>ERZ1026882.224-NODE-224-length-39658-cov-12.408302_pt1 | contig 39658 bp, 48 predicted proteins | sample MGYA00380171_ERZ1026882 | MGnify/ENA primary metagenome ERZ1026882 (study PRJEB33269, sample SAMEA4719807) | human gut metagenome | biome: human-associated habitat; feature: organic feature; material: feces | place: Cameroon | collected 2013-10 ...
CTTCATAATCATCTGTATTAAAAATCCATGCCGCAAAGTTACGACTTTATTTTCATATCTGCAAGAGATTTCTGGGAAAAGTTGCAGGAAAAGTTAGGAACCCACATATTTTATATTATAAGGTAAATATCTGTGTAAATCTGTGGGACTTGTTCTTTGTCCTACAGATTACACAGATTTACACAGATACAACGACAAGGGTCTATATGCCACGATGAACAGGTGGCGTATAGACCCTTCTTGCAATATTATACTTCCTTCCAATCTACCAATCCCTTTCCCATATCATCCAGTTCTATGGCAAGGGCGATAACTTTTCTCTTATCAGCTTTGAAAGGCTCGGCATATTGCTTGGCTTTCATCTGCTCTTCGGCTGCATCCACGCCGCCGTTGTTGCTCAGCTTCAACTCCAGCACATAGATGAAGTTGGTGACTTCTACCACCATATCAATCCTGCCCGTAGCAATCATCTTCTCTACTTCCACCCGGCAACCGATGGCGTTGAAGATGGTGCTCAGAATCAGGCGGTAGCGTTCCTCCATATCCATGCTGGCAAGCTTCTTGTTGCTGTAGGGAACGTCCGCTATGAGCGCCTTCAGGCATTTCATGGCTTCGGATAGATTGCCAAGCTGAAGAGCAAGAAATAAAGCAGACTGGGTAGATTGGATATCACCATTGCTTCGCAGAGTAAGTGCAGGCAACACCGTCTCATAAAGTGCTTGCCTTACTTCAGTGTTAGGGAACCCCAGAATATAGACTCCCATCTGATAATCCTTAATGGTAAGATAACCCGACTGATAGAGAAACAATTCAGCTCCGCCACCTGTCACATCCGATGTCTCTATGGTTTGACGGAGAATGGCGCATGGGTCAAAATTACCCAATTTGATTTCCATGTCATCCACAAACTTTGGCAGCAGCGTGGTGGCACCCGATGAAGCCCAGTAGTTCTTCAAATCAGAATCTGCCAAGGCATTGATGAGGCTGAACGGATTGAATACATCCACCATATTGCGGCGACTGAAATGATAGCCGTCATAATATGCCGTCAGATTGGCTACTGCTTCGTCGAATGTCCAGTCTTCATATTCTGCCAACTTGTTGATTTCCGGCTTGAAATCACGTAATAGTTCTTCCTTGGTAATACCGCAGATGGCAGCATATTCCGGCTCAAAGCTGATGTTGCTCAGATTGTTGAGCACAGAGAAGAGAGAGATTTGCGTAAACTTGGTGATACCGGTGATGAAGACAAACTTTTCGTATTTATCCTGTGCTTTCAAGACTGCAAATACTTCTCTATAGATATCGGTACATGCTTTATGTTGTGGAGTCTTCCAGGAATGCTGCAAAGGGGAGTCGTATTCATCGATAAGAATGGCAATCTGCTGTCCGGTTTTGTTGTAAGCTGCTTCAATGATATTCTTGAATCTTACGGCAAGAGAACTATTCTGGCGCACAACTATTCCGTACTTCGTTTCAAGAGTATTGAAAATATCGTCCAAGTAGCTTTGTATACTTTCCGGCTCTGCTCCTGCCTGACTCATATCCAGTCTGATGACTGGTCTCTTTACCCATTCCGTCTCCAGCTTCATAATCTTTAATCCCTCGAAGAGTTCCTTCTTGCCCAAGAAATAGGCTTCGAGCGTATCGACAAGGATGGATTTACCGAAGCGGCGTGGGCGGCTCAGGTAATTATACGTTTTATTTCTGTTGGCAAGTTCCTAATCTGTCTTTAAAATCAACTTTTGCGCAAAGTTACGGTTTTATTTTCATATCTGCAAGAGATTTCTTATAAAATTTTCTTCAGGAATCACCATGTTTTTTCCTTTTGGTTAAAGATATATAAAAATACAGCAAATATGTGGCATTTTGAATTAAAAGTGATAATTTTGCAATCCGAAACACGGAAAGGTGCTCGAGTGGCTGAAGAGGCACGCCTGGAAAGCGTGTATTCCCCTAAAGGGAATCGGGGGTTCGAATCCCCCTCTTTCCGCAAAAAACACTGAAAATTAGGTATTTCCAAAACATCGTATTTTATCCAACTAAGTAGAATCCTGCACATTCTTGCACATTCTTGCACTTTTTTGCACAATTCTGCTTGCAAATAGCTTGCAAATGATAACAACGAAACTATACTTAGATACTAGAGCGGTCAAGGACGGAGAGCCGGCACCGCTAAAAGTTGCCATAACCAAGAAAAGACAGGCAGCTTACATTCCTCTTGGTGTCAAGCTGAAAAAGGAACAATGGGACGCTAAGAAGCAAAGAATAGTCGATGCGCCAAACAAGCAGCGGTTGGAATTATTTGTCAAGAACAAACTGGTCGAGATAGATAATGCCATATTAGAACTGCAGATGAAGGGAGAGCTTACCAAACAGACTTCAACACAGATAAAGAATAAGGTTGTAGCCTACCTAGACCCTGATGTTAAGAAGAAAGACCTATTTATAAATAGGTATATAGAGTATATGAATAGTCGCTCAGCGCAAAGAACCAGGGAAATATATGCAACCACTTTGAAGAAGATGCGCGATTTCGATAGCAAGGTAGATACCTATGCTTTTGAAGACATCTCAAAGGATTGGCTGAAAAGGTTGGATGCCGAGTTGGTAAGACAAGGGTTAAAGAAGAACTCCAGGAACATACATTTCAGAAACATACGTGCCGTTTTCAACGATGCCATCGATAACGAGATAACCAGCCATTATCCAATGAGAACTTTCGATATAAATCCGGAACAGACGGAGAAACGTTCTCTTTCTGTAGATGAGCTACGTACCTTATTTAATTATAATGTGCAGCCATGGCAACAGAAGTACCTGGATTATTTCAAGCTTACGTTCTTCTTGATCGGGATAAACCCTGCCGATATTCTTAATTGTACAGATGAGAATGTTGTAGATGGAAGATTATTGTATAGGCGAAAGAAGACGGGAAGACTATATAGCATCAGACTGGAACCGGAAGCCATACAAATAATAAATAGGTATAGAGGAAAGACAAAGCTAGTCAATTTCTCAGAGAACATGAGGAACTACAAGCAATTTGTATGCAAGGCAAACAAGGGACTGAAAGCAATAGGGCCTGTCACTAAAGAAAAAAACGAGAAAAAGAAAGCTCACGATTTCCAAAAGGAATATCATACGAAACATAATCCTTTGTTTACTCATATCTCTCTATATTGGGCTAGACATACATGGGCAACAATAGCCTTCTCCATAGGAATACCCGAAGAAATCATTGCCGAAGCATTGGGGCATTCCCATGGAAACAGGACAACAGCTATCTATATTGACAAGAGTGTTGCCAATATAGATGCTGCGAATAGAAAAGTATTGGATTACGTTCTATATAAGGAGCAACCAAAGGACTAACCCTTTGGAAGCTCCTTGAACCAATTAAATTATCAGACCATTATCCCTCATAAAGTTCACCATCGCTCTGTTCTGTGGCAAAAGGGCAGGGATGTCCATTCTGTTAGCCTTATACAAGTTGGTAGCAGAATTATACATATCCCAGGCAGTCACAAATTCCTTATCGTGATAGGCCTCCAGCATATCCTCTGTGAAGAGTGTAATCTGTGACTGATTGAGTGGGTAGGTGATATTTTCACGAATAGACTTTCGCGATGTGTCTGCCTTTACTCGCGTGGCCGTCATAAGACCAATGAGCAAGAACATCTGTTCTGCAGTAATACGTGTCTCCTTCATCTTGGCAATACGCTCACGATCAGTCTCAATAATGTGACGAGCATCGACAAGCCACGACTTCAATGTGTCAAGCATTGCTGTCACTTCCATACCGGAACCCTTCTTGCCCTTCTCCGAATAGCTGGACATATACAGTTCTGGCGATAGCATACACTGATTGTGGCAAATCATCACGTTCGGACCGAATCCAATCTGAATACCTTTCTGATGAAAGGCTACAGCCACATTAGTAGTAGTCTCATCATTATCAAAATCTGTGATACGGATATTGGCATAAACTCGGCGAAGAATATGCGCTTCTACCGCATGCTGGCCTTTGACCGCCTCCACTTGTGGGAGGCGAACCACTCCAGGCGACTGACGGTCTCTGTTCTGTGCGGCAAACATATCGTAAACCTCCACATTGTAGCCGAGTTCAGTACACTCATCAATGACCTTATTGAAAAGGTCAAAGTGATAGATGCCACGGAGTGGGTTTCCGTAAACATCATCCTCGCGGTGTGTGCGACTCAACTGTTCGAGAGTGATAGCCTGAGTCTTGGCTTTCTCGAAATCAAAGAACTTGTCTTCATTAACTGAAGAAGGAACTGCTACCATATCCTCGGCAGCCTTACTCAAAATTGTTGCTGTTGTCATAATCTTTAATGTTTTAATTGGTTACAAATTATTTCAATGGAATACCTGCTTCTTCAAGAAGCTTGATTCTCTCTTCCTTTGTTGCTTTTGTCAAGTTTGTCTCTTTGACAAAATTCCCGGCAGAGTCTCTTGTTATGAGAAAAACATAGTCGGCATGATTGATCCAACTTCTCTGACACTCCTCACGATAGGCATTGGCCTCCTCGTAAGTCTCAAACCTGCTCTTTGTGTCATACATTGAATCGTCGCGGGTAACATATAAACTGCTAGTCTTCATTTTTAATCTCAATTATGTACATTAATTCTTTCTCCGGAACATCCTTCTCTTGATAAGGAGAATCGTACTTATATACGACTGCATCATCAAGGTATGTTCTTACTCCCTCCATGAAGCCATCTTGTAACACAGAGTTATCTGTTATGTAGGCTGCCAGGAAGAAGCCATTTCTTTCCTGCGTATCACCAAGGCCAACTGCACTGAAATGACTTCTGAAAGTAGTACCCTGCAACTCATCAAATGAGTACTGAATCATAAGTCTTTTCATCATTTCAAAAAATACTGCTACTTTAATTGCTTTCATATAAGTGACTTAACCGTGATGTCGAGGGCTTACTTTGTTAATGTTTCATTGCTAAATCTACTATCACTGCGATAAGTAGAAGAATCAATCCGTTTATTAAAAGAATAGTACACATGACTACTTAAAATTGAAGAAGTCCTTAATCTGTTTCTTCTCGTCATCTTTGGCATTCAAGATGTCCTTCACTATGAAATCCGCAAGTGGAGCTAATACTGTATTCATTGCATCAACCAATTCACCCTGCGCTCCCAGTTCAGTAAGGGCATCTGTGTATTCAAAGAGAAATACTTGTGCAGAAATGAATCCCATTTCATAATTCTTTTTGATTTCCTTAATTTTTTCCATCTTTTTTAAATTTTAATTGGTTCAACATAATCTGTGGTTAGTCAAAATAACCACTCTTTCTATATGCAAAGGTACAAAAAAAGTGTGATATATGCAAATATACCACACTTTATTTTAGTTAAAAATACTAAATTTAACTCGCTGAGTATCAAGATGTTATACGTTTTTATAGATACTACTTAATGTAATGATTTTTGTGGCTTCACCAATCTTGTCAATCAGATTGGTGACGGCTTCATCCACCCCACACAAAGCATTATACACATCGTTTGGAATATTATTCGTCTCCAAACCGTTACTAGTCATTTTCCAAGTCTGGTTTAGCTGTCTTGCAGCATCCACCATTAATTTAATGTCCGTCATATTTTTAAGTTTTAAATGAATATCCTACTAACTGCCTGGCAGAGCCATCCCATCATGTAGCAAGGCTCTTCGTCTTTCAAGTCTATACCTAGAGATTCGCAGATATGAGTGACAACATGGAACATTTCGTGTGTGACAGTATTCACAAACTCATATTCCGTTGTGGTCCTACTGACAGCAACCACGCTCTTCCTACCTGCAAGGTTGGAGTAGGTGAGACCTGTGTTAGGCATTCCACGCAAGCAATGCTCCCTTGCGCTTTCGACCGCCTTTTCTGTGCAGCCTATCTGCACAAGGGAGTTGCATACCTCATCGGTATCTGCTGCTTTCAAACCGTAGAACACAAGAATCCTCCAATCATACTTCTCTAGATATATCTCTTGACTTATCATAAAATATCATCCCATGGAATGCCGATGCCATTATGGTTGCAGTCGGCATAGAATCTGTTAAAGATGAAACCGTCTTTTTGGTCGGTATCATCAACCATGTCTTTCACGAACAAAGCCATGTGTGCTTCGTCCTCGATGGAAGACTTATAGAAATCAGCCTTAACCATGTTTGCCACATAGACATGATCATAGCCTACATTATTTTCAAGCGTCACTCCCTGCTTGGTAAGGATGGATTCAACCTTATCCTTATCCATGTATTCAACCTCCTCATCCTTTTTGGTGACTGGGTTGTATTTTCTCATCTGAGCAACTGCCCACTCGCAAGCCTTCTTGTTGAAGTGCCAGCCGTTGTATCTCAGATATGCTATCATTCCTTCTGGCTTCATATCGTAAGCATCCAAAGGTATTCTACATTTTCCCATAGCTTTTTCTATTAAGGGTGGCAGGGAAAATCCCTACCACCGAATTAAACATTAGTAACGTCCACCGCCACGGCGACCATAGTAGCGTCGCTCTCCATAGCGGTCTTCGTCACGCCAATCTTCATCGTCCCACTTGTCACGATAGTCTGGCATTGGCATACGGTTTCCCATACGCTCGCGCTTCAAACTATCCAAGCACTTCATAACCTTGCCACCTGCTCGAACCATTTCCTCGCAGTTGTCAACAAGCTCATCGAACTTGTTTTCCGTAATTTCTACCATATATCCCATAGCAATTACTTTTTAAAATTGTTACCGCTCAAAGCCTTAGACAGCATGGATTCAATATTGGATAGCGTTCCCTTCATGCCGCTGACCTCTGATTTGAGGTTATTGATGTCCTGCTCCTGCTGCTTCTCCTTGGCAATCTGCGGGTTGATTCTAGTGAGCATTTCCTCGCAGGAGCTTATGACTCCATTGTGGTAATCTACACTTTCCACGACTCCCTTGGAATGCCGCAGCATGGCATCTATCTCAGCGCACATAGCTTCCCTGCTGTCACTGACAACAACACCTTCATTACCGAAGTTCACTATCTGTGCCGTAGATGGCAGTTTTTCGAAATTGACCTGCTGGTCTTCTACTTGCACCTTGACATCAACGGTCGTCTCCAATGTCGGAGTCTGTCCTGGCACATAGCTAGGATATTTCTGCTGAGGATTGCTGACCGATATTACTTGACCGATTCTTAGCGTCGGCTTTTCTCCTCCCTTGTCTAAGATGTAGAAGAGAGAAGACTGTCTTAGTCCTTGAAACATTTTCTTTCTCTTTTAAAGGGGCAGACTTTTCAGTCTGTCCCATAGTTAATACTCTGTTAGCCGCCTGTAGTTGTAGGCTGCTGAAACCCAAGCAGTCGGATAGTACCGCTCTTCTTATTGATGTATGCCAAAGCCTCCGTAGTTTCAGAAACGCTAGCTCCCGTCACTGCCTTACCTGCATGGTCAACTACTGGCACCTTTGTTGTGCCGGAAGCTGTTCCGCTAGTGTTGGCAGTTCCGTTAACAGTGGTTGAACCACTATTTGGAGTTACGATTGTGACAGGAAGTGCTGCACTTGCTGCGGCAACTCCTTGATGTATCTTCAAGAGCACGATGCACTCGCAAGGCAAAGCATTATAGTAGCAAGGATTGATACCATAATCAACACTCGCATCTGTGACCTGCTGGGCATTGGTCTTCAACTCATAGATACCTCCTACATCAATACGTCTGATTTGGTTTCTCTGACCGATTGGAATAAATGGATTGAATGGATATAAAGGGAACATAGTTACCTCCTTTCCTAACAACCGCATCCTACAGTTGAACGAGAAGCCGCTACATCACCTGCATAAGCTCCCATGGCGGCAGCAGTATAAACGTCCTTGTTGAATACTCCGTACTGAGGGTACTGAACACTGATGGTATTAGGCAACTTGCACTTGATGCCAGCCACCTCTGCCTGCAGCGCAGCCAAAGCTGCATTTACTGGTGTGATAACCTGCGCCTGATAAGCCTGCAAAGCCTGTGTCTGATGCTCGTTGGAAATCTGAGCAAGCAGGGCACTGTTCTTCTCTCTCAAAGCATCGAGCTTATCCTGCATTGCCTGTGTCTGCATCTGATCCAACTTAGCCAAGACAGACTGATTGTTAGCATCTGCCTTGTCACGGAGCATCAAAGCGTTGGCGTTTGCCGTATCATTGATGGCGTGAGTCTGCTGACAGATAGACAACTTGATGTTGCCGTCCATTGCAGTGATGGCGTTATTGGTCTTGCAGCAGCATTCTGCCAACTGGGTAGCGATGGCATTGTTACCCTGCATGATAGCAGTCAAAATCTGATTAGCATTCATGCCCATCTGATTGCCGAGGTTGCAAATCTGCTGACCTAAGCCATTGATTGCAGCCATAACTGCGTCACTTGATGTGTTGAGGGCTGTAGCCAAGCTCTGAACATCAAAGCCATTGCGCTGAACTGCCTGCATGATAACGGCAGTATTGGCATCATTGTTAAGCATTGGCATAACGCCGCCCTGTCCGTTGGAACCCATGCAGCGATTACCTCCGAAGAGTCCCATACCATTATTGCCCATAAGGATGAACAACAAAAGGATTGCAAAGATGTCTTCACCCCAACCATTTCCGTTTCCACGGTTGTTCAAGAGTGCAATAAGACCTGGGTCAACACCCTGTCTCTGCATGAGTGCAGGAAGCATAGCCAAGATTCCATTAGAGCCTGTGCCGCTTGTGCCGCTCTCTGGATTGAACACGTAAGTTTTACTTTCCATATCCCGAATTTTTAATTTAACCTTAATATTTAACTAACACTTTTTGTAACGTTACGTGTGCAAAGTTAGAAAATTGTTTTGAAATAAGCTATAAGGCTATCATAGTTTTCGTTAGTGGCTCTAAATCAGTGGTTTATAGTGATAGTAGGTAGACTCATTTTTTATCCTCTTAGAACGCAAGAATTTACTTTGCAAACAAAAAGGGCGACCACTCTTCACGAGTAGCCGCCCTAGTTATCCGAATACAATCAAGCACCTAACCTAAAAAACTTACTAACTAAAAACTTTCTAACTAAGAACCTTTTCTTTTTTTATACAATATAATAGGTATATTACAATGATAACTAAACAAAAGCAGAATGCCTGCCCTATCTGAATATAAATCTTCTGAGCCGCCGTAAGTGGCTTTTCAATCACCTTTGTAGCACTGTCGCTTGAAATCTTGATATTCGATAGCGAATCAAGTCTATGACGATAAATAGCAACGCTATCCTTCAGTGACCTATAATGACTGATGCTGTCCAGTAGCTTCTGAACCTCCTTCTCTGTTCGCACATGGCTCTCATAGTGGAATCTATCTTCGCCAATTTTGTTACCTTGCGCATCGAGCCTTGTCGCTGTGCTATCCTTAATATAGCTGCTATCTTTCGTACTTCTTTCGCTCTCGCGCTTCTGATAATGAAGCCACTGATCGAAGGTGTATGCCATGCGGGCAGTGAAAAGCGAGTCGAATCTTTTATCGCTCGAACAATCCTTTATATATGTCTGCTTGTTGATAGTTCTAGGAGTTCTGCATCCGTAGAGCAATAAAAGAACAATCCCTATAGCTGAAATATAGGATACCCATTTCCAAAACCTAACATCATACCATTTCATCATTCATTCAATTTTAAGTGTCCATAAGTGATGTAACTTAGTCTGCGGAGCCATCCTTTGAGGAAGTCTTTCTGTGTTCCTTTGGCTATACTTTTAAGATAGCATTTTCTTACTTTTTTGAATCTCTCAAAAAGTATCTTGCCATTAGCCTTATTGACAGCAAACAAAGTCTTATTGCCAATGATGCCATCCGCCGTAATTCCTAGAGTAATCTGGAGATATGTTATAGCCCTGCTTACTCCACTATTGTAAGCGAAGTCAACCAACATATTGGCTACACTCTGATCTTGAATTTTGTCTGCTTTGCAGGCATTCCAATAATTCTGCTTAAAAAGTCGATGGAAGTCTTCCTCAGTGAGGAGTTTTACATCTTCCTCATTCAGAACACCATCGCCATTCTTGTCATACCCGACCTTTCTCCAGGTTGCAAGGGTGATGCCGTATTTTGTTGGACCGCCCTTATCTTTCTTGTTGTTTGTATATTTGTCCGTCTCCCAACTGAGGATAAACGGAACGAGTTTACTAGAATCAGCCATGTTTACTCCTCCTCATCGCTATAATCATTTCCTTGAATAATGCAGCCAAATGCGAGAATTGCTCCCATAATAGCTGCCACCATTATAATCGCTAACAACATCATATCTTTTCCTCCTTTTCTGCATAATTTAGATAGTCTGACAAATATGGAATCTTCTCGATAAACTTGAAACGCATGAGATAATAGAGGAAACTCACTACGTACCAAGGTGGTGTATCCTTCTTGAATATCTGTTTCAAGTTCTTCAGAATATTGCATCCGTAGAACCACAATACTAAATACGAGATAAAGGAAACACATTGAACGGAACCTTCCATCTGTCCTTTGAATCGCCCGATTGCATATACTGCCGCACAAAGAACGAAGAACACGGTAGCGTGACCGATGCACACAACTGCTTTCTTTAACTCGAAGTTCTCTCCTTTTGCAATCATGCCGCTAAGATAACCGAAAACAAAGTTGAGGGCGAAGACGATCATAAGCGAAGACAGCTCACCTTCTATCGGTTTGAGGTAGGCAAGGATTGCAAGAGCTACTCCAACGATAATATCTTTAATTCTATCTGCCATACTATAACTATTTGGTGATTAAATATTAATGCTGCAAATATACAATAAAATATTTAATCAGCAAATAGTTTTGTCGAAAAAGTGCAAAACTTTATTCTAACATATAAAAAAGAGAGGCAATCACTTACCTCTCTTACTCTTAATGAAGTGCAGAATATCCCACTTCTTCCAGTACCTTGTGTGCCCACGTTTCTTGCACTCGCCATTCGGTATGTCACCTCTAGCAACCATACGATTAAGTGTAGCATCGGAAACGTGAAGCTTCTCCTTGACCTCCTCAGTGCTCAGCATAGGGTTGAGCATATCGGGGATGATGTCACACAATCTATCCAAATCATCATCGCTCATTCCGCAAGCGGTGACCTTCTCACCATTTCTCTGCTGCTCGTCTGCCTTGAAACAAGCATCAGCCAATGACTTTAAAGCTGTTCCGAGTATCTTATAATTTAGTATCTTTCCCATTACGCACAGATTTTACGTCCTAACTTACTTCGACTGATAAACAAATCCACAAAAGAGTACAGATAGAATATTGCCGTTACCACCATGACAGTGAAGCAGGAATCTATCATATCTTGAGTTGTGTACCAACTCCAGTGTACGATATGAGCCGCATTCACACCAAAGAAATAAAAGAAAGGAATACGATACCGCCAGCACAGAAAGAAGAACCTGCTTGCTAATATCAAAACCATTGGCAGAATATAAATCATGAAGTAGATGAATAAATAGCAGGGAAAATTCTCATTGTTTGTTATGAACATTTCCCTTGGATTCTGCGAGAAATCCCACATTCCGTAAGCGTGAAAAAGCATGAGGCTTATAGGAACGTACTTACAGAACCAGCGAAAGAATTTCAAGATTCTTCTGGAATATCGGTTACCATACTTCATGAGCATCCCCATCAGCTCCGTCACATCAATATCCTTTATCAACCGTTGGACGTTACCATGCTTCATAAGCATACCCATCAGCTCAGTAACATCTACGTCCTTTATCAACCGTTGGACTTCGGCTTCTTGTTCTTGTGTCATATAACCTCCTTTTTTTTGTTTGTTGTTGATGCAATTATAGTTCTTAAAAGAAAGAATTTGCCACAAAATTACAGCTTTTTGCACAATTCCGTTCATTTTGCGCAATATTTTATAGTTAAATTTTATAAAAGTAACAATCTGAAAGTAATAAGTCACAAAAATAGCGTTAGAACGGCTTTCTTGCCAAATTCTAACGCTATTTCTATATCTACTTACCAGTGTTTATCCTATCACAACCTCCAGGCTCTCCATATCGGCGAACTTCAAACCGCAATCCTTAGCAGCCTTGAACAACTCCTTCTCGTCAACTGCCTCGATGGCTACCTCTACCTCGGCATTGGCAAGGTCTGAAAAGTACTTCTCGGTCTTCTGCTTCTGATTGAAGAAATACTCATTGACCTCAGCGAACTTGGCAGAATCGTCCTTGGTGTATTCGTAGTCATCATCGGCGTGCTTCTGCTCAAGCTGCTGGCACTCCTGGAGCTTGCGCTGCATCTCCTCGAACTTATCGTCCTTCAAGCTCTCCTGCGCTTCCTCCACATCCTTGTCGTAGGTGTCGGCTACGTGGCGCAGAGCCTTCATATTCTTCCAAACTCGCATAGCGGCATCATCGCTCATTGATGATGTCTTCAATGCCTTCATTGTCTTGTAGGCTGCAACAGCCTCGATTGTCTTAATCTTTTTCATAAGTACTTAATCTTTAATTATTAATTACCTTGCAAAGGTACTATCTTTTCAGTATATTAGCAAGGATTTAACAAAAATTATTTAGACCATTACTATTTTGTTTGACTTCACAGCATTACTTAGATTTCATTAGTATTTACAATACTTACAAGAGAAGGATTTTTCTCTAGTTCTTTAATGAAATCATTAACAATAGTACTAACAGTAGCGACATTACCATTCTCAATATTGTTATAATTAATATTGAGATTGTTACGTCCGTAATAACTAAAACTAGCTAGTTGATTACCAGTACTATCAGTTACACTACCACTATCTACACCTTCGATAGCATCATTGTTACGAACTCGAACATTAGCGTTAATACTAAGTTCATTTACAGTAGCTTCTACATTAGAAGTCATACTTACAATTTTAGTTACTTTAATTTCCATAATTGTAATAATTTACTAATTTACATTTATAATTTAGTTTCTTACTATACCATAGCAATAACCATTTACTCTATTCCATTTATAAGTATCATCATCATACCACTCAAAATCAAAATAAATATTAGTTCCTATTTTAGGATTTTCATGTACGCCTGTAAATTTAAGATAACATTGAACTTTATCATTTTCATTTCCGACTGGTACAGTAAAAACATTAATCTTTTGACCAAGACTATTAGTTATATCACCATAAGATATAACTGTTTTAGTATCATTAATATAATGAGCAATACATTTAAACTGTCCATTAGCAAATGTTTTACTACTACTAGTTTTTGATATTTCAACAAGAAGCATTATTTCATTATTTTCGATGTTTATAACATCATCCATAATTTCCCAATCTTGATTTCCACTTTTTATTTTATAAATATTAATAACACGTGGCTTATATTCCCAAAGTATTCTACCAGGAGAATCTAGTATTACTATACTAAGTCCTGCTTCATATTTATCAGGTATAAGACATGGAACTATATATACATCATCATTTGTAAAAACAACATCTCCTTTTGCATAAACATAATATTCATTTTTATTTACATCAGAAACTTTTATCAAACTACAATTTTTATCTGTACCATATCTAACACACAAATATAAACTCCAATACTCATATAAGTTTTGAAACATGTTTTCTAACAATACACTATAACCATGATCATCAGTAGACATATCTTCATATAAAACAACACTCATAGTTCTTTCTGTATTATATATTTTATGTATTGTTTTATTTGGAGTATTTATTGCAAATGTTTTTGAAGCATTATTACAATAATTTCTAAAATCACCAAGACGATATGGTTCAGAAGTACCACCATGAAGGTGATAACCATTATATGTAGCAGAAGGAGCAAATCGATTACCCCAAGTATTATCAGAATCAAGCCGTTCAGCAATATCAAAAATAGCATTAAAATTATTAACGTCATATTTAATTTCTGGAACTAATATTCCACATCTTACAATACAAGGAGCTCCATAATAGGATGTAACATTAATTGTTCTATCTTCTCGTACTGGAGGAATATCAGTAAATGGTTGTGAATAAGCAATCGGTTTACATCTAGACCAAGGAACAATACCATCATTATTACAGAGAGTAGCAAGGTCATCGCTACTCTCTCCAAGAGCTCGTTTAACATCATCAATGCTAACAGGAGCGGTGATTTTTCCGTTTACTAACATACGCTTAATCTTTAAAACTTAAAACACTAGGCAAGGCAGCTCTATAAGAGCCACCCTGCGTTAATACTTACTCTGATGCCTCGCTTGCCATATTAGCGGCGATAGCGGAATTAACCTCCTCAATCAATGCTGATACCTCACTGAGCTTGCTCTGAGGGATGCCGCTGATGTTGTAGGTCAGCTCGCTGCCGTTGTAGCTTGCGTTCGCATTGCAGAGATAGTTACCATTGGCATCTGCGTAGATACTCATATTGATGCTCTCGATGTTGCCACCCGTCTTGTCAACATTGTAGGTAATTTCTACTCGATAGCCGCCCTTGGTATAAGTGGCGGTTGTCTGTTCACTCTTCTTGTTAATCTTTAAATTCTCCATTTTCTTAACTAATTTAATAAATTAATATTCTTGTTATCTAATCTCTTCTTGTCACTGCTGCCCTGCTTTCCACTCAATCGCTGAACCTCTGATTCGAGGAAGACCACCCGAGCCTTCAACCTACTGACCTCATCGTCAACTTGCTCGATAGCACCAAAGGCAACGGCAATCAGCTTTGGAGACCAATAGTTGATTTTGAGGAAGCCCTTGTCGTCTTTCTCCACAAGGTCTTGCATGAAGGTGTTGTGAAGAACCCTTTGGGCAATCCAACCGATGCTATCCTTGTTGTCGGCATTGTATCGGAATGCAACCGTGCCACCCATCGCCTTGATGATAGCCAAGCTGTCAACGCCGTGTATGTCATGCTTCAAGCGTTCATCGGAACTCTTGTAAGCCGTAACACCGCCAGTGGCATAGAAATTACCATCCAAACTCAGCACAGGATTGCCATTGTTGTAATTAAGCCACATGGACTTCGTTCCGCTATCGTTGCCAACTCGAAAGTTAAGGTTATAGCCTTCAAGTACCACATTCTTGTTGTTGGAGAAGTTTCCGTAGCCTATGGTGAGAATGCCATTATCATCCTGCGATATGTTCATCACATTCAGATACTTTGATGCTTTGCTATTCTTCCATAGCATTCTATATACACCTGTGTGATAAATGTCGCCGCCAGCGTACAATGCTGGAGTATAGACGGAGCTTATTCCTTGCTTAAGGTTGATGACACCCCCACTTTGGGCACTGTTCGCCTTGAATATGCTTCCATCGGCAATGCCGAGGTAAACGGTCTTGCTGCTATGGTCGTACTTAAGACCCGCCCACTGGTTGTAGTCCCATGCATCATTTCCGAATCGGAGGGCTGTGTTGCCTTGCAAGATAACTTCACCATCGAGGGATGAGATATACGTGCTTCCCATCTTCAAGCCTTTGTGCGAGCCGTCAACAAGGCTAAGTAAATTCTTAATAGTCGCCGTTCCGTTGATTGTCGTGTCCTTGAAATGCGCAGCTCCGCTCGTTCGCAAGCTCCAGTTGCCATCGCCGATGGAGGACTGGCTACAGATGTCTTGAACACCTATCCAGTTGGAGTTGTCCGAGTTTCCGATGTAAAGGTTGCCCGAACCGTGCTTTATCCTTGCCCCTGCGTCCAAGGTCATGTCGCCGACACCTGTCATGCTTCCACTTATGTTAGCCGTTCCATTAAAACTTTGTCCCCAAAGCGTTCTTGTGGTTTGGAGTTTCGTGGCACTGGCAACATTGTCCGATGTAAGTGCCAAAGTTCCTGTCGCCGTAGGGAGCGTTACCACATTACTATGGTTTCCATCGGTCTGCAACCTAACAGAGTAATCACTACCTGTGGTGTTGTCATAGTGGAAATCAATGTAATGTCCTAGTTCTATCACACCATCGTTTCCGACACAAGGAATCATTCCAAATGGCTTGGAGCTACCTGCTTGGGCATGTTTCCCATCCACGGTGTCACAATTCGTGGCATAGGCAGCTGTCAACGTCTTATTCGTTCCACCAATGGTAATAGAAATATTGTTCCCACTATTGGACAGATTGGTGAACAAGCCCGAGGCATGAACACCGTCCAAGGTATCGGCATTTCCTGCGGATGCTGCATACTTGACGGTCAGAGTCTTGTTTGTGCCACCGATAGTGATTGAGAGGTTGTTACCGCTGTTCGACAAGTTCGTGAACAATCCGTTGGCATGTATTCCGTCTAAGGTGTCAGAATTTCCTGCACTGTTAGCATAGTTGACTGTTCCAACATCAGAGCCTTTGACGATGGAGGTGTATGCCAAATTGTACAATGCCTTAGCCGCAGCCTCGATGGAAGTATAAGCCTCCGTGGTTTGGGTAGCCGCAAACAAAGAAACATTAGAGTTGATGTCACCTCTAGAATCTTGCAAACATCTTATGACCGTTCCTTGATAACCGCCAGTGGTCTTGACAAACACATCCATGTAACTATTACCCTTTGCGGAATAATATCCTACTTGCACGGAATCAGATACATAGCCATAGCGAACCAACCACCTTACATTAACATTAGCAGAGCCAGTTTCGGTTACGTTGTCCGTTCGGAACTCAACCCTACAGATGCCGACATTACCGCCAATATATCCTTGGCTGAGATACAGCAACAAAGCATTATCGTTCCAACTATTCGCAGTTTGAACATGCGCAATTCTCTTGAATGGGTTAGGGTCTGTCGAGCCTAAGTTAATCGAAGCAGAATTGATATGTCCGTTGATGGTAATATTGCCTGAGCCGTCGAAGTTTGCCGAACCACGGAAATCATGCCCAAGGGCGATGTTCCTAGCCGTCACCAACTTTGTCGCTGTTGCGGCGTTACCTGTGATGCTTGCGCTAGCTGTAATGAATCCTGCTCCATTCCTCAATTGGTTCGTGTTGTTCGGAATGCTTATGCTTTTTGCTGCACTACCATCATAGCTTCCGCTTGAATATCCGCTCCAAGAAAGAGCACTTGGATTTTTCATCGTGCTAGGTCTTCCGCTTACGTTCGTCCAAGCAACAGAACCCGCCGATGCAGCGTAATTCACAGACTGCGACCCGATATTTGACGAGTCGATGATGGTCTTCCAACTTTTCCAAGAACCTGCGAGTTTCTGACGGAAGTACATGTGACCATCAGCAGAGTAAGCATTGGCAAGCAAGAAACCATAGCCTGAATCACCTGTTCCCCAGTTCATCACTTGCACCCAGGAATTACTATTCGGTCTGTTGGTTACATTGTTCATCTCATAGATATGTGCAGCACCATTCGTAGCGAAGCTATTCAAATCTGACACGATGTTGTTGCGGCTATGATACATATACTTTGCATCCGCAGTCGCCGTTTTCATGTAACCAGCAAGGCTTTGGTGAGCCGTTAGGAACGTGCTCCCCTTGACCACGCTGATAGTAGTGCCGCTCTTGCTGACAGACGTAACCGCATTACCGCTACCGCTGACAGAAATAGCAGTAGCACTACCACCTTCCAAGCTAGAGATACGAGAATCAAGAGCCTTGATGGAGTAGGCAGAGGCAATCTCACTCAGCGATTCTGATGTAAGCTTCAAGGCATCTGCATAGCTCTTCACACTACCATTCAACCCACCACTACTACTTGTACCATCACTTGCTCCGTATGCGCTTATTCCACCTGTGGCATAGAGATTTCCGTTAACCTTCAAGTCACCGTTGGAGTCCTTCTCCAAGATGATGCCGTTGATGTTGACCTTGGTTGTGGTGTAGATTTCTCCCAACACATGCAGCTTGTAAGATGGTGAGGTCGTTCCGATGCCGACGTTACCATTCACGCTAAGTTTGTTGGAGAGGTATACATCCTTGCTACCAAAGTTGCGAATCCAAGTGTTGTCGCTCATGTACCAACCGCCGCCGTGGTCTTCACTATACCAACCACTGCTTCCCTTGCTTCTGAACCAGTTGTTTGTGTAGATAGTTCCTGCTGGTGCTGCGGAAGTATTGATGTCGCCGACACCTGTCATGCTTCCACTTATGTTAGCCGTTCCATTAAAACTTTGTCCCCAAAGCGTTCTTATGGTTTGGAGTTTCGTGGCACTTCCTGCATTACCAGTAATTGAAGCAGAAGATGTAATGAACCCTGCTCCATTAGTAAGCTGATTAGTATTGTTTGGAATACTAATAGACTTTGCAGAAGAACCATTATAAGAACCACTACTGTAACCGCTCCAAGAAAGAGCATTAGCAACTTTTGATGCAGATGCTACATTGTCAGTAACTCTAGCAAGTCTTACCCAAGGAGCAGCCCAAGCTGCATCATTACTTATCTTGCCTCCAGCTCTAGAACGGACATAAACTTCAGTAGTGCCAGCTTTTATAGCAAACTGAGTTTGCCACATATTAGGAGAAGTTGCCGTATTATTACTATCAGTATAAGACAGATTAATATAATGATGCCAACCAGTTTGTCCATTAGGATTAACATAACCATTCAACGTTTGATAGTTAGCAGTAGAACTAGCATAAGGTGCTGCAATATTAGACATACCCATACTATTCCCGTGTGTTGCAATATCGTTAAAATTGTTTCCAACACCACTAGGAAAAGCTCTTACTAAATTCAGTGCTTTAGAAGTTCCACCAATACTAATAGTAACATTGTTTGCAACATCAGAAATACTGAAACCAGTAAACAAACCACTAGCGTGATAATTATCTACCATATCTGCGTTATGAGCAGTAGCTTCATTTTTAACCCAATTCTGAGTTGCATAAGCTGCGAGACTTTGATGTGCCGTGAGATAAGTTCCCAAATCTACAGCATCTCCACCACTAGCCGCAATGGTTTTAGTGATACCGTTAATCTTTACACTATGTGTATGAGTAGTAGCAGACTTACCATTAAGAAGAGAATCTACACTACTCTTGGTGTAATAATTACTTAAACTCTGATGTGCTGTGAGATATGTAGCACCCTTCGTGAAGGTGATGGTCTTGCCGCTCTTTGTAACGGCAGTAACGGCATTTCCACTTCCGCTGACTGCTATCGCATTCACGTAACCATCGAGAGACTGATGAGCCGTGAGGAACGTACCCTTCGCGAAAGTAATCACACCAGTGCTTGCATCATAGGTTGCACCAGTGAGGGCATTTCCGCCAGTTGGCACAGACACGCTGATACTAGGAACAGCACTTGCTACATTCTGAATCTCCGAATAGAGCTTTGCTACTGAGTATGCAGAAGCAATCTCTGAAAGGTTTTCCGTAGTAAGCCTGATAGCATCAGCATAAGCCTTTACAGAGCCGTTGAGACCACCGCCACTGGATGATGTTCCCACACCATAGGCAGAAACACCACCACTAGTATAGAGGTTTGCCACCTCGTTAGTCGTAGTGTTCGTAATCTTCAACGCCTTATTGGTTGCATCATACTCCATCTTTATGTTGCCGATGGAGATGTACTTTCCGTCAGGCACGATGATACTTCCGTTAATATCGGCAGTACCGTTAAACGAGTTACCCCAAAGCTTGCGAGTATTCGTGAGCTGGAGAGCCTTTTTCGCTGAACCGCTTGTAAAGTAGCCCTGCAAGGTGGTGATACTCGTCTTGTTGGTGGATATGCCCGAAGCGTTCACCCCTTCTGCCTTTTTCGCTCTTGTTACCTCGTCAGATATAGACTTATTGATTCCATCAACGATACCACTTAAAGTGTCTGTCTGCGCAATATTGGCAAGGAAGCTCACAACCTCATTCCACTTGTTGATTATGCCGTCCGCTGTCTCCTCGTCAGTAGTCATAAGGGCGTACCAGTCATAGGCACTATTCCAATGACTTACCTTAGTGGATGAAATGCCGTCCAGTACAGACTTATTGCTATGAGTATGCTTTGCTGATACCGCACCATCCCAAGCTGTCTGCTTTGCAGTAGTAGGAATAGAGTAACCCGAGGCAAGACTAATGGCAAACGTACCGCTTGTTGTGATAGTCTTTGTTGCACAAGTCAAACCAGTAGGAAGAGTAAGTGCTACAGATGTAACAGTACCCTTGTTTGTGGTATAGCCCTTTGCATCAATCTCCGCTTTGGTATAATAGCTTGCGAGAGACTGATGGGCAGTCAGATACCCAGCATCGTTAGTAAGCTGGCTTACCTTCGTGATGCGGTCAGTGATTTCCGCCCACTTATGGGTGTGCGCACTAGGTGCAAACGTTGATGGTTTACCCGTAATGTTATTCCAAGATAGGCTCAGACCGCCAAGTTCTGTGGCTATGTTGTCAATTCGGCTGCTGAGAGCCTTGATAGCATAGGCGTTCGGGATACTAGTCAAGTCTGCATCCGTATAGCTTCCCTCTATGATTCTCGCATAGCTGATTACGCTTGCATTCAATCCGCCACCACCACTAGTGGCATCACTTGCTCCGTATGCACTGATACCGCCAGTAGCATAGAGATTACCATCAATCTTGATAGCCTTGTTGGTTGCATCATACGTGAGCTTGATGCCATGAAAGGAGATTGCTCCCTCGAATGTAGCATCGCCCGAAACACCCAATTTTGTGAATGGAGCGTTTGGCTTCAAAGACACAAGGTCAGCAACGCTCGTTCCTGCACTTCCTGCCTTCCAAGTCGGCTCGAAGAAGGTGAGGTATGCGCCAAGATTCTTCTCGCTGATGATAAATGACGTAGGGTCAGCGTGAACCTTTCCGCTCACATCCCACCAGATAGCACCATTGGCAAGATAACCCGAGCCATCGAAGCGGATGAGGGAGGTTGCAGGGGTAAGATTTCCGCTATTATAGTCCTTATCCACCATCTGACCGCCCCACCATGTTGCGATACTCTTCTTTCCTCTATTCGGGTCTATTGCTCCGTTGATACCGCTCTGAACGTTTCCGTCTCCGTCTCTCAGCGCAAGGAGCGTTGTCATTACAAGACCACCGTCAATATCTGTAGTCTGACCGAGTGCATCCTTGAGATACTTGTAACCTGCGAGGTCTGTGATATTCTGCTTCAAGTCACCATATATCTTGCTAGTGATATAGGCATTAGCCAAACCAAGTTTGTCATAGAATGCGCTGTATGCGGACTGAAAGTTGGTGAACTTCGTTCCCACGGCAGAGACGATGGTAGCCTTGCCGTTAGTATCAGCCGCATTGTATCTTGTCGAAATATCGGAGAGATACGTGATGAGTTCTTTCTTGGCAGTAGAGAGGGTAGTGAAAGCAGTATTAAGGTCGGTGAGTTCTTTTGTACTCTTTAACACCTCTGCTCCCTTCACTTCATTGTACGACTTCTCGGCAGCTGCGAAAGCATCTTCAAGTCGCTTGGAATCCTGCGCCATAGCCGCAATCTCAGAAGGCTCTAGATAGCCATCTGTAACGTAGCTGTCGAAAGCCTTCTTGTTGGTGGTGACGGTCTTGCCGAGGTTCGTAATGTTCGTCTGTGCGGTCTGTGCCGCCTTCTGAGCTTCCTCTGCCGCTTTTTTTGCTGCGTTGGCAACGGTATCATCGGTATATTTAGAAGCCTTAATCCAGTCGGCAATGGCGAACTGAGAACCAGCCGCTTTGTTGGTCTGACAGCGCAATACCTCATTCTTGTAGGTACTGCCGTCAGAAGGATAAGTGGCATTCACCCATATATCGCCAACCTGATAAGGTGGCGTAGGCTGAGTGCTGAATACCTTCATCTTGCCATCTGCCGTTTCCTGTGCCTTGCTTGCATCGGAGAGGGCTTTGGCGATGTCGGTATCTGTAATAATAGTCCACTTATAGGTGTTGCCATCCTTGGCAAAGCGGTATGCCTTGCCCGTCTTGTTGTCGTAATACAAGTCTCCAAGGTGGGTATCTTTATCCTTGTCAGTCGTCCAACTGCTTGCTGGCGCATTCTTCAAGGTAGGCACACCCTCATAGAACCACGTCTCGATAGCCCCATCCACCTGATTCTGCAAGTCGGTAATAACCTGCGAGTTCTTGATGAGATTGTTCACCTGCTCCTCGGTCAAGCCCTTTGCTGAGTTCTCCTTAATATACTGAGACAGTTCCTTGCCATCCACAGTGGATTTGGCAGAAATCTTGCCTTTAACAGATACCTGCTTGGTTGCGCTGTCATACTTGATGTAGCTGCTACCCTCGTAATTGTTCTCCTTGGTAGGTCGGTCGCCTACATACATATCACCATAGACGTTAAAGAAAGCCTTATTGGTCTGCTTGTTTACGCCATATTGCACATACTCCCTATTGGCAAAGGAGTAGCTATTTATGCCGTGGTAGAGGCTGATGGATGGCGAATAGGTATCTACAGCCGAGAAGATAAGGCAGTTCTGACGTTCTACATCGGTTCTATTACCGCACTGCGACAACACATCACCTTTGGCAGGAACATCGCTTGCCGTAGCGCAATCGGTATCGGAGAGGTCGATGTAGTGATACTTCTTTCCTTCCAACTCCACAGGTTCCTCATCACGACCGATTACCAATCGCCAGTAAAAGTGATTACCCACCTTATGATAAGTGCCCTTGCGAACGTTGAATGATTCCGAGCGCACTTGGTCGTTAACAGCGAAATCATTATCTACAGAATCACCTTCCTGCTCTGCCAAGAAATAGCAACGATAAGCCTTCTGTGACACATTATTATATGTCACAGTAACCTCTTCCACCTTATGAGCCACCACGCCTCCAGCAGGAGAAATAATCTCCTTACCGCCAATGGTGGATGTTTTCTTGACAACCAGCTCTTCGAAGATAGCCTTCATTCTCACCTCCAGGTAATCTGTGATGAGATGCGAACGACCTTCTGCATCGGGAGTCCATGAACCACCGTTCTCATTGTTGGGGTTACCGACAAGCAATCCACTTAAAAGCTTCTGAATCTTCTCCCAAGTGATTGTGCCCTTTGCTGTGTTATCCTGCAGCCTAGATACAAACTCCATCCTAGAACGTCTAGCAGAATAAACGTTGCTATCAGATGCAGGAGTAGAATCATTCAGTCCAATTACATAGACACCACCATTACCGCTTCCTGTGCCGCCTATCTGCATTCCATTCACCTTGATGGAATCAACCTTGTCTTCCAACTTACCCAACCGGCTTGTTGCAGCCTTTTCGCCTACTGTGTACTGAGGGTGGTCGTAAGGTATGTCCAAAGGTATCTCCATTCCGATGATACGAGAGTTTCGGTAGTGCTTGCCATCTGCATCCACCTGCGCAAACATATCATTAATCAGCTTTACCTGCTCACCGAGAGGATGGTAATCGTATGTTCCATCATTGTAGAACTTATCGCCATCCATCGTGCAGGTGAAGTTTGAGTTGCTGATCATGGTCTTCTGATAGTACTGCTTCGCTCTATCGAACAGAGATAACTGAGCAGTAGGAATGAGGTCCGTATCTGTAATTTTGGTTGCGTCCCAGTTGAACAGAAAGTACTTATCACCAACCTTTGGGCACATAATGCCATCGGGAAGAGTTCTTCCGTAGGTGTCGTTTGCCACAATCTCGAAGTAGTTAACCTTGTCGATAACCTTGAAGCTGACATCGAACTCCATACCCATGAGAGCACCGCTAGTGAACTTGATGCCTAAAGTGAGGTTACTCTTTATCCAACTCTCCTTGAAGTTATTAGTGAAAGAGTCTGTAGAAGTGACCTGCCAAAATGTCTGTGTAGTCTTCGTTCCGTCTTCATTATCAACGGTGCTATCATAGGTCTTGATACTGCTGACCCTGCATTCAACCTTCGGATATTCGTCATCGAACATCACGACACCTTCGATAGCCTGCTTGTCGTTCTTCACAACATTCACGTTCTCCAGGTAGCCATCCTTGGCGAAGAAGCCATCACTATCCACTTTCTTGTTAGGGAGCATGAGGTAATCGGTAGCTACACCATCGGTAGTGACGTCCGCATCGGCACCAGTGAAATACCCTTTCGGGATATTTCTGTCTGAGCCGAATGCGTACAGTCTCGTGATATAAGTTGACTTAGATTCCGAATAGGACATAGACAGAACATTAACATCTTGCTCGAATGTTGTCTGACCTTCCATTTCGCAATATCCAAGGTATATGATAGAACCATCTATCCACCACTCGCAGTTGAGTGCGTCTTCGGAACAGATGGCGTTGAGGGCATCAAGAATACTGATTGAACCGTACTCGATCAAGAATCTCTTCTGAACATCGAAAGCCTTGTTGTTATACGTAGTGTAGTCAACAGAGAACTCCTTGCCATTGTACGTAAGCCCTAGTGCCTTTAGGTTGCCGATGATAACGTTCATGTGTACGCCTACCGTTGTGGTGAGGTTGAAGGAGGTCTCGTTGGCTCCGTGTTGAGGGCGATACTTGCAAAGCTTATTCTTCCAAGACATGTAGTAGGCATCCATCTGCATTTCGTAGTCGTAGCCATCACTATCATTGTGCTTTGGGAAGTATGATGATGTTAGCTCGAAGTAGCCGAAGTCGGGTATCTCCACGGAATCACCAATCTCGAAATAGACAGGTGTAGCCGTAGTGAACTTCAAGATGATGTAATGGTGGTCCATAAGCTGATATGACAGCTTAGAACCCTCACCGAAGTCCTCTAGCGTGAAGAATACCTTGTTATTTCTCTTAATCTGAATCATTAGCTTGTGTATTTACTTGTTTTACCTCTGTCACTAGGGTCTGGCTCGTTAAGCTTTAGGCTGAACTTTGCCATTTCCCGAATGAACTGACTGAATTGAGTGCAGGAGAGATAGATGCACCGATACCACACATTAGGCTGAAATCGGGTGCGGATAACCAACTCTCCCTTGGCAAGAACCTCCTCGCAGAACTTAGCGTAGTTCGTCATAAACGTATCTGAGTCCTTGGCGGTCATGTTGAATGCCAGCGTTATCTCCCTCTCATCCAATCTAGGATTGTGCTTGATAACTGACTTGCCGTCCTTTGAGCGATACTTGTTGCTGATGAACTCCTTGTTTGGTGCAGGGGTCATGAGCGCGCTGAGGGCGGTTTCGTCTAGGAAGATGCCCCACGTAAGGTAGGCATCCTTGCCATTGATGTAAAGTTGTCCATTAAGCATAACTATTTAATCATTAAATAACCTCATAGGCTTCGCTGTGAGCCGCTTTTGCTATTGTTGAGTGTAGTTGTAAGGGTTGACGAGCGAAAAGCCTGTAGAGGTTAAATATCCTTTAATCTTCTGTTCATATCATCCAGCTTTGTTCCGAAGTCATTGTAGGTAAGCTTTGCATACTTCACGATGTCTTCGAGATAGCTGTTTGTCATAATCATCATGTTTCTAATCTCCAATACTGCGCCATTGGTTGAGATACCGAGGGTAACGATGCTCTCCATCTGTGATATGGTGGTAGTCATGCTCTGAGCAATGGTTTCTCCTGCAATCTGCAGGGCGGTGAAGCGACCATTCAGCTCGTCTGCAGTATCTTGCCCCATAGAGGACCATCCTCCGCTTGTTGCGGTCTGTGATGATGAGGAGGAACCAGTGTAGCCTGTCACCTTTGCCCAATCGTCACGTCTCTTCAATCCTTCCTGGACTATATCATCGTAACGCTTGTTGAATGCTTCTATGTCTGTTTCTGTAAGCTTGCCATCATTATCCTTGATAGCCTTTGCCCAATCATCATAGAGCTTCTTCAAGTCTCCGTTGATGAGGTCTTCCATGGAATAGGAGAGGAGAGCCTTCTGCATCATTTCTGCGAAATCGTCTGCGAAGTCCTGCGCTGACTTGCTCATATCCATGAGGTCTGAAACGAAGCTATCCTTCATGCTGTCAAAGGAAATCTGAGTGAGACTTTCCTTCAGCTTGTCTGATAGCTCATCCAGCTTGCCCGCTTGGTCTATGTAGTCATTCAGCTTCTCCGTCAAACTTCCACCATAGTTACCCTTTCCTGTCTTCTCGATATGCTCCCAAATGGCAACGTTGCCACGGAGAAGCTTCATTTCCTCTGGACTGAGGGAGAAGAGGTCGCCATTGAAGTCTGATTTGACGTTCTTCTTGATCCAATCCATCTCATCACTACCGAAGCCGCTCCAATAAGCGTTCCATGAGTGGTGCGAACCGTGATAGCTTGCCTGTGCCTTGGCAATGTCGAGGTAGTTCTGATTCGTCTCCTGCTGATTCTTGTAGGCTTGCTCGTAGTATGAGGTTGCCTTGGAGCCATAGGATTTTTCCATCGCGTCAGTCAAATCCTCGATGGATTGCTGCAAGAGGGTGTTTCTGTCTGTCAGCCTATCAATAGTCTCTGCTACTTTCTTCGCATTACTATTCTCGAACCACGAAGAAGGACCTGCCGAGGATAGGCCTCCAAATGAGAGAACATTGCCAATTCTACCGACAACAGAGTCAAGAAGACCACCTACACCATCAACGACTATGCTTTCTAATGCCTTGAAAAGATTCTCTGGTAGGTCGAAAATGGCATCTATGAGGTTTCCTACAGAAGCAAGAATGCTGTCTACGAGGTCGGAGAGCCATTCAAATTGAAGCAACTGAGTAAACGAATCAAGAATGCCCGTCACGAAACTCTTGATAGAGCTAGCGAGATTGAGGATGAGTTTCGGTATCTGTGCAACAACTCCCACGATTGAACCGAGGGCACTACCCAACATATCTGTAATGCCGCTTCCCAAAGAACCTAAGGTGTCTCCAAGTCCCTTCGATATAGAAGAGCCAATATCCTTAGCTGCCCCATCTGCCATTGTTGATAGTGATTCATCAAGAGCACCTTTCAAAGCATCAATGTTTCCTACTGAAGATTGAATCTCCGAGAAACCTTCATTACCTTTCCATGTTCCGAGCTTGTTGAGTGCAGCTGTAAGTCCCGAAGTGAAGTTCTTTACAGCGTCTGTAGTATTGTTGAGCTGAATGCCTAGCTTATTCATCTTCTCGGTATTGGATGCTACCGCTTCACGGGCTATGCCGATTTGCTTTTCAGCCATCTCGATTTGCGACAAGCGTCCCGAGCCACCCTTTTCTACATACGCTTTTTTATACTCTTCAAGCTTACCTTCCCAATATTGCAACATGTTAACGGAAGACTGATAAGCACCAACGGAGTTATTGAAGTCTTCTACTGACTTGGCTAGATTCTGCCATGTAGCACTCTGATTCGTGCCGAGATATTTCCTAATCTCCTGCATGAGGTCAACAACCTTCTGTTGTGTCTGAGTATCTGCTTGCTGAAATTTATCAGTCTTAGTATAGGCACTCAACTTATCGAACATCGGTTGAAGCATCTCCTTGCTGATTGAGCCGACACCACTAAGAAGCCCCTTCCAATCAATGCCCATGGAGATACTTTCGTAGTCGAAGTTGGCGAGTGCCTTCTTCTTCTCCTGCTGGAGCGTCTTCTTCTCGCCTTCCGTCTGAGCCTTGGCTATCTTCTCCTCGTACTCCTCGGCAATGGCTTGCTTCTGCTGATAGAGCGAACCATACTCCTTCAAGTAGTCGCGCATAGAGGTGAGGGCTTCCCTGTTGACCTCATCAAGCTTCTTGTTGTACTCTTGGGTAGCGAGTTCTCTTGCCTTGGAGAGGGCATCGGACTGAGCAGAGGTAAGGGATGCTTTCTTTCCAGCTTCCTTGTTTTTCTTCTTGAACTCGGCTTCCTGCTTGTCAATCTCGGCTTTGCGCTTGGCATAGTCGTTCTTGATTTCAGCAAGCTTCTTCTCCGTGCCTTCCTGCATCTGAGATATATCAGTGTCGATGTTTTCCTGCTGCAGCTGCTTCAAGTCCTCGTTCAGTTCCTCCTGGGCCTTCTTCCGGTCTTCTGCCTGCTTCTTGGCATCGGCGGCTGCTTTCTTAGCTTTGGCAGCGTTCTTCTTGGCGTTAGCTTCTGCCTCTTCCTTCTCACGCTGCTTCTTCTTAGCATCGTCATCTGCCTTGGTCTGCTTGGTGTTCGCCGCATTGGTGTAATCCCATCCTCGCTGGGCGATATCGTTTGTTGACATCCATTTGCCGTTGACTAAAGCACCTGACTTCTTGCTGTTTGCAAGGTCGCGTGCCAAAGCAGAGAAGTACTTACCTAAGCGCCCCAGTTCCGGGATATTCATATTCTGCATCCACGATGGTATCTTGGCATCGAAGTTGACGTGGAAGTTGATGTTGTTCTCGGAATAGTTCTGCATAAACTCCTTGACACGGTTGTAGAGAACGTGTACATCCTCACCAGCGCCCTGGAGCTGCTTCTGTAAAGCGTTTACCCTGTTCTTGGTAGAAGTGGTCTTGTTTCCGAAATCCTCGGTAGCATCGGCAGCCCTGTTTATATTCTCTGCCTCCTCTGTATGCAGCTTCTTCGCAGCTCGAAGTTCATAGAGATAACCAATCAATGCCTTTCTGGCATCACTCGTCTTGTCTCCCGTAAATCCGAAAGCATTAGCAAGATTTTCTGATTCTGAAATCAAAGAAGCTTCCAACTGATTATATTGTTTCAGATAGGTTTGATACTCCTTGGAGTGCTCATTCAAGCCAGCCATCTTCTGAGTTAGCTCATCAAACTGCTTAATAACTGAGTCCGATACGATGTTCTGTATGCCGACTGTTATACCGCTGCTGGAAGTTCCGTAATCCTTCAACTTACCCAAAAGGGCTTGCTGGGCATTATCAACACGGTTGTTGTATTCTTCGTTGGCCTTGGATATTGCATTGGCTCTGTTACGCTCCGTTGCCTCCAGTTTGATTTGCTCGATAAGCTCCTTGGATTTGTCTATCTCCTGCTGCTTGACATCTACGAGGTTGCTTTCGTCTTCCTTGATCTTGTCGATAGCAATTCCGTAGTTGCTATAGATGTTCGATAGCTCCTTGATGGTGTCCTTGTAAACCTTAGAGCCTTCCTTGGCGGTCTTCAGAATGGAGACTAGCGACTCGACCTTGCTGGACGCTTCATTTGCGCTTTCGGTAAACTTAGAGGTCTTGGTTGCCGCATCTTCTGCACTACTGCCGAAAAGATTGAACATCGTCACTCCTGCTGCTACTGCACCGAGTACTAAACCGAGAACATTTGAGGAAGAGACCAGATTGAAGAGTGCCATAGCATCCTTGGCAGTTGTGATAGACTTCGCCAAAGATAAGAATGCCTTTGCACTCTCCCAGGCAACCTGTGCCTTTGATATTGCTATCATCGCTATCACTGCTGCCTTGTATGCTCCATAAGCTGCGACAACAGTCATAAGCACCTTGCCTACCGTCTCCCAATTCTCTACGAGGGTGGAGACGAATCCCAAACCGGTATTGATAACACCCTCCTGGGACTTGCCGAGTTCATTGAACATTTGCTCGATGGCATCCTTGATGTTGCTTATCTGACCGGTAATGGTCTTGGACTGAGCTTCCATCAAGCCACCGAACTTACTACCCTCGGCGGTCATACTCTGCATTGCCTGAATGAAGATGTCGCTGGTAACCTTGCCTGCCTTGATTTGCTTCTGTACCTCCTTGATGGCATTGGTAACGTCAAGACCCATAACCTTGGCAATCTCATCTGCGATAGGAATACCTCGGTTGAGGAACTGATACAAGTCCATCGTGTCCATCTTACCCTTGGCAATGGTGGTACCGTAAAGCATCACGAGGTCTTTAAGGTTCAGGCCCATACCTGCCGCCACGTCTCCCAATCCGATAAGCGTCTTGTTGACGTCCTCGGCTGCTACGTTGAACGCAAGGAGCTGCTTGGCTCCCTCTGTAACATCTTCAACACCGAAAGGAGTGATGGCCGCCGTACGTATCAGCTGCTTCATGAGAGCATCGGCTTTTTCCTCAGACTGCAACATCGTCCTGAATGCCATTTCCGTCTGCTGGAACTGACCGCGGACCTGCATCATCTGATTGACGAACTTACCTATGCTCCAACCGCCAATGGCAATGTTCATGCTGTTCTGAATATTCGAGATAACATCGTCAATAGACTTTCCGTCCTTCTCAACCCTCTCGGCAGTCTGATGAACTGCGTTCTGAATGTCCCGAAAACCGGAAACGACCTTGGCTGTCTCGACTATTGTATCGAATTTAATGCTTGGCATAATGTTCTATTTTTCCTTGAATTTATACTCTGTTATAAAGAATCGCCGGGGAAACACCAAATATGAGTGTTCGAAATCGGAACTTTACGTGCGTGCGCAGGAAGACTTCGGTTAAATCTCGGTCTCTGACTCTATAACCGCCTTCATGACCGCCTCCTTGTTGTTGCCATCAATGACCTCTTCCCCTGCTGCAGGTATGTGGGCTTTCTTCCTTTCCTCGTCTGACAGATAGATGGATGTAATCTTGTCTTTGAGCATGAGTGTCAGGTTGTTATACGATATTCCCCATACCACGTAATCAAAGGTCCATCCGTATCTTTCGCAAGCAGCATCTATGAGTGTTCCCCATATAGTCTTACCTCCGAAGATGAAGCTATTCTCTGACTTCTTTGCTGCGTTGACTTTTGCCATACGCTTCGCTTCTTCTTCCATTCCTGTCTCTTTGGCTATTGTCTGGTAAGAGTTTCCCTTAAGGATGATGATGAGAAGTGTAGCTATATCCTCGTTGGAACATTCCTTGAAGATTAACTCCGTCTGCTTGCTTACGCATCTGGAGTCTAGTATTTCATTCTTTGTATTGAGTGAGTGATATGCAATTAATCTACAACACGTCTCCCTCTCGGTGTTTGCAACTCGCAATGCTTCCAAGAATGGATCAGCTTGAAGTAATGCCTTGTCTAACTTCAAGCCTTCAATCAACTGTGATGTTAGGTACATCTTGCCCAGTGTAGTAGGGTAGATGTTAACATGAGCGTGCTCAGTATCAAAGCCTATCGGCATATCTGTGAGCGTATTCGATATAATGATTCCTAACTCTTCCATATCACTCGAATTTAAATTGTTGGCACCCAAGGCAGGACTCGAACCTGCGTCTTTCAACCAGCTTTTAAAGACCCTGGATTTTCATGCGACGGACTATTTGGTCTCGCTCTTCCCCTGAGCTACTTGGGTAGGTTGCCGGCTGATAACCCTCAGTCGGCAGAAGGGATATTAGAATATGCCTATTTCTCTGAGTATGTTTCCGTGATTTCAGCAGGAGGAGTCTCACCGTCCTGCGGCTTCTTGAAAGTCAAGGCATACTTTCCACCTGTTCCCTTTACGGCGGTGATAACACGCCAGCGGTAAGCACAATAGACGTCCTCACTCTTCGAGTTGGTAGTCTTAGCTACCACGTCACCCTCTGGGATGAGAGCTGCGTGCGTGTACGTGATAAGAGCACCGTCCTGGGTCGTATAGGCCTCTTCTGCACCGATAGTAGTGTTACCCATGTAAACGCCAGGTAGCTCGGCGTCTTCCGGCTGGATAGCCAAACGGAAGTTACCCTCAACGATACCATCTATGGTTTTGAATGGCTGCGACTGGTTCTTCTTGATGAAGAGCTGATATGCTGCCTCATAGGTGGACTTCTTTGTCTTGCGGTCAACAATTCCACCACCTTCCTCAACCTGGGTCATAGTATCGCCTTTCGTTGGGGTAACCTGGGTAGTGCCATCCTTTGGAGTAGGGAGCTTAACCCACTCGTTTTTCTTGCTGCCTACCTCTTGAACGTAGATAGTGCATTTGCCCCATGATGTTACTGACATAATTTAATCGTTTATGAGTTTATATTCAACTTGATTATTTATTACATGTTCTCCCGTGCTTGCTGCATATACCCTCTGCTCAATAGCGTGGGCTGCATACTCGCTCGTTCTGAACATTTCCAAGAGATTCCAAGCCAGTTTGCAGATTTCGTCAACTCTGATAGTGTTCTCCTCAAACTGCCCATCTACGTCCTGGTCTTGTATATATATATTTACATTTATAATCGCCGTTTGAAGCTGCGTTCCCTCATTAGCCAAGATGGAGATAACGACATCTTCCTTATGAGAATTATGCGGTCTCATCGTCTTTGACAGCTTGCCATTGACGTTGTTCATGAAACCGCTTTCGTTGATGTACCGGTAAACATCTGTCTTAATTGCTCCGTCTGATTTCATATCTTCCACTTGTTTATTTCATTAACCGCTGAGTCTATTGCTGTCTTCACACGCTGCTCTACAATGGATGTGGCCCATATCTTCGTCGATGCGAGGACATCCTTGCTTTCCAAGGCTTCCACCTCTCCAGCGTATTCCATTCCGGCAACGACAACCAAAGCATAAACCCTGGAATATTCCTTAGCAAGGTCATTGATCATCTTCTTGCCCTTTGCAGAGCCGTCTGTGCCACTGAGAACCTGCGAAAAGGCTGATTCCATATATTTACTTCCCTGCTCGTACACGGCAAAGCCTATAGAACTTCTTAGGTTGCCCGTATGGTCTATCCAGCTTTCCTTGGCAGACCTGTTACGGATTCTAACCACAGATTCGTCTCCTAGCTTGCTCAATGCCTTAAGCACATTCTCCTGTATCTTCCTTGCGGCTCTCTGTAGGAAGGCATCAAGAGCGGAAGCGCTGGTTGTCATTCTTATGCCCATATCTTACACTGGAGTTGATAACGATGAAATCCCTTGACCTTGATAATTACTTCCTCAGCCCCTAAAATTTTTAGCTTGATAAAGTCCCCATAAGAGAACTTTTCAATTCCTACGGGCAAGTTATGCACTTCGTAGGAGTAGTAATCAATAGAACCGTCAGATGTAACTACCTTGTTTGCCTCGCCAGCAGGAACAACATCGCAAGTGCAGCAGAACTTCCACTCGGTCTTGCCCTGGTGATAATTTCCATCATCATCTGTATAGCCAGCTACCTTCTGCTGCCGGTATAGCTTTGAGGCATGAAAACTCAATAGACTCATCAGCAATTAATGTAAACTGTCGGCTTTGGAGTTAGTGAAACCTCCTCCTCGCCGATAGAGTTATATAAACGATTGACTTGAACTAATATAGCCTTTCGCTGGTCTTCCGAGAGGGAACCTATTGATTTGTCCGCTTCGGAGAAGCTAACGGCTTGTATGAGAGAAAGCAGACAGTCGGCAAGCGTTCCTTTGTAGGTGTCGCTTCTGGCAACGTCACCAGTGAACTCTGATTCGATATCGAGGTCACGCTTGATGCAGGCGTTTTCCACGAAACCGTAGGGGATAGGTATGTGTACCTCATCCACCAAAGCTTGTCCGACCGTCTTCATGATTACTCCTCAGCTTTAGCTGCCTTTTCCTTGAACTCCTTCTTCTTCACAGGAGGAAGCTCGTTGTAGGCATCAATAACCTCCTTGTCGCTGGCGTCACTAGGAAGTGTAGCACCAAGAGCATTAAGGGTTGTGATAGCCTCCGGCTTCTTGTAGGTCACATCAGAGATTGTTACCTTAGCATCCTCTGTATCTGCTGCCTCCTTATCGGTATCGACTGAAACTGTTGGGTCTGCCAGCTTAGTATTAATCTGATAGATTGTATCAACATCCTCGATGACAGGCAAGCAGTATGCCTGCACCGCAGTTGTCTCGCGCAATGGATCAGTTGTTGAATACTGAGAGATAAGCTTGTAATCAATCTGCTGATAGGTTACACCTGCCACTCTGTTAGTTGCCTCTGCTACCTGACCGTAAACGAGGGCTCCAATCATCCGTGAGCAGACACCGATAATCATATCGTTGTTCCAAGGCTTGACGCTCTTCTTCGCACCATCATGCTCCAAACGGACAGTACGATTAATGATTTGGAATGATACACCGGTCTCGTCCAAGAATGCCTCCTGGAATACGCTGGCAGTAGGAACCGGCAGCTTTGTATTGGAGTCATAAGTCTGACCCTTATAGTTGGCAACAAGCTCGCGAGCGTCCTGTGCCTTCTTCAGTTCGTCAAACTTAGCCTTACCAATCCAGAAGATCAAGATGGTGTTGCCGTCATTCGATGCTCGCTCGATACATTCCTTCAAGTCTGCAACGGTAATACCGTCATCGACGCTGTTGATACCAAGCTGGTTTTCTGGCAAGTACTGATACTTGATACGAAGCAACTCCTTTGGATTATCATCGTCACGGACAGCTACGTAGCCATTAGAGAGACCATACAGAAGTGCGTACTCATTACGCTCATCAACACCGACATTACAAGCTACCGGGTCCTGCGCCAACTTACGGCGAATCTCTGCTGTCTGACCGCCCTGTGCTTCCATGAGCCTGAGAGCGAGGATATCTGACTCCTTCAAGAATTTCTTCATACCGACCTTTGGCAGTTTGCCGTTGGCGGTTGAAATCTTGTCACGAGACTTCAAAGGAACAGGAGAATCCACTGCCACGTAGTCAGCAGCTACGTAAGAGGTATCAACTGTGTCGGCTTCCCATTTGTTGTCGGTAGAATAAACGCGGCGGAGAATGGATGTATCCTTGTGGAGATACGTCATCTCGTTCTTGCGCTTACCGTTAATCTTCTCAATCAAAGTCTTCAGGATTGGGAAGAAACTCATGATATACTTAAGAAATAAAGAACTCTGTTGCATAAATCACCTCCTTAACCGATTGCATCATGTCCCCACTGAAGAGTAGGAACGGCTGTTTTCAAAGCTGCCTTGATTGTATCGACAGGGTAAGGGACAGCCTTATCATTAGCCTCACCTGCCGTCATAACACCTACATGAGGGGTATCTACCGGAGCAGTTGTCATACAGACACCAACATACTCGTGGTTTTCCGGCAATGAAGCATAGGCCTCACCTGTTACCGGCATTGGCTTATACTCGCCAGACTTGGTATCACGAATGATAATGTGTCCACACTGGATGAACTCTCCAGAGAAACCTGTCATGTCAAGAATGACACCACCCATGATGCCATTCACGTAATTTCTGATGATTACAGACTCCTTGCCTGAATCAAACGTTTTTGTCTTGCTTACGCCATACATAACTTTTAAAATTTAAAGATTACATAGTTTCGGCAAGCTCATCAATCTCATCGTCCTTGATAACCTCAACCTCTTCCTTCTTAGGCTTTCTCTGAGCCGCAGGAGCACCAAGCTTTCTGAGACCTTCGTTAGCACGCTCTTGATCGATAGCTGCCAAGTCCTCCACAACACCATCATAGAAATCGTCGAACTCAGATTCGTTCTCGAACTTCATCTTGTCGAAATTCTTCAAGACAGTCTTTCCGAACGTACCTTTGTCCTTAAGGAGTGCCTTCAGCTTAGAACGGCGGCCATCATTCTCACGCTCTGACTTCAAACCGAGGATTTCGGTCTGCAAGGCTTTGTTCTGAGTAATGAGTGCCTGCGCCCATGCTGGGACCTGCTCTTCTTTCTCTTTCTTCTGTTTGCGGATTGGTTTCTTGTTGCCGGCAGGGTCATCATCATCGTCATCGACCTCGTCGTCATCCAAGTCTTGACTATCCTTAAAGCTCTGGATAGTACGCTGCGCGGTCTTTTGCGCAATCTTAAGATAAGGAAGAACCGCATTGACCTGCTTTTCAATCTCTGCGTTTACATCCTCGTCTGAGGCTTCTTCATCGAGTTCTAAGTTATTGGCAACATCGGCAGCAATACCCTCTAACTCCTCTCTACTGAACCCCAACGCCTTTGATTTGGGTTTCAGAATAACTAAAACTTGCTTCGTTCTTTTTTTCATTCTAACTAAATATTTAATTGAACAATAAATTCAAGAAATATCCCAGTACGAAGCGATAGCAATAAGTAATGCTGCAAAATTATAAAAAAAGTATTTAATCACCAAATATATTACAAGGAAATGTGCTTAATGATTAAATACTTTATGGTTACATATAAATATTACTCTGGATAATTGAGTTTATCCGGTCCAGCTGTGGATAAATATACGGAGAACATATCACATAGTTCTTTTGCTCCTTTTAAGTCGTTGAGTTTATAATTTCCGCATTCCACTTCCGATGCACCTGGAATTGTCTTTGATAGTGAACACGCCTTGAATGCTTCTACTATCATCTCCTTTATGAGCTTTGAAGTCCACGTACCTTTAAGAATAAGATAGAAACCTGTAAGACAACCCATCGGTCCAAAATACAGAACAGAATTGCTAAGAGGGCTATCATTGCGTAAGTAGTCCGCCATCAAATGCTCTACTGTGTGCGCGATAGCAGGTGACATCATATCCTTGTTTGGCTTGCACACACGAATATCGAATGTTGTAGCAGTCTCCAATCCCCATTTATCTACTCTCGAAACATAAAGACCTAGCTTCAGTTTCGTATGATCAACTTTAAAACTTGGTATCATTCTCTAATAATTTACAAACAACATCAAATGCCTTCTCAGCAAGGCTATCCCAAAATCCGGCATACTGCTCGGTCTGGTTCGGTTCCAGAGGGTTGTCACTAATAACTCGGATAGACGTAAATCCAATCCCTTTCTTGTAGCATACCTGAGCAAGGGCGGCAGACTCCATATCGATAGCGCATACGTTATACGAATTAGGAAGGAAATCCTTAATCGCCAATACCTGCTCTCTCGTAGTGACAAACTTATCTCCCGTAGCTATGGTTCCTAATCGGAATCTTTCATCCATATCAATCCAGGAGAAATCAGAAGGAAAGACTGCCGGCATACCTTGAACTTGCCCGTTGGCATTCGGTTCGCCGCAATATACATCGTGGTAGCAGTACGAATTGCCAATCACGACATTACCAGGTTTCAATCCTGCAACAGCAGCACCGGCGCATCCTACCGATATAACTCTTGTAACTTTGCTGGACGTATTCGACGAAAGAAATTCTGTCAAGCAAGATGCCGCATTAACCTTGCCAATACCAGACTTGATTAAAGCTATGTTTTGAACATTTTTGTAATCAAGCCAATTCTTTGCAATCCATTCGCTGATAAGGTCGTATTCCTTATCCATAGCGGTAACTATGACAATCATTGCGCACCTCCTCCTTTCGTTAGCTTAAGCTTCTTGCAACGATTGTAAATAGCGTTCTCGTCCACGCCAATCTTGGTAGCGATGGCTTTTACCGGATACTTGCCATACATTCTGCGAATGATGAAATCCTCGTCAGCAGTAAACACGTGGCTCTTGCTGATACCCATTTCCTTCATCTTACGATGGATGGCCCAATAATTACGATTGAGCTGTTTTGCAATCTCCGTTGTCGTCATCACCAAAGCGTTAACCTTGATGAACTCAATCTCTTCTGCACTAAAATGTTTTCCTCTACTCATTATTTAATATTTGGGTTCGTTAAGCCGCCCAAGGCTTTCTTTCTCTTTCTGTTATATCTTCTGTTTGCAGCAATCCTTTCAGCGTTCTCTTTACGATAGACTTCCATTCTTGCCAATAGATGCTCCTTATGCTCCTGATAGTACCTTCTATGGTACTCCCGGATTTCCTCCTCACTTCTCGCCATGAACCTTGTCTTTTATAAGTTCGTACAGTGATGGGCTGAGTGTACTCCAACGACCATTCTCATCTTTTACGAGATAGAATCCATCTGGAACATAGAACTCTCGATTTCTTAACCTAACTATCAATGTCTGTTTGGTGCAGTCTCCGCTGACAGTCTTTACTAACTCTGAAACATCCGGGCATTCCCATAATTCTTGAATGCTCTCGGAAGATACTTTAATTGCAATCATATCACTTAAACTTAATAATGAAAAACTCATGATCCAACCACTTGCCTGGGCAAAGACCTTTCTTCGGCTTACCGATGGTGATACTCTCAATCTCCTTTTCTACCTTTGGACTATCGTCATAGTAGCCGTTCTTGAAGAGAACGTGAGTGAATGGTACGAACTTCATTGTACCATTATTCAGTTTCTCTTTGATAGTATTGATGTCTATAAGCATTTCAAATGTCTTACCGATATGAAGCTTATCGTACTTATCGAAATCTTTGAATTTCTCATCCTTGATAAGGAGAAGACGACTCATCCAAAAATCTTTAATTATCCGATACTCTTCATTCTTTTCGCCCGACACTATCATATCGAACCACTGCTTGCTGACGGTGAGGGTCAATACTTTCTTTTTCATCCTTACACCTCCTCCCAGTCGGTTGCCAGAATATATTCTGTAGGTATAGCTGCAACACCTAAAGAGAGCATATTAGACATACACGTTCTGTATGATATTGTTTGAGGGAAACGGCCGCCTCCGCATATAGCAAATATGTATTCGCTATTTTTACGTCTAACATTCTTTCCTTCCTTCATTCTTCTCAGAGCCTCCGAGAAGTCAAATGTTTCATTCTTCATCGTTTTTCTTCTTTTTACTTGTTAAACTTATCGCCTTGGTGATGCGGTGGTCTCCTGCGTTCTTTCCTATACTTTTCATTCCGCAATAGTAACCCCCATCGCCAAAGCCAATACTTGCTACCATAAAATCTTTTATAGTAGTTCATTATCTTCTTTGCCAATCTAACCTTCATACGCTACTTCTTTTTATGACAAGGGCAACTACTAGTGTGAATAATAACGCAAGCTCCATGTTCCCTGCCCACAAACAGGTATTCATGCCCTTTCTTGGTGAATATTTTTATATTAAACTCTTCTTTTTCGTGTGGAGTTCCTAAGCTGAAAGAAATCCTAAAACCAATTACCCCTATTATGAAAATCAAAACGAGCCAACCGGCTGACTTAGCTAAGTCTAAAATCTTATTCTTCATGCGCTACTCCTTATCGAATTTGTTGCCAACAAATATGAATTTACCTAATGAAAGATAATAACCTAACGGTTTTTCATAAATCTTTCCATTAGCATGTGTGAGGTAATACCCACTTAACTCTTCCGACCATACAATTTCTGATGGAATAAAAGGATAATTCTTGATAACATCATGTTCGTACAATTCATTGCCCTCACAATCTTTCAGTCCTGTGAACTGGCAGACGGTATCTGTATCAACTTCTCTCTTGTTACAGATAGAATCCTCATACCATTCAATAAATGTTCCGAAAGGTGTCTTTACCAGAGAACCTTTCACCCATTTACCATCACTCAGTTTCTTTGCTTTAAACAAAATACTTCTCATTTTTATTTAACTTTATTAGCAGTACTATTAGTCTGCTCTATATGTTCATTACTACAACAATATGGATAGAAATACTTATCCGCTCCATACATAAGTTCTTCTATAATATCATCGTCACTATCTTTGCACTTAGAGTCAATAGTAACTCTAATATTTACTTCAAATTCTCTTGCCATAACTATTTTTTCCAATATTTACCAATTAAATAACCGGCAACTCCACCCATAAAAGCTATAAATAGAACAGCTAGGGTAAGTATAACATAAAATCCAAACATAACTATATTTATTTAAGTTCTACAGCATCATCACTCCAAGATAAGTCTCTTCCGATGAGTTTCTTTATACTACCTGATGGGAGACCTACATAAGAGAGCGTTGATAGCCATATACAATCATGCGCTCTATAAGGCTTTCCTTCATAGATGGCTTCAAGCCCACTTTCATCAACTGCTACCCATGCCATAACTATTCCTCCAACTTATCAATAGGTTTCCAATGAGTGATACGAACCATTCTCCCTTCCCATAAGATAATGAAGTCATTACCATCTTTTGGGACGGTAGTGCATTCCACTCTTCTGTTTTTGAAAACATTATCAGGAGCCATCTTGCTTGTTACAAAGACTTCTTCTCCGTAAGGTGGCAACCCATCCTCAACAGATACCCAGTCTGACTTGGAGAGTTCTTCCAAAGCT
>ERZ1026882.225-NODE-225-length-39634-cov-65.492458_pt1 | contig 39634 bp, 35 predicted proteins | sample MGYA00380171_ERZ1026882 | MGnify/ENA primary metagenome ERZ1026882 (study PRJEB33269, sample SAMEA4719807) | human gut metagenome | biome: human-associated habitat; feature: organic feature; material: feces | place: Cameroon | collected 2013-10 ...
ATCAGCTATTACTGCTTTTTTCAATTATGCAAGGTATAAACGCGGAGCCGCTTACCAAAAAACGGCAAAAAAGATGAAGGACGATGAAGGGTGGTTTTTTACCTTTCAGCCTTGGAGCATCTGTATTTATCGGCATTCCGGGCGAAAAGATGAAGGGTGAAGGGTAAAATCGCATTCCAGTTTTAAAAATTTTCCGATATAAAGATTTTTTCAAATATCTACCACATTTGTTTTTATATAAAAACCAATACAAATATTTCCTATAAAAAGGAAATAAGAGAACAGAACACCAAGCAGATATTCTTGTCTCACCAAAATTGTAAAAGTGCCTAAGGAAGGGCACTATTGTGCTGAGGTAAGGGCACTATTGCGCTCGGGCAAGAGCACTATTGTGCCTCCGAAAAACGACAAGGGAGCCCAAGTAAGACACGACCCGTAACCCCGAAACACAGATTTCTATCTTTCGGAGATACGAGTCGCAAACAAGTCATTTGTACTTAGGAAACAAGCGATATTAATTTCTTGAAATCCTGCTGATTGCTTAAATAGCAAGACTAAGCGAGCCAAATTTCTGCGACATATCCTGCAAAGCAGCTTTAAGGATTGCAAGTTCCTCTGAAGTAAACATAGAAGTTTTGCCGTTAACAATATCGCCATTCATCTTATGTGCAAGCCATGAGCGGGATTTACCAAAATAAGTCTTGGCAATATAAGCCATAGAGACCATATCAGTAATATCACCAAATTGCTCTGCCATGGTCAGTTCCTTTACCTTCTGCTCCGTAGTCTTAGCCATATAGCCTACAGCTACTGCAAAAGCCTTAGGATCAGACTCTTTGAGAACATCCATTTGACGGCGAACCTCAGCCTTATCCTCTTTGGTCTTGGCAGCTCTATTTTGTGCAGCCAAAGCCTTTACCTTATCTATCATCTCTGTATATTCCATAATTATATTTTTAATTAAAAGAATGTTTGTCCACCGAAGGGACTTTCTCATTTCTTCTTGTTCTTGATTTTGTCCTCTAATTCTGCGATTTCTTTTTCTGCTACCCTCTTGAAAGTATCGGGAAACTCTTTTCAATATTCCAGGTAGAAAAGCAAATCATCTTCATTCTCCTTGAGTTCCTTAGATTTTCTTCTTGCCATTTGCGCCATATTAATACGGCACAAATATAATAAACTTTTGTTGAATCAGCAAATATTTCCGGGAATATTTTCAACATCTGTTGCTATTTTAACGTTTGGATTATAAAAAAGTTCCATTTTATAAAGCGAAAAAGGTGGATTTGCACTCTACAAATCCACCTTTTTTCTTTATAAATAGAGCTAATGTGCTCTTAATTCTTATTTTTCTAATCCAGAAATCACCTTACAGAATACTTAACAATCCGCTGTTACAGAATTTCAAACAGTCGCAAGACATCATTCAGATTCGCCACTACCAGCAGCAGAATCAATATACCGGGCCACTCTGAGGTTTCTCAATGGTAGTCTCACCATCCATTACATTCTCACCTTATTATATATATAACATATATAGGAATCGACAAGGCATAAAAAAGCCTTTCAGCTTGTCGGGGCTGAAAGGCAATATAAAGGGTTACAGAATTTCTGCTTCATTTCTCTTCATGATGAGCGGATAACGTTCAGGATGCTTCAAGCTATCTATCTCCAAATCAACATCAAGCTTTGGCCATTCGATAGAATTTCTTCCACTCATTTTAACATCAAGAGCATCAGAAATACATGCGTGTTTCATCCAAGGAATACGATTATACGATACGAAATAATCGTTACCTTTCACGGAAAGCATGATTCCCTTATCGTTGATCATCAAGACGCTTACCGACATATCTTGTGAATTTGTATTTAAAATCGTCTCCATTTTCTCTAAGTATTTTTTCAATATAACTTAATTCTTTGCTACTAAATCCGAAGTTCTCAGCAAGTTCAATATCGGGTTCCAACCAATGTTAGCGTTTTATCATATTTGAAACCAACTTTACTTCCCCTCATCCTCCCGTTCAGTTCTTCCCTTCTTTTTCCTGAATTGAGAAGGAGAGCAGCCAAGGTGAGCCTTGACGAACTTACCAAAAAAGGAAAGGTTGGGAAAATCCAGATAGTTGGAAATCTCCTTGACACTCAGGTCGGAATGAGACAGGAGGCGATTGATGTCTTCTACGGTATATTCTACAATCCACTCCGTAGCAGTCTTGCCGCTGTTGACCTTACATACTTCCGAAAGATACTTGCTGCTGACACATAACTTCTTGCTATAGAAATCTACTCGCCTCGGCTTTACCTCTATGGAAGTGAGCAAATCGATAAATTGCTTGAAAAGCAAACTGCCGCGCGACATGTGAAGAAACTCCCGTTGAGGAGTGACCTGCTCGATAATACTCAGCAGACAGAACAGGAAGGAATTTACTAAACTGCAAACAATCTGCTTTTTGTACTTGGAATCCTCCTTGACTAATTGCTCTGACAGAAGGGCATGATATTTCTCGAATGTGCTCATGCTCGCCCCGTCGATATGAATGATGGGTCTGTTCTTCAGATAGAAAGAAATATCTACCACATCGCCTATATGCAACATGCTGCGTGCTATCTGGGAAGACAGGCAAACTGCCTTGGCTGAAAAGTCGAAACTGAACAGGCAGTCGTTCATGATGGTATTTGGCTGGCAAATGATAATATCATTGGAGGTGGCTATTGCCTCTTCTCTGTTGGCACGCATGGCAAGACGTCCTGACTTGATGACTATGATCAGCAGGAAATCCAACTTAATGGCTTGCAACTTGGAAAAATTGCGCAGGTCATCTATGATTACGACATCATTATCTGCATAGCCTACAAACTCTGCATTCGCCAATTGCTTCAGATCTATGATGTTTACTTTTTCAAATTCTTCCATATCACGTTTTCTTTTTATCGGCAAATTTAATAAAAACCATCCATATAGAGTGGCTTAATTGGCGGATATATTGTTCTTTTTTATAACTATGCGATTAAAAGAATACGAAACAGGACAATTAGAACACCATAAAGTGTTCTAATCGTAGTAATTTTGCCGCAAGAATTATAAAATAGATAGAATCATAATGAAGAAGAAAGTATGGATACTGGGATTGTTGATGCTTGCCATGGTGAATGTTCATGCTGCAGGCAACAGATGGTCGCTCGACTCGCTGAGAGCCAAAGCTATCAGCAACAACAAATCTCTACTCATGGCGGATCAGAAAAAGGTAGCTGCCCACTATGCACGCAAATCGGCTGCAACCAACTACCTGCCTAAGGTTTCTGCCACAGGGGCATATATGTACACAAGCCGAGAGTTATCGCTGCTGAGCGATGAGCAGAAGCACACCTTATCTAATATAGGTACGGGGCTTTCTGCTGCAGTTCCCAATTTAGCACCAATGAGTGCAACCATCAATTCCGTAGGACAAGGTGTGGTGGATGCCTTGCATACTGACACCCGCAATGCCGGAGTGGTGTCGGTGATGCTGACCCAACCTGTCTATATGGGCGGTAAGATAAGAGCCTATAATAAGATTACCCAATATGCCGAGGAGGCTGCAGGAACCCTATATGACAAGGAATTGCAGGACATCATCGTGGATGTGGATGAAGCCTACTGGAACTTGGTGGCACTCTACAGCAAAAAGAAACTTGCCGAGGGCTATAAGGCTCTGGTAGATAAACTGGAAGGAGATGTAGAAAAACTGGTGAAGGAAGGTATGGCTACCAAAGCCGACCTCCTGAGTGTGAAGGTAAAGGTGAACGAAGCTGGCGTGACACTCATCCAGGTGAACAACGGTATCGAACTCTCCAGAATGAATCTCTGCCGTATCTGCGGTCTTGACATGAACGAACCTGTAGAAGTGGAAGATGCCATTGACGAGAACAGTAATAACGCCCATCTCATGGGACAGGTAGATATGGCAGCTGCAAAGTCTGACAACCTGGTGAAGCAGGCAGAAAGCAGTCGTAAAGAATTGCAGGCATTAGGTCTGCAGAACAAAATCTACGACGAAAAGATTAAGCTCGCCCGTGCTGAATATCTGCCAAAGGTGGCTTTGATGGGCGGTTATCTTGCCAGCAATCCTTCCGTATTCAACAGTTTTGAGCGCAAGTTGAAAGGAATGTGGAATGTGGGTATCACGCTGAATGTGCCTATCCTTACCTGGGGCGACCGCTCCTACAAGGTGAAAGGTGCCAAGGCTGAAGCCCTGATGCACCGATATGAAACCGAAGAGGTGAAGGAAAAGATAGAATTGCAGGTGAACCAATGCCGACAGAAACTGCAGGAGAGCATGGAGCGATACCAGACTACCCTACGCAGCGTGGATGAGGCAGAAGAAAACCTGCGCTATGCCAACTTGGGCATGAAGGAAGGCGTGATCACGCTGAGCAATGTGATGGAAGCACAGACGGCTTGGCTGAAAGCGAAATCGGAATGGGTGAACGCCCAGGTGGATGTACGCCTCGCCAACCTCTATCTGAGAAAGGCCGTGGGTTCTATCGACACGCATATATAAAAATATCATTGTAGAATCAGAAAATACTTAGAAATGAAAAAGAATAGAATCATCACCAGTGTTTTGGCAATGGCCCTGGTGCTCATTGCAGTCATAATCGTTGTCATCACAGTAGGACTGTTTAAGACCACCAAGGAAGAAACCCTTGAAGGACAGGCAGAAACTACCGACTACCGTCTCTCTTCCAAAGTTCCATCACGTGTATTAGAACTGAGAGTGAAGGAGGGCGATTTCGTACACAAGGGAGATACGCTCGTGGTGCTCGAGGCTCCAGATGTAGAGGCCAAGCTTTCTCAGGCAAATGCTGCCTACGATGCAGCCAAAGCGATGGAAGACAAGGTATATAGTGGTGCACGACAGGAGGAAGTGCAGGCTGCCTACGAGATGTGGCAGAAATCAATTGCTGCCGTGGATGTGATGCGCAAGACCTACAACCGTGTGCAGCGACTCTTCGAGAGTGGCGTGATGGCTGAACAGAAGCGTGACGAGGCCAAGGCACAATATGATGCAGCCGTAGCTACCGAGAAAGCTGCCAAGGCTAAATACGACATGGCTGTAAACGGTGCAAGAAAAGAGGAAAAAGCCATGGCTGAGGCACAGGCCAACCGTGCCAAGGGAGCTATTGCCGAGGTGCATTCCTATATCAACGAAACCGTACTGACGGCTACTGCCGACGGAATGGTAACGGAGATTTTCCCAGAGGTTGGAGAACTGGTGGGCACAGGTGCTCCTATCATGAACGTATCTGTGGTAAAGGACGTATGGTTTGTCTTCAACATCCGTGAAGACAAGTTGAAGGGCTATTCCGTCGGAACAGAGGCTGAGGTATATGTTCCTGCCGTGGATAAGACCATCCCTGTGCGCATCACCTTGATGAAGGACGTAGGTTCCTTTGCCGTATGGAAGGCAACCAAGGCGCTGGATGATCTCGACCTGAAGACCTTCGAAGTGCAGGCTCATCCGCTGCAACCTGTGAGCAACATCATGTCGGGTATGTCGGCAGTATTGAAAAAAACTTCTACCGGCGAAAGCACTAAGAATAACAGTAAATAAAAACCATCATCATGAACATCAAAAGCAAGACTATCAGAAGGCTCGCCATGATAGGCAAAAGAGAACTGAAGATGTACTCACATCGACCACTCTTTCTCTTCTGCATGATCATTGCCCCGCTGTTCTGTCTCATATTCTTCACTTCGCTGATGGATGCCGGTCTGCCTACCAAGATGCCTGCGGCTATGGTGGACGAAGACGATACGCACATCACCCATACCATCACCCGAATACTCGGTTCGATGGAGGGCGTGAAAATCATCCGTCACTATTCTACCTTCGGAGAGGCAAGGGAAGCCATGCAGCGAGGAGAAATCTATGCCTTCTTCTATCTTCCCAAGAAGACTACAGAGAAGGCTTTGGCCAACCGCCAACCCCGCATCTCGTTCTATACCAACGAATGCTATTATGTGCCGGGCAACCTGCAAATGCGCGATATGCGCTATGCTTCGGAACTTACCGGTCTTGCCCTGACCCGTGAAACGCTCTATGCCCATGGTATGAACCCACGGCAGGCTATGGGCGTTATACAACCCATCAAGATAGAGACGCATCCGCTGAATAATCCCTACCTGGACTATGCTGTATATCTCAACAATATGCTCATTCCGGGTATCTTCATCCTCTTAGTGATGCTTTCGGCTGCCTACACCATCGGTCTGGAATGGAAGCGCGACACACAGCTCGTACTCTACCGTCTGTCGGGCAACTCGCCGTTTACAGCCCTTGTGGGAAAACTGCTGCCTCAGACCTTGGTATTCTGGCTCATCTATATCCTCTATGCCGTATATTTCTACCGCTATCTGCAGTATCCGTGCAATAGCGGAATCATGGCGATGATAGGCGTGGGCATGCTCACAGTATTGGCGGCTCAGGGATTTGCAACCTTTCTCTTCGGCGTATGCGGACAGATGCGACTCTCCATGTGTCTCTGTTCACTATGGGGCATCCTCTCGTTCTCATTAGCGGGTTTCACTTATCCAGTAACTGCGATGGATACCATCCTGCAGAAACTCAGCGTACTCTTTCCGCTGCGCCACTATTATCTGCTGTATGTCAACCAGGCTCTCAACGGATATAGTATCGCATACGCATGGCAAAGCGTTTTGGCCCTGGCGACATTCGCCTTGCTGCCTTTTCTCACGCTCCACCATTATCGCAGTTTATTCATCAATGTAAAGTATATACCATAATGACAAGGTCGATTATAAATATCATACAGATCTGGATGACGGAGCTAAGGGAAATCATGCACGACAAGGGCATCCTGATTTTCATCATCTTTGTGCCGTTGTGCTATCCGCTGCTCTATTCTTATGTCTATACCAACGAGGTGGTGCGGGAAGTGCCATTTGCAGTCATCGATGACTGCAACTGTAGCATGAGCCGTGAGTTCATCCGCAAGATGGATGCCACACCCGAAGCCTGCGTGATGGCCCATTGCAACGACGTGAATGAAGCCAGACAACTGCTGATGGAAAGAAAAGTATATGGACTGGTACGTATTCCGAAGGACTTCGACAGGGATCTTTGGAAAGGCGAGCAAACCACCATCGGACTGTATTGCGACATGAGTTCGTTGCTCTATTACAAGGCTTTGCTCCTTGCCGCCAACAATGTTTCGCTGGATATGAACCGCGACATCAAGGTGGATAAATATCTGCATCCGATGACCCGACAGGATGAGGAAATAGCCCGTATGCCAATAGAATATGACTACATCAGTCTCTTCAATCCCCAGAGCGGTTTTGCGGCGTTCCTGATTCCTCCTGTACTGATGCTCATCCTGCAGCAGACGCTGTTCTTAGGCATCGGTATGTCGATGGGAAACCAGCGAGAGAAATGTCTCGCCAATATGCTGCCTAAACGCAAATGGTACAGAAGACCGATAGATATCGTGATGGGTAAAGCTATCTTCTACTTCATCCTCTATCTACTGATGGCTCTATATGCCTATACTGCCGTCACCCGATGGTTCGGACTGCCAAACGTAGGCGACTATTTCGTATTCCTGCGCTTCATCATTCCGTACATCTTAGCCTGCATCTTCATGGCGATGGTACTGTCGGTATTAGTTTACAGAAGAGAGGACTGCATCATGCTGTTTGTCTTCCTCTCGGTGCCATTGCTTTTCATGTCGGGCATTTCATGGCCTGGGTCGGAAATTCCTGAGTTCTGGAAATATGTTTCATGGCTATTCCCTTCTACATTCGGCATGAACGGCTACCTGCGCATCATGGGCACGGGTGCTTCCATCGCCGATATTCATCAGGAATATGTGGGATTGTGGTGTCAGGTTTTAGTATATGGCATCTTGGCATGCTTCATGTATCGCCTGCGACTGAAAGCCATCATCAAGCGTCTTTCATCATCCAAGAACAGAATAAAAATGTATGAGGGAAAATAACATCGTGTTTTTCATTTGATCATTTGAGGACATACCTCTAAAACTATATATAAATATAATCTTTTTTGTAACACACTACCAGCACTCACCAGCCCTACTTTGGTTATAACATACCTTCCAAAGCGGCTGGTGAGTTTTTATGTTATGTGTTCCTTTATATCATTTCTTTCCTTTTTACAGGATTCCAAACAGTCGCAGGACATCATTCAGATTCGCCACTACGAGCAGCAGAATCAAGATGGCGAAACCGACAAACTCGGCACGTTCCATGAACTTATCGCCAGGCTTGCGACCGGTAATGATCTCATACAACAGGAAGAAGACATGACCGCCATCCAAGGCAGGAATAGGCAGGATGTTCATAAATGCCAAGATGATGCTCAGGAAGGCTGTCATCATCCAGAACGCATGCCAGTCCCACATGGATGGGAACAGACTGCCCAATGCGCCGAAACCGCCTAAGCTCTTGGCGCCCTCCTTGGAGAAGACATACTTCATATCGCCTACATAACCAGCCAAGACATTCCAACCATACTTGATGCCGGCTGGGAAACTCTCGAAGAATCCATAACTGATATGGGTTGGCTGGTAGTCCATCATCACAGGATGATTGTAGATACCTAACTTCACACCTTCGTCTGTGGACTCAAACTGTACTGCCAAGTTGAGGGTATCGGCAGCAGAATTCTTATCGCTAACGCCTGCACGCAATAGAGTCAGGGTGCCAGTAAGAGCCTTCAAACTGTCTTTAGGAGTCTGGGCTACGGAAAGCACATCATCCACTCTGCCCAATTCCTCGGTCAACTCATTATAGGAATCCACCTTCTTGCCGTTGACGCTCAGGATGCGGTCGCCCTTCTTCAGACCAATCTTGGCAGCAGGGGAATCCTTCATCACGCTATCTATCTGCAACGGAACGAAAACCTCTACAAAACGAGGACTCTCCTTGATCATGTCGAGCATATTCAGGTCGCCTGGAGTCTGGATGCTCACCTTCTTGCCGTTGCGCAATACATCTACACGCTGCGCCTTGGAAAGGTCACGGAACAGGTCGCCATCATAGGTCTTGAACTCGCCCAAGTCTGTAGATAAGAGAATATCATGGTCCTGGAAACCTAATTTCTTGGCTTCGGTATTGAACTTCATACCCTGTTTCATATCCTTGGTAGCCACATAGGTATCGCCCCAATGGAACATCACCATGGAATAGATGAAGAGAGCCAAGACGAAATTGACCAGCACACCACCTATCATGATGAGGAGACGCTGCCAGGCTGGTTTGCTACGGAACTCATAAGGCTGTTCCGGCTGCTTCATCTGTTCGGTATCGAAACTCTCGTCGATCATACCCGAAATCTTACAATAGCCTCCCAATGGCAACCAGCCCATTCCGTAAGTAGTATCTGAATTCTTTGGCTTGAACTCAAAGAGGTGGAACCATGGGTCGAAGAAAAGATAGAACTTCTCAACTCTTACACCGAAGAGTTTGGAGAAGAAGAAGTGTCCGCCCTCATGGAGCAGCACCAAGATGGAAAGCGAGAGCATGAGCTGCAACGCTTTGATCAAAAATACTTCCATTAATTATTGATTATTCTGATTATTGATTATACCTTATTATATATGTTGCATCAGTTCGGTGGCGATGCGGCGAGCCTCGGCATCGGTCTGCAGATAGACTTCGAGGTCGGGATGACTGTCGAAGGTGGCTTTCGCCATCACCTCTTCGATGATGTCTGCCATCTGCAGGAATCCACATTCGCCACGACGGAAGCCGGCATTGACGATTTCATTGGCTGCATTGACGATGCAGGACATATTGCCGCCCTTGCGGATGGCGTCAAAGCAGAGTTGCAGACACTTGAACTTCTTGTAGTCTGGTTCGAAGAACTGCAAATCCTGGGTCTTGAAAAGGTCAAGACGCTCGCCCTTCAAAGGCAGGCGCTGAGGGAAGGAGAAGGCATACTGGATAGGCAGGCGCATATCCGGCACGCCCAACTGGGCTTTGACGGCTCCATCCATAAACTGTACGGCACTATGCACCACGCTCTGCGGATGGATGAGCACCTGTATCTTGTCGGCAGGTACGCCGAAAAGCCACTTCGCTTCTGTCACCTCAAATCCCTTGTTCATGAGAGAAGCGGAGTCGATGGTTATCTTGGCGCCCATATCCCAGGTAGGATGCTTGAGGGCATCGGCTGCCGTCACCTTCTCCAACTGCTCGTGGGTGAAATTGCGGAAAGGTCCGCCCGAACAGGTAAGGAGTATCTTGTCGATCTCGTTCTGATCCTCGCCCACCAAGCTCTGGAAGATGGCACTATGTTCGCTATCCACCGGGAGGATAGGCGCATGATACTGCTGAGCCAACTGGCAGATGAGTTCACCTGCCACAACGAGGGTTTCCTTATTGGCCAGACAGATTTTCTTGCGGGCCTTGATGGCATGGATGGTTGGTTCCAATCCAGAGAAGCCCACCATAGAGGCAAGCACCATGTCGATAGGATCAGCCTCCACGATGTCGCAGAGAGCCTGTGCACCAGCATAGACCTTGATGTCAGGTTCATCGCGGAGCAGATCCTGCAGTTCCTCATAAAATGTCTCATCGGCGATGACGACGGCAGCAGGATGAAACTTGTGCGCCTGGGCAGCCAGTTCCTTCACACGATGGTTGGCGGTGAGGCAATAGACCTCGTAAAGGTCGCTATGCTGTTCGATGACATCCAGCGCCTGTGTGCCGATGCTTCCCGTAGAACCGAGAATACATATCTGTTGTTTTTTCATTACTCTTCAGTTAAATTACAGTTCGAGCAATCCTTCCGGAATCGCCATTCTGATTTCTTTCTTCTCTGCATTCACTTCCTCGATGAGGTCGTCGCTGGCAGGAATCAGCACTTCCTCTCCCTCCGGGGTAGTCACCTCGAAGAGGAGATTGATAGTGGAATCATCCACATGATCGATGGTGCCCACCACCTTGCCGGTAGGAACATCCACCAGTTGGAAACCGATGATTTCAGCCCAGCTCATGTGCTCACCATCGCTATCGGAAAGATGGCGCGGGAAATACACCTCGCAGCCAGTATAGTTGCGAGCCTGTTCCTGCGTATCAATATCCTCAAACTTCACCAGTACGTTTTCATCATTCTTAAAGCGGTATTCCTCCATATAGAAAGGAACGAGGATGCCGTTGATGTCGAGCACGAGATACTCCGCATCCACACGGTCGAAAACATCATCTGTGATGGCGAAGGTGATTTCTCCCTTCACGCCGTGAGGCTTTCCGAGCTTACCTATCTTATATACGTCGTCACGTCTTATCATATCCCATAGAAATTAATCCTCCACACGGGTAATCTTGGCACCCAATGCGTTGAGGCGGTTTTCGATGTCCTCATATCCACGGTCTATCTGTGCGATATTGGCGATACGGCTGGTTCCGTTGGCGCTCATGGCTGCTATCAGCAGGGCGATTCCGGCACGGATATCCGGACTCGTCATTCTGCCTGCACGGAGCGTGAGCTTATGGTCGTGACCTACCACCACGGCACGGTGAGGGTCGCAAAGGATGATCTGCGCACCCATGTCGATGAGTTTATCCACAAAGAAGAGACGGCTCTCGAACATCTTCTGATGGAAGAGGACGCTACCGCGAGCCTGGGTAGCCACTACCAGCAGGACGGAGAGAAGGTCTGGAGTCAAGCCTGGCCAAGGAGCATCCGAGAGAGTCATGATGGTGCCGTCGATGAAGGAATCGATGACATAATGCTTCTGTTCAGGAATGAAGAGATCATCGCCCTCTACCTTGATTTTCACACCCAAGCGGCGGAAAGCATCAGGAATGATTCCTAAATTCTTGACCGATACGTCCTTGATGCGGACACCAGCGCCACACATGGCAGCCATTCCGATGAAGGAACCCACCTCGATCATATCCGGCAGAATGGTATGTTCGGCTCCATGCAGACTCTCCACGCCCACAATGGTGAGGAGATTGCTGGCGATACCGCTGATGCGTGCTCCCATCGCATTGAGCAGATGGCAGAGCTGCTGGATATATGGTTCGCAGGCTGCATTATAGATGGTGGTAGTACCCTTGGCGAGCACGGAAGCCATGATGATATTGGCGGTACCCGTAACGGAAGCCTCATCGAGCAGCATATAGCAGCCCTTCAAGTGGTCTGCCTCTATCTGATAGACATTGCGCTCGTCATCATGCATAAACTTGGCTCCCAAATATTTGAAACCCAAGAAATGAGTGTCGAGACGACGGCGACCAATCTTGTCGCCACCCGGCTTGGCAATCGTAGCCTTTCCGCAACGGCCCAAGAGCGGACCGATCATGAGCACGCTGCCACGAAGGGAGGAGCATTTCTTCACAAACTCTATGCTGTCCAGATAGTCGAGATTGAGTTCATCGCTCTGGAAAGTATAGTCGTTGCGGCTGTTCTGTGTCACCTTGACTCCGATTTCTTTCAGCAACTTGATGAGATTGTTGACGTCGAGGATGTCCGGCACGTTCTTGATGCGCACAGGATCCTTAGTTAAAATCGTGGTACAGATGACCTCCAGGGCCTCATTCTTGGCACCTTGTGGAACAATCGTTCCCTTGAGCGGATGGCCGCCCTCTATGATGAATGACTCCATAAGCTACTTATTATTCCTTTTCTTGTTATTTTTCTGAGAACCATTATTATTTTTCTGAGAACCGTTGTTGTTCTTTTGAGAAGCATGATTGTTTTTCTGAGGAACATTACCTATAGGCAACACGAATTTCTCAAACTTGAAGTTCTTCAGGTCAAGTTGAATCTTGCCGTCTGTGAAACGAGCCAGGTCGGCAGCCACCTTCTCCTCATCGCAGGAACCGTGGCTCCATTGCGCCAGGTCGCGTCTCATCTGATTGGCAGTCAGCTTCACCAGTTCTTCACGCTCCGCTCCCGGCTCCATGTTCTTCAGTTTGTCGAAGATTTCAAACATCATGGCTCCATAGTGGCGCACAGGGATTCTCGTCATCGGATAATCCATCGGATCGGGTCTTTTGGCAATATCCTCAGCCTGCTTCACGGCATAGGGATAGTCGATATCGAGCTTGAAACCGCTCATGATGGCGAGATGGTCCCAGAGTTTGCGATGATGGTCCTCGGCATCTGCACCATCAGGAAACATGTGGTCCATGATGGCGATAATAGACTCCGCACAATGCTGGCGCTCAGCACGGTCTTTGATGGCGACGGCATGATCGACCATACTCTGAATCTCCCTGCCATATTCCGGCAAGACCAACTTTTCGCGTTGGGTATTGTAATCTAATCCTTCTATATTCATTCTGATGATGATTGATGAATGTTCTTTTTTATATTATATGTGAGAAACCCACTTTATATTATAATGTGAGAAAACCCACCATTAGAGCAGATTCTTCTCTTAGAGCAGTTTCTTAGGCATCTTGGCCACAAAGTCCTTCAGATAGAAAGGAACGAAGTAAGCCACATCCTCAAACTTGCCTTCCACGAAGCGCTTCTCTGCCAGCGGAGCCATGTTCTTCGCTAATGGTTCGATGCCCTTCACGAGTCGGGCGTTCGGATGATTGATGACCTCCATACATTTCTCGGCTCCATTTCCGAAGAAATAGACAGTTCCACGATCGAGATACTCCTTGTAGGTATCTGCATCCACGATATCAGCCTGGATAGGGCGCACCTCCTTCAGGGCACGGTCCATCACCTTGGCATAGACTTCCATTCTGCGGGCATCAAGCATAGGAACGATAAGCGCATCTTCCTCAGCCGGATGCTCACCGATCAATACAGGAACAGCCATCAGTTCGAGCGTAGGGATGGAGATGAGCTTCACATCACGGCCATAGCAGATTCCCTTCGCCATACTGACTCCGATGCGAAGACCGGTATAAGAACCTGGGCCGCAACTTACCGCCACTGCCTCCAAAGGAATACCATGGGCATCTATGAAACTAAGAGCCTCATCTACGTAAACACCTAACTTAACTGCATGGTTAGGACCGCTGTGATCTTCCTTGTTGAAAATCACCTGTCCATTATCACTAATTGCCACTGAGCACACGTCGGTACTCGTCTCAATATTCAATATACAAGACATAATTTAAAAATATATTCTTAAATAAGGTGCAAATTTAATCATTTTCTCGCTTTTTTTTGTACTTTTGCAGAAATTTAACGTGAAAGATTATATGATACAGTCAATGACAGGCTTCGGAAAAGCAACCGTTGCCTACAACGAAAAGAAAATTAATGTAGAGATAAAGTCATTAAACAGCAAGGCTCTTGACCTCTCTACACGTATAGCACCTCTCTATCGTGAAAAGGAGATGGAGATGCGTCAGATTATCGCCAAAATGCTGGAAAGAGGCAAGGTTGACTTTGCTATCTGGATAGAGAAGAATGCAGCTGCTGATGCGACTCCTATCAACGCTTCACTTGTAGAAAATTATTACCACCAAATCAAGCAAATTTCGGCTCAGACCGGTATTCCTGAGCCTACAGACTGGTATGGCACACTTCTTCGTCTTCCTGACGTAACAACAAAAACTGAAGTGGAAGAATTGACTGAAGAGGAATGGGAAGCTGCTAAAAGTGCAATTTTGCAGGCCATCGGTCATCTGGTGGACTTCCGCAAGCAGGAAGGTGCTGCTCTCCAGAAGAAATTTACGGAGAAAGTGGATAATATTCAGGCGCTCCTTGCCAGCATCGAACCATACGAGAAAGCTCGCGTGGAGAAAATCCGTGCCAGCATCGTGAGCGGTCTGGAACAGATTCCTTCAGTCAACTACGACAAGAACCGCCTGGAGCAGGAGCTCATCTACTACATCGAGAAGCTCGACATCAGCGAGGAGAAGCAGCGCCTTGCCAACCACCTGAAGTATTTCCGTGAGACCATGAACGAGGAAGGTCACGGCGTGGGCAAGAAGCTCGGTTTCATCGCACAGGAGATGGGTCGCGAAATCAACACTACCGGTTCTAAGAGCAATCAGGCTGAAATGCAGAACATCGTGGTGAAGATGAAGGACGAATTGGAGCAGATCAAGGAGCAGGTGCTGAATGCACTATAATTGGAATCATAAAATTAATGATATAATTATGAAGAACGGATTGTTAATTTTCAGCGCTCCTTCCGGCAGCGGAAAGAGCACGATAGTCAACTGGTTGATGAAGGAACACCCGGAATTGAAGTTGGCCTTCTCTATCAGTTGCACATCCCGCGCCCCTCGTGGTACAGAAAAGAATGGTGTGGAATATTTCTTCCTCACTCCTGAGGAATTCAAGGCTAAGATTGCTAATGAGGAGTTTCTGGAATACGAGGAGGTTTATCAGGACCGCTTCTACGGCACGCTGAAATCTCAGGTGGAAAACCAGCTGAATGCTGGCGAATCCGTCATTTTCGACGTAGATGTCAAGGGTGGCGTCAATATCAAGAAATTCTATGGTGAGCGTGCCTTGAGCATCTTCGTGCAACCTCCTTCGATAGAGGAATTGCGCCGACGTCTGAATGGTCGTGGTACGGATGCACCAGAGGTGATTGAGCAGCGACTTGCCAAGGCAAGCTATGAGCTGACCTTTGCTCCACAGTTTGATCATGTAGTGGTGAACGACAACTTGGAGAAGGCACAGCAGGAGGTTTATCAGCTCGTCAAGGATTTTTTAAGTGAAGAGTGAAGAACGAAGAGTGAAGAATTTTAAGTGAAGAACGAAGAATGAAGAAAGTAGGAATATTCGGAGGAAGTTTCAACCCGATACATACCGGTCACATCGCTCTGGCCAAGAGCCTCTGCGAAAAGGCGGGTCTGGACGAGGTGTGGTTTATGGTTTCACCACAGAATCCGTTCAAGCAGGCTGCAACCGACCTGCTTGACGACTCTTTGCGCTTCGAACTGGTGGAAAAGGCGCTCAAAGGGGAAAGCCAGCTGAAGGCTTGTAACTATGAATTCCATCTTCCGAAACCTTCCTACACCTGGCATACGCTCCAGGCGCTGAGCAAGGATTATCCCGACATCGACTTCACCTTATTAATAGGTGGAGATAACTGGGCCGCTTTCGACAAGTGGTTTCATCACGACGACATTCTCGCCCACTACCCTATCGTGGTCTATCCCCGTCAGGGAGCAAGCATCGGAGCCGTTCCACAGGGAGTAACCATCGTGGAGACGCCCCTACTCAACATCAGCAGCACCCAGATACGCCAGGCGATTCTTCAGGGGGAAAGCATCCACGGAATGGTGCCGGAAGCCATCGAGGACTTGGCATGCAGATATTATGAAATGAGAAATGAGAAGTGAGAAATGAGAAATTATAATATGGAAGATATGAATTGGAAGAAATACATCAAGAAGGCTTTGTGCCTGGCATTTGAACCGATACGACGTAATGCTAACTTCTTTACGTTCATGTATATTTTGGGCGTACTGACTGCCGTGGTAACGCTCCCGAGATGGGGTGAACTCTACGACAACCTGTATCTGGAACTGTTTTTCGACCTCTACATCGTTTGTGCCGTCTTGGCTTTGATTCCTAAGAAAGTACGCTTCTGCATCAGAGGTGTGCTCTATCTCATCTTGTATGCCGTGGCGATAGCTGATGTCTATTGCTTCGTCAATTTCGGCTCCACACTCAACCCTTCCATGCTCATGCTGGTGGGCGAAACCAACAGCAGCGAGGCAAGCAACTTCATCGCAGCCTGCCTCTCTACCGAGGTTATCTTCAGTAGTGTGGGCTGGGTATTGCTGCTCATCCTCGTGCAGATACTCACCGCCTTCCGCCGTTTCCGCCATTTCATCTGGAAAGTATCGGTACTCTTTGCCTCCTTCAGCAAACCGCTCTACGGTTGGCTTACCATTCATATTGATCGCATCACCCGACTCCTGCCTCAGGTAGCCGGTATCTGCTGCATCGCCCTCTTCATCTGGAGCGCCTGCACTTCCTGGCACAACAAGATGGCCATCCACAAGCTGATGACGGGCAAGACTATCGGCGAAGTGGAACATACCCTCACGGAGAAGGACTGCGCCAATCTCTACATGCCTATCTACCGTCTCTATTTCAGCATCTACGCCAACAAGTTGGCAGCCAACCAGATTACCCAGCTGATTCATGCTGCCGACAAGGTGGAGGTAGATACCTGCACCTACCGTTCGCCACAGATTGTGCTCATCATCGGCGAGAGCTTCGGCAAGCATCATTCCCAGCAATACGGTTATTTCATGGATACGACTCCTTATCAGGTGGCATTGGAAAAGACCAAGAAACTAACCAAGTTTACGGATGTCGTGACCTGCTGGAACCTCACCAGCTTTGTTTTCAAGAACGTATTCTCCACTCATGTCATCGGCGAGAAGGGCGAGTGGTGCGACTATCCTCTCTTCCCGGAAATCTTCCGCAAGGCAGGTTACCACGTCACCTTTATCACCAATGAATTTCTGCCGCAGGCCAAGGAAGCCGTATATGACTTCAGCGGCGGTTTCTTCCTCAACAACCCGAAACTCAGCAAGTTGCAGTTTGACAGCCGCAACACGGAGCTGCACGCCCTGGACGACGGACTGTTGGAGGACTATGACAACGGACTGAAGGAAGCTGAAACCAACAGTAAGTATAATCTTACCATCTTCCACCTGATGGGTCAGCACGTGGATTACAAGACCCGCTACAAGCACAGTCAGACCCATTTCTGGGCTGGCAGTTATGAGGACAAGCGCCCTGAGCTGACCGACAAGCAGCGCAAGGTGCTGAGCCATTACGACAACGCCACCCTTTACAACGACTCTATCGTGGCGCAGATTGTGAAGCGCTATTCCAAGAAGAACGCCATTGTCATCTACATGCCCGACCATGGCGAGGAGTGCTATGAGGGCAATCGCGGTTTCATCTGCCGCAACCATTCTGCCAATATCGACTGGCCTTTGGCTCACTACGAGTTTGAGATTCCTTTCTGGATTTTCTGTTCACAGAAGTACATCAGCAGCCATCGTGACATCTACCGCCAGATTCGCAAGGCGAAGGACAAGCGTTTCATGACCGATGCCTTGCCTCACCTATTATTATATTTGGCAGGCATCGAGACTCCTACCTACAATCCGAAGTACAACATCCTCAGCCCAGAGTATGATGAAATGCGCCCTCGCATCCTGAAGAACAGCGCCGACTATGACAAATTGAGGGATGCGGAAATGGAGAAGCAGAAAAGGCTGAAGGATGCAGAGAAAGCTATCGTCAAAAAGAAAAAGAAATAGGAATATTGCATATTCAAAACAAAATATGTAATTTTGCACCCATAAAAAAGAATATGCCCCTATCATTAAATAAAGAAATAGGAGAAATAAGATATGAATACACCCACTTTAAGTCGTTCGGAATGTAATGTGCTGCGGGGACTTGCCATTATCGGCATTTTCCTGCACAACTACTGCCATTGGATAGGTTCTATCGTCAAGGAGAACGAGTATCAGTATTTTCAATACAACGTGGACTGGCTGAATCAGGTATTGGTCAATCCAGACCTCAATCTGCCGTTCCATCTCATCTCTTTCTTCGGACATTATGGCGTACCAGTATTCCTCTTCTTGAGCGCATACGGACTGGTATTGAAATATGAAGCAAAGCCACATCTCGATGCCTCGACACAATTTGTCAACATCAACGGAAAGACGATGTGGAACTGGAAAGAGCCGCTTCGCTTCATCCGCTATCATTATCTGAAACTCTTCAATATGATGATTGTGGGATTCGTGGCATTCACCATGCTCGACTACATCACATACGGTCCGCACAAATATGCTACGCTTGATGTTGTGGCGATGTTAGGTATGTTTAATAATATATTGCCCGACCCAGACCGCATCATCTGGCCAGGACCATTCTGGTTTTTCGGATTGATGCTCCAACTCTATATTGTCTATCGTCTGTTCATCTATCGCAAACATTGGGGATTCACCGTAGGACTGATGGTAGTCTGCATAGTGATACAGATAGCGTTGGGATGGGACAATCCAGAGAGCGAGGCGATGAACCGCTACCGCTATAATTTCATGGGAGGAATGTTGCCATTCGGGTTAGGCGTACTCTATGCCCGATATGGCGAGAAGATATTAATGACTTTCCATCACAACGTGACGAATTTCTTCGGCATCATCTTCTGCTGCTCCATCATCTACAGTCTCAGCGGCAGCATGATGGGATGGACCTTCGTGCCCCTCTTCATCTGTCTGCTCAGCGTACTGACCGCCAAATTCCTGTCAGGAGTCAATTGGTTGTCAGGAGTCAACAGGATATTGGAATGGATGGGCGGCATTTCTGCGGCACTTTTCGTCTGCCACCCTATCACACGAAAGATTTTCATCCCTATCAGCCGACAGGGAGATATGTACGCAGGTCTGCTCCTCTACATCGTATCGAGCATCTGTCTGGCTTGGTTGTTCACGCAACTGATGAAGAAAATCCCGAATCCGAAGCTTTAGAAGCTTTTTCCACCTCCATAATAAGAATACAAACAAGAAGACAAGAGAATTCTTCACTCTTCGTTCTTCACTCTCCACTTAGCTTACGCCTATGAAGATAAAAGATATAGAACTGGCGAATATCAGCCGATTTCGTGGTGAACTGATGGGAGCAGCCATGCTCTTCATCATCCTCTTTCATGTGGGTTTGCCACGTGAAGATGCTTTCTATGGACTTCGCCGAATGGGAAATGTGGGAGTAGATATGTTTCTCTTCCTCAGCGGAATCGGTCTGTGGTTTTCATGGGTCAAGAATCCTGACGTTAAGCGTTTCTTTATCCGCCGTTATCTCCGCATTTATCCTGCCTGGCTCATCATCGCCTGTCTTTTCTACATTCCCCGTTTTCATGGCGGAAGTACTTGGGACTGGATTTATCTCTTCGGAGAGATTTCCATCAACTGGGGTTTCTGGCTGCACGATGAGTTGAACTTCTGGTACATTCCTGCCACGATGATGCTCTATCTCTTTGCTCCAGGCTATATGGAACTCATCAGGCGCCACCCTATCTACCGCTGGCTGCCCGTGGTCATGGTGATGTGGTGCATCCTGGTGCAATACGTTACTCCTATCCATCAGGCAGTTGGTCATCTGGAGATTTTCTGGAGCCGCGTACCGATATTCTTCATCGGAATCAACATGGGCGAGATGGTTCGCCGCAAGGATACGCTCGACGGGGCAAGCATCTGGATGATCTGGATTATGTTTCTGATGACGCTTCTCTCCAGTATTTTCCTGGAGCAGGTGAAGCATGGACAATTCCCGCTCTTCCTGGAAAGAATGCTCTATATCCCGCTCACAGTAACCAGTATTCTGCTGCTCAACCGCATCTTCCGCCGCACTCCGAAATGGGTAAACAAGGCGTTCATGTTTGTGGGCGCATTGAGTCTGGAGGCCTACCTCATCCACATCCACTTCGTACTCGACTATATCGAGAAATGGCATTGGAGCTATTGGCCTACCTTCTTCACCTGCATCGTCATCACGCTCCCTGCCTCCTGGATATTGGCTAAAATCGTGGGCTGGATTTCTAAGGAATTAGGCAAAATCCTGATGGAGAAGGAGAAAGGAGAATGAGAAATGAGAAGGGAGAAAGGAGAACTTTTTTGAAAAGGAAAAAGGACTTTGGAAAAGGTAAAAGAGGAACGAAAGGAAAAAAATAATCAAAATAGGACTTTATGAAAGAAAAAGAAATAGATAATATAGAAAAGGATAGCAAGGGGATGTCTGCCCTGATGCGTCTTATTCGCCCGAAGCAATGGATCAAGAACGGCTTTATCTTTATGCCGCTCTTCTTTGGCGGAGAACTTTTCAATACCGGTGCCCTGCTGGCAGGAGTTATCGCTTTCTTCGCCTATAGTTTTGCAGCTTCCAGCATCTACTGTTTCAACGACATTTACGATGTGGAGGCAGACCGACGTCATCCCGTGAAATGCCATCGCCCGATAGCTTCCGGAGCCGTATCGGTAAAACAGGCGTATGGACTGATGTTTCTGATGCTGATACTCTCCATCGGTTTCAGCAGTCTGTTGGATGGTTGGAAAACGATGGGCATTATCCTTTTCTACTGGTGCCTGAACTTAGGCTATTGCGCAAAGTTCAAGCAGTATGCCATCATAGACGTCTGCATCGTAGCCTTCGGTTTTGTGCTCCGTCTGCTGGCAGGTGGTGTGGCAACGGGCGTGGTGCTGAGCAAATGGATTGTGCTGATGACCTTCCTCATCACCCTCTTCATGAGCTTTGCCAAGCGCCGCGATGATGTGATAAGAATGGAGAAGACCGGCGAGGCTCCACGCAAGAATACGAGCCGCTACAATCTTACTTTCATCAATCAGGCGATTACCATTACCGCATCGGTCACTCTGGTCTGCTACATTATGTACACAGTAAGTCCGGAGGTTCTGGAACATTTCCATACCGACAAACTCTATCTCACAACGGTTTTCGTGCTGGTAGGACTCTTGCGCTACATCCAGATAGCAGTTGTTGACCAGCAGAGTGGCGACCCTACCAAGATTCTGCTCCGCGACCGCATTACCCAGGTTATCGTAGTAGCCTGGCTTGCCGCCTTCCTGTTCCTCATCTATATCGCATAAGGCATGAAACGGAATACAGATTTAGATTTCATCCGATCCATTCTCATCATACTGATGATCCTCATCCATATCGTGAGTTTCGGGAATGCTTATCCTCATCTGAAGGCAGGCATTCTCTCGTTCATGATGCCTACCTTTCTCATCATCACGGGTTATCTGGTGAACATCGGGAAAACGGGCAGGCAGTTTGGTAAATATCTGCTTTGTCTGGCTCTGCCATACATCATCATGGTGACGGGATTTTCCGTGCTCTCCTATTTCCTGCCAGTAAGAGATGGCATTACCGAACTCTCCCTGTCGCAAATCGCCCAAAAGATCTTCATCACTTCCATCGGTCCATATTGGTTTATCCAGACCATGATTATCTGCGGAATCTTGTATTACGGGAGCTTCCGGGCTTGTGATATGATCAGCAAATACTGGGGGCGTTGTTCTTGCAGGAATAATAAAGAGAATGATTCTTGCAGCAATATAAACAAGGGAAAGACGGAGGAAGAAACCCTGTCTTTAACAACCCGCCTTTTTCTCTTGGCAATTCTGATGCTGCTGGTCAGCAAGACGCCTGCCCTGAACATCACGGCAGCCATTTATTATTTTGCCGGAGTCGTTATCCGCCAATGCCGCATCGACTTCAACAAGGTTTTCCGTCCTACTCCCTTGGCGCTCATTCTCTGGCCTTTCATCCTCTATCGGGAAGACCTCTATGACTGGGGGAACATGGCTGTTGCTTTCTCCTGCTGGTGCTGCATTTCTGCACTTATGTGGTTGAACCAATATTACAAGTCTCAAATGATAGGAAAGTCCACCTTATTATATATAGGTAAGAACACGTTGCCGATTTATCTCTTCCACCCCATCTTCACAATGGCGGCGAAATTCTATCATCCTCTGTTCGCCTTCGACAAGAGTGAAATCCTTCTGGCTGCTTTTACCATTATCCTTGCCATTGCAGGAAGCATCGCTATTGCCAAGGTCATGGAAAAAACAAGATTGGCTTATTTCTTCGGGAAAAAGGAAATACTGAGATGAGATGAAATGAGAAATGACAAATGAGAAATTACAAATGAGAAATTACAAATGATGAAAAAAGAAAAAATATATTGTTTCGATTTTGATGGAACGCTCACAAAGAAAGATACACTCATCGAGTTTATCAAATTCAGCATGGGGAAGACGCGCTTTCTCATGGGTTTCCTGCTCTACAGCCCCATCCTCGTGCTGATGAAACTGCATCTTTTCCCCAACTGGAAAGCGAAGCAGATTATTTTCAAGCACTTCTTCGGCGGTATGAGCATCGGAGATTTTGATGATTACTGCGTCAATTTTGCTGCTAAGAATCTCTATCTGTTGCGCCTGAGTGGTATTGGAAAAATACAAGAAGCCAAACGAAAGAAAGAACGGGTATTGATTGTAAGTGCCAGTATCGACAACTGGGTGAAGCCTTTCTTCGCCTTCCAGAACCTAACTGATGTGGAAGTGCTCGGCACCCAAATAGAAGTTGCCGACGGAAAAGTTACCGGCTATTTCAAGACCAACAACTGCTATGGTGAGGAAAAAGTGCATCGCATCTGCGAAGCCCTGACCCGTACCATCAATAATGGAAAGGGAGCCTCAACACTCGATTTCGACCGCACACGATATGAAATCGAAGCGTTCGGAGACAGTCGTGGCGATAAGGAAATGCTCGCCTTTGCCGACCAAGGACATTATAAGCCGTTCAGAGATTCTCTCTAAACGGCTTATTTTTTTATTCATTAATTCCCATTAGATCCTATAAAACTTTGAAAGAATGGATAAGCTCCCCATCTGAGATGGATGTTTTATCATTCCTGCACAAACGTAGTAATGCTTCGAGGTGCAAGAACAGCCTTCTCCATACATTTTCCAACAGCAGCCAAACTCTCGGCGGAAACATCGCTGGTGCGATACATTTTCCACTCCATCCGGCTCATTCCTGCCACCTGCAACGTAATAGGCTTGACGTCCTCAGAATAATTGATTGCCACCATCACCCATTTGCCATCCACATTTCTATAGGCAGAACACATCACGCCCCGAGGGTCATTATATCCCTCCTCCACCTGCTTTCCGTCTGCATCAGTAGCTGAAATATCGTAGCGCTGGGCACCAGGACGGATAAAGCGGGAATAGTTGCCCAAAGACCAGAGGAGTTTGGAATCGACTGCCCAACCGGTTTGCCAACCATCCCTACTGTAGATTCGGAGCAATCCGTCGCGATAGTCGCCACCAGCAGCACGCCACCAGCTCCAACTCTCGGCATTGGCATAAACCAGGTCGTGATGGATGATGCGGGCTACGTAGAGGGCGGTCTTCATGGAGAAATCATAACCTCCTCCACCACCGATATCCTCATCATTACTCATGATGCAAGTCTCAGTCTGCCAGAATTTAATGCCCTTCTGTCGGCAGGCTTCCCTTATCTGCATACGCACTTCACGCATATAAGGCACAGGCGTATTAGTCCAATAACTGTGACCACCTATAAGCATCGGCACCTGCTTTACGTTGCCCAAGTAAGTTTTCGTACTGTCTTTGGTAAAGAAAGCGTTGATTTCATAACCCCTCTGCCAGTCGGTCTCATGCGTAGCCAACATACAACGGTAATCGCTCGACTCGTTGATAAGGATTTGCGTATTCATTTTTTCCTTCACCAAGGCCTTGCTCAGTTCTCTTACCACCCGAGCCACCTCACGGTTGGTAGCAGGACTACCCTCCTGCTTCGGTCCCGTCCAGTTCCAATGTCCGTCGGGTTCGTTGATCGGACTCATATAGTCGATGTGGATACCGTCGTGCTCCTCAATACCCTTGAGCGAAGTGGCGATAAACTTACCGAACTTCTGATAGCAGTCGTCTTTTAGGTTGATGGTTCCTCCCCGTCCGGTATTCGTGGCGAGTCCATTTTGCGTATAAAAGACGGGAGCAGAATTGCAGAAAGCCAGCAAATAAGGAACTCCTCTCTGCTTAGCGAGCTTCAAGAAGCGTCGTTGCCCCGCCTGCTTATTCCAGTCGTAGGTTCCATCGGCATTCAGAAAGCATTGGGTTCGGGTACCTCGCTGAATCTGCGAAGCCTCTCCCTGTTCCTCGCTTCCTGCGCCCAGATTGAATCTCCAGAGCGACAGACCAATTCCCTTCGGTTTCCCCGTCGCATCATTTTCCACGGAAAACAACCAGTCTGCTATCTGCTCCTGCTGTTTTTCCGGCCAGAGACCGAGAAACTGCATACTCCACGCATCACTTGCGCCAAAGTGCTGAATATGCTGCTCTGGCGAAGTAGGAAGAATGGTAAAATGAACCGCCTCTCCTTGCGCCGGCAAGAGAGAAAGGCTGAACGCCACGGCTGCCATCAGGCATTTTGAACCCCTCTTCCAGGGCATCATCTTCTTGTCTTTTTTCATATCTGATTTTCTGTTATTCAATTAAACTTATGCTTGTTTTCAAATTGCCGAGTGCAGCTTATCTTATGCAAAGATAAGACTTTTAGCGAAATCCTCAAAATATTTCAGAATAAATATATCGAAATCCGTAAAATGTTAGATTGCAATCTATTGTCCAAGAAATTGTTAGATCACAATCTACTGTCCAAGAATTAGACGGTTATGTCTAATTATTAGACAGCTTACTTGTTGACTATTTTACATAACAACCTGATTATCAGTATAATTAAAATATTGGCACGGCTCTTGTCCTTATCATGCCAAAATGAAGAAGATTATGAAAAGAATAGGAATATTGATAGGATGGTTGGTCTGGGCGGCTGGTGCCTCGGCACAGAGCTGGAGCCTTGACGACTGCATGAAATACGCCGTGGAGCACGCCACGGAGGTGAAGCGGGAGGTGGTAAACGCCCGCCAGCGCAAGCAGGATTACCAGCATGCTGTGGCTGGATTCCTGCCTACCGTTTCGGGTGGCGTGCAGGGACAGTACGCCTGGGGACGAAACATCGACCCGGAAACCAATACTTATAATAATGTAACGACATTCAACAACTATTATCAGCTTTATGCCGAACTGAATGTATTCGACGGTTTCGCCACCATCAACGCCTTGAAGCAGGCTAAGCTGAGCCGGGATTATTCAGCCACGGCGATGCAGAAGATTCAGGACGATAGAGCCATCGACGTGATGCAGAAATATGTGGATGCTGCCTATGCTGAGGCAAGCATTCGGATAGCAAGCGAGAAACTGAACGAAAGCAAGCGGATGCTGGCTAAGATGAAGCGCCTGTATGAACTGGGCGAGAAAGGCCGCCCGGATGTGGTGCAGATGGAATCGCAGGTGGCAGAAGATGAATACAATCTTACGCATCAGGAGAATGTGGCAAAACAGAGTCTGCTAGCCTTGAAATCGGCGATGAATTTTCCGGTGGATGAAGAACTGAAAATCCAGATAGCTGAAGAGCGGAATCTGAAGCTAAAGGCAGAAAATAAAGAGGTTTCAGCTTCTTATACAAATTCCGAAGCCGTTTACCAGGGTTTCCAGCATATTTCTCCCGATTTGAAGTCGGCAGAATACGAAGTGGAGCGGGCACGGTATGATTACAAGATAGCAAAAGGCAGATTGCTGCCATCACTCTCTCTCGGTGGCGGCATTTCTACCAACTATTATAAGAATCTCTCTCAGAAAGGGCAATACGATGGGTTTGCCTCGCAGTTTCGCAACAACCAGGGCGAATACCTCGCATTGACCCTTTCCATACCTATTTATAATAGCGACCGATGGCACAGCGTGAAGAAGGCACGCAACGACTGGCAACTGGCGCAGGTGAACCTGGAGGAAACCCGTCGCAAGCTTCACGACCAGATAGCCCAGGCGGTAATGGATGCAGAGGGTTACGCCAAGGAGTTGCATCAGATGCAGAAGAAGGTTGCCTCCGATTCGCTCGCCTATCACATGTCGAGCCGCAAGTTTGAAGAAGGAATGCTTTCCACCTTCGATCTTCATACCGCAGCCCAGACACTTCTGGAAAGCAGAATCAAGGAACTCCAGATACAGATGCTGCTCATCATCAAACAGAGACTGGTTACTTATTACCAGGGAGAAAATTTAATCAAATAAACCTGGAGAATGCAAGTGAATTCTTCACTTTTCGTTCTTCACTCTTCACTTAAATTATGGATATAAAGATAGAAAAGAAAAAATATCTCGTGCCTCGCAAGTATTGGGCATGGATAGCAGGAGGAGCGGTTTTGATCGCAGTCCTCATTTGGTTGGGATTGGGCAATTTCTCTTCCACCCTGAAGGTGGACAGGAAGGGATTGAGCATCGAAACCGTAGAGAAGGCGCAGTTCAACGATTATGTTTCGGTGGATGGACAGGTGGTTCCTATCTCTGTGGTGCAGATCAGTTCTGAGGAAGGCGGTATCGTTCTGGAGAAAGTGGTGGACGAAGGTGCCCACGTGAACAAGGGCGATGTCATCGTGAAACTGAGCAATTCGAATCTCGACCTGGAGATTCTGAATGCTGAAAGCGAACTTGCCGAAAAGCAGGACATGCTTCGCAATACCCTGATTTCGATGGAGCAGGACCGTCTGAACAATAGCAACGAGGAACTTTCGCTTTCGCAGGATGTCATTACCAAGCGCCGTTCCTATCAGCATCAGGAGGCGTTGCACAAGGAAGAACTCAATTCGCGCGAGGAGTATCTGAAGGCTAAGGAAGATTACGACCTTGCCGTCAAGAAGCATGCGCTCATCAGCAAGCGATTGAAGAAGGATGCACAGCTGCGCCGTTCGCAGATGGATCAGATGGGCGATAATCTGGAAGCCATGCAGAAGAATGTGCAGCTGGTTCGCCAGCGCAAGGAGAAGCTGAACATCCGCAGCACCATTTCGGGCGAAATCGGCTTGCTCGATGTGGAACTGGGACAGAGCATCCAGGCAGGACAGAAGATTGGAGTCATCAACGACCTCAGCGATTTCAAGGTGCAGGCGCAGGTGGATGAGCATTACATCGACCGGGTAAAACCGGGACTTACTGCCACTTTCGACCAGAACGGCAAGCATTATCTCCTGCAGGTTCGCAAGGTTTATCCCGAGGTAAGAGACGGCAGGTTCCGCATCGACTTCATCTTCAAAGGTGTTCGCCCTGGCAACATCCGAACCGGTCAGACCTATTATGTAGATTTGCAGCTCGGTCAGTCGAAGCAGGCAATAATTATCCCTAAAGGTACGTTTTATAGTGTAACGGGCGGTCAATGGATCTTCGTTTTAGACAAGAGTGGCAAGAAGGCTTATCGCCGCAAGATCACCATCGGTCGCCAGAATCCTCAGTATTATGAAGTGATTGAAGGCTTGGAGCCGGGCGAGCAGGTTATCGTTAGCGGCTATGAAGCCTATAAGGATAATGATGTATTAGTTTTTAATTAGTAGTGATTAGTTAGTAATGATTAATTAGTAGTGATTAGTGATAAATTGGGCTAACGCCCTTGAAACAGGATATTTGATATGAATCATATTATTAACGCATTCAAGAATCTGCCTCGAAGGGGCCAGCACAATTTCGTGAAGATTTTGTGTCTGGCGCTCGGATTGGCAATCAGTTCGGTAATTATTGCCGAGATTTATTTCGAGCAGACCTACGATACGTATTTCCCTAGTTGGGAGAGGACGTATATGATTTCGGAAGTGGGCAGTAATCATGGAGAAACCATGGAGTTTACCAATACTTCAGGAGCCACCGCCCAAGGTGTAAAGCAATATGCGCCTATGGTGGAAGCTGCTACCAGTACTCACTATTTTTATGATGATGCCCAATGCAAGATGGAAGACCAGAACATCGTTTCTGCCAATATCAGGATGGCAGACAGTTGTTTCTTTGATGTCTTTCCACAGAAGATATTGATAGGCAAGGCTAAACAGATTCTATCCCAACCCTTATCCTGTCTCATTGATTCAGAAACGGCAGCAAAGATAGGCGGTAATGTTGTAGGCAAGCATTTCACGCTTTCCAATTATCCGGGAACCACTTTTACCATCTATGGTGTTTTCGAAGCGTTTCCCTGGGGTTCTTCCTTTCATGGTACGCAGATGATTCTGTCGATGTGTAGTGTGCCATACGTATATTCCTACGATGGCAGAGGCCAATGGGTGGGAAATGATTCCTATAGGTCCTACATCCGGTTGGCAAAGGGGCATGAGGCAAAAGAACTCAAGCCTTACGTGAATAAGATGCGAGAGGATCATTTCCCTTTGAAGGAGATGAAGAATATGGGAATAGAACTGAACTATGATTTCACGGTATTGAGCGATGTTTACACCCAAGACCCTTATGTCAAGAAGATGGGATGGATTATGGGAATTATCGCTTTTGTCCTCCTCTTTACTTCTGTGATGAACTATCTGCTTATCATCGTGGGAAATCTCGTGGGTCGTTCTCGCGAAATGGCTGTCCGTAAGTGCTATGGTGCCGAATCGAAGAACATTCATGCCATCATTTTCTCTGAGGCTTTGGTGCATGTGGGGCTGGCGGTTGTTCTTGCGGCTGTTCTTGTGTTTCTTTGCAAGGGAACCATCGAAAATTTCCTTTCTGCTCCGGTAAGCACGTTGGTGCTTAATCGTGGCAGTTGGATATTGGTGGCTATTTGTATTCTGGTACTGCTGGTTGGCGGCTTGTTGCCTGGTTGGCTTTACAACAAGATTCCTGTAGCCATCGCTTTCCGTGGCTATAATGAGAATCGCAACCGTTGGAAACTTGGTTTGTTGGGTGTCCAGTTCGTTATTTCTGGTTTGCTGTTCAGTTTGCTTTACATCGTGAATGGTCAATACCAGCTGATGTTGGGGCTCAATCCTGGGTATGATTACGATCATGTGGCTATTGTTTCGGTAGATGCCAGCAATAGAGACCAGCGCAACCAATGTCTGGCAGAAGTCAGGCGGATGCCGAATGTCAAGGATTGCAGCTCGACTTTTAATGTTCCGCTCGATGGGTATGATCGTAGTGGAAATATGGTTGGAGTACCTGGCGACGAGAAGAATACCTTTAATATCATGGAGATGTCGGGAGTGGACGACAATTTCTTCAAGATGCTGAATATTCCTATCGTTCAGGGTTCTTTCTTTACGGAAAGAAATGACAGTTGCCGACAGGTTATTATTGATGAACGAGGTGCTGAGAAACTCATCAAAACGTGGCATTGGAAGGATGGCGTAGTTGGCAAGCAAATTACCTGTACGGGACATGATAATAATATCTTTACCATTTGTGGCGTGTGCAGGAATATTCGCTGGGGTGCTGTGGAAACCGGGGGTGATGGAATGAATGAATTTCCTGACTTGTATTTCTATTCAGCCAAGACGGCTTATTATATGTTGGTTAAGTTTAATAAACTAAGGGATGAATCGTTGTCGGAGTTGCAATCGAAGGTGCAGGCGATGTATCCGAACAATAAGGTCATCGTGAAGAGTTATGCTTCAGAATTGGCTAACCAGTACGCTTCCCAGCTCAATTTCCGCAACGGAATCCTGGTAGCCGGCATCGTAACGATGATTATCGCCCTCTTCGGATTGGTGGGTTATACGAGTGATGAGGTGAACCGCCGCCGCAAGGAGATTGCAATCAGAAAGGTGAACGGAGCCAAGGTGAAGGATATTCTTCGCATCTTCCTGAAGGACATTATGAAGATTGCCTTGCCTTGCATCATCGTGGGCGATTTGGGGGCTTGGCTGATAGCCAGACAATGGCTCATGTCGTTCAGCGAGAAGATTACGATGACGCCTTTGCTGTTTATCGGCGTTACCATCATCTTGCTCGTCATCATCGGGCTTTCCGTCGTCATCAACTGCTACAAGGTGGCGAATAGTAATCCGGTGAAATATCTTAAGGATGAATAAAATTAAAAGTAAAAAAGTAAAAAGATAAGAAAATGCTTAAAATAGAGAATCTTTGCAAGTCTTTCCGCACAGAAGATGTGGAGACGATTGCTTTAAATAACGTATCTTTCACAGTAGAAGACGGCGAGTTTGTTGCCATCATGGGACCATCAGGTTGCGGCAAATCCACCTTGCTCAACATTCTCGGTTTGCTCGACAACCCAACTTCGGGAAAATATTTCCTGGGTAATCACGAGGTGGCAAACCTGAAGGAGAAGGAGCGCACGGATGTGAGAAAGGGAGAAATCGGTTTTGTGTTCCAGAGCTTCAATCTGATAGATGAATTGAATGTAGAGGAGAACATCGAGCTTCCTCTTACTTACCTCAATATTCCGAAGGCGGAGCGCAAGGCAAAGGTGCAGGCGATTATGAAGCGAATGGCCATCAGCCATCGTGCCAAGCACTTCCCTCACCAGCTTTCGGGTGGTCAGCAACAGCGAGTAGCCATCGCCCGTGCCGTAGTCTTTGGTCCGAAGCTCATCCTTGCCGATGAGCCTACGGGTAACCTCGATTCCAAGAATGGAGCCGAGGTGATGCATCTGCTTACCGAGCTGAACCACGAGGGCACCACCATCGTCATGGTAACGCATAATGAGCATGATGCCAAGATAGCCCATCGCACCATCCGCCTGTTTGATGGTAGCATTGTGGATACGGAGGGCACTCAGCTTTAGTGTTTCTGTCACTTCTGAGCGTATGACGCTAGGCTTCATTAGAAGAGGAATGTCATAAATCGCTTGGTGTTAGCCTCTTTCTGCTTCAGCTCTTCTTCCATTCTCTGTATTGCCATCTTGAAGAAGAAGCGGATGAGGTGCTCGTCGGTTGCTTCCGTACGAATCATACGGAGGGCAGAAATGTATTCCTGGCGAGCTTCGGATGGGATGATGAGGAGAGGATGATTCAATCTTAAGAGAATGTAGTTGCTGATGAGTCGTCCTGTTCTTCCATTCCCATCACGGAACGGATGAAGATATTCGTAGAAGCCATGGAAGCGGGCGGCAAGAATCATGGGATGAACGGCTGCCGAAACGATGGCTTTTTCGGTAGATTCCAACAGCTTGGGAACTCTGGCGATGAGTTCTTCGTGGTCGCCAAATACCGTATCGCCTGCAGCCATGTCCGTGGTGGTGTATTCGCCCGGAATGGCTTCTGGAGAACGGTAGGAAAGCGTATGGCTGGTAACCCGCCTGTTGATTTCTTTCAGAAGATTCTCGTCGAGCGGATGCTGCGTGTTTTGCATCATGTACTCGAAGGCTTCGAAGTGGTCAAGCATTTCGAAAGCCTCGAAGAGCGTCTTTCCGGCAGGAATCATCCCCAGGCCTTTCTCCTTCAGTTCCCGAGTATCATCTACGGAGAATGAGTTGCCTTCAATGGCGCACGAATGGGTAGAAAAGAGTACTTCATTATATTTGATGTACTCTTCTCTATCCATTTTATTGATGATAAGGGTTTGATATTTGCGTCTCAAATCCTCGTATTCCTTGATTTCCTTTTCGAATGCCATAATCTTCTGTAAGTAATTATTTGACTAAGTTTAATATGGCTTTTATAAAATCGTGTGATAAGCCAATAATTTCCAGGATGTCATTTTCGGAAATTTCGTAGGCGCAGTTGTAATCGGCTTTTTGCCTTAATTGGAACATACGGGCGAGGAAACTGCCATAAGAGATATCTACGATACCAGTCTTTACGAAGTGTAAACTGAATTGGGTGTTAATGCCGGCATGAGTGTGGGCATTAACCCCTTTTGCTATGAATAGAGCTTGTACGGCATGGAAGCAGGCATAATAATAGCGATTGGCTGCTAAATCCCAATGCTTTAGTTCAACCATTTCATCTGCTTGAGTTAAAAAGCGCTTGGCTTTTTCTACTTGCAGACTGATTAATGTGTCTTTGTTTACTTGATTCATAACTTTTATATTAAACTAATGCCGTCTCGATTTACATTCTCGTAAAAAGGGGTGAAGTTATACGATTCCCATTCTTTCTTTGTGTAAAGAATGGGATTGATTTCTGTGCCGAGGTCGCAACCTAACAAGACAAACGGGTAACTTACTTTGTCATAGTCTGTTTGTTCCAGTTTGTCTTTGTCTAAAAGGATAAGAATGTCCCAGTCTGAATCGTTACGAGCATCACCTCTCGCTCTTGATCCATACAATATAGCCTTGCTTCCTGAAGGAATAGCAGATTTAGCTATATCTTTTATCTTTAATATGGTCTTATCATCTGTTGACATAAGCTTAATCTTTTATAATGGCAAAGATATGGTAAAAAAGCGAAAGTGCCAAACTTTCCTCCCCAAAATTATACTTTTTTATGGGATGATGATGCGGAAGGTGGTGATTCCCTGTGCCTTGTCCTGATGGAGCGAGAGGCTGCCGCCGCTTACTCGCATGATCTGGCGGGAGAGGGAGAGACCGATTCCGCTTCCTTCCGGCTTTGTGGTGAAGAACGGGATGAAAATGTGGGAGGCTACATCTTCGGGGATGAGACCGGCGTTGTTGCTCACGTCGATGATGATGGATTCCTGGGCGTTGGCATAGGCTTGGAGACGGATAAATGCCTTCTTGCTTGCCGCGGATTGCAAATCTGCGGAGCGGCATTCCTGCTTGTTCCTACCCTGCTCATTTCCATCTTGCTTGTTTCTTTCTGTAGATAACTTTTCCTGCCCGTTGAAAGCTTCTACGGCATTCTTCAGAAGATTCGTTACCACGTGAGAGAGGAGGCTCTCGTCGGCATAAACCAGCAAATCCTTGGGAGAAACAGAAATCTCTACTTCGTGGTTGCAGAGCATCGCCATTCTTTCCAGGAATGGTTCTACATAGAAAAGAGCAGGCTGAGGCTGGGGAACATGGGTGAAGCGGCGATAGTTGTTGACGAAAGCCAACAGCTCGGTTCCTGTTTTGTGGATGGTTTCCAAGCCTTGCTTCAGGTCTTTATCCTCTGTAACTCGGGTAAGCAGAGTCTCGCTCAACGAAGTAACCGGCGTGATGGTATTCATGATTTCATGGGTCAGCACACGAATCAGTTTGATCCAAGAATCCACCTCCTGGTTGCTCAGCTCGTGGCTCACGTCGCTCAGGGCGATGATGCGCACGTGCTTGTCTTTCAGCATGGCTTGCGTCTCATGCTTTGCCAGGTGTTCATCCTTCAGTTTCCCTTTTACCTGGTTCATGTGGGTAAGCACATCCGTATTGAGCAACCGGAGGGCTGCCTGGTTGTGCTGCAGGATGTTGTCATGACCATCCACCACCAGGATGCCCGTATCCACCGCATTCAGAATCTGCTCGTAATATTTCTCCCGCTCCATCTGCTCCTCTCTCGTATGTTGCAGGAAGAGTTTGATTCGGTTGAGGGATTGATGCAGAATCTTATCCTCCTTAAACCTCTTCTCCGTAGGAAAATTGAAGGAGAAATCCCCATTATCTATCGCATCAAAAAGGAAGGTTACCTTCTTGATGTTCCGGCGATAGTGGCGGTAGAGCCAGATGTTGACTGCTATTAAAACCACCAAAATCACCAATAAAACGATGATTGCTAACTGACTATTCATCTGATAACTAAAAATCCGTGTAATCCGTGTAATCCGTGCCTAAATTCATAACCCGTATCGCTTAATCTTATTATAAAGCGTTTGGCGGGAAATGCCCAGTCTTGCGGCTACCACCGACAGGTTTCCCTCACATTCCCTGATGGTTTTCTCTATCATTCGGCTCTCCATCTCGTCGAGCGTCTGAACCTCTTCCAGGGGTTTCTCTCTTCTCTGCTGGTTTCCGCCGTCAATATCTTCGGCAGAAATCATTCCGCCATCAGATAGAATCACGGCTTTCTCGATGGCGTGCTGAAGTTCACGGATGTTGCCGTACCAAGGCAAACTGGTAAGTTTTTTCTCAGCCTCTTCCGAAAGACGGAGATTCACCTTATTATATAAATCGCCATATTGACGGAGGAATCTTTCTGCCAGCGGAACGATGTCTGATTTTCTCTGTCTCAGGGCAGGCAATTCCAGATGGATGGTGTTGATGCGATAGAGCAGATCCTCTCTGAATTCGCCATCATTTACCATCTGCTGCAGGTTGCGGTTGGTGGCGCAAACCAGTCGTACGTTGATGGGAATCTGCGTACTTCCGCCCACTCTTACGATGCTTCTGCGTTGCAGGGCGGTAAGGAGTTTTGCCTGAAGACCATAGGATAGGTTTCCTATCTCATCCAGGAAGATGGTGCTGCCGTCGGCAAGCTCAAACTTGCCCGGTTTATCCACCTTGGCATCGGTAAAAGCACCCTTCACATGACCGAAGAGTTCGCTCTCGAAAAGGGTTTCCGTGATGGCTCCCATATCCACAGGCAGCATTTTCTTTCCACATCTTGTGGATAAACGGTGTATTTCGTTGGCTAATATCTCTTTACCCGTTCCGTTTTCGCCCGTAATGAGGATGTTTGCATCGGTTGCGGCAACTTTTTCCACAATGCTTCTCAAATTGTTCATAACATCGCTATCTCCCCAATACATAGCGCTTTGTGCATCTTTTCCACAAAGTTTTCCACCTTTTTTGCCAATAGCGTTATCCACAGCCATGTTCTTATCCCTAGCCTCCATCAGCGTACGGATCATCTTCTCGTTTTCAAAAGGCTTCACGATGAAGTCGGCGGCACCTTCCTTGATGCCTGTTACGGCAAGTTGGATGTCGGCATAGGCGGTAAAGAGTACCACCTCGGTTTTCGGGCTGAGGCTCTTGATTTCCCTGAGCCAGTACAGTCCCTCGTTTCCCGAATTGATTCCGCTGGAGAAGTTCATGTCGAGCAGCACCACGTCGGGATGCTCCTCTCTCAGCTTGGCTGGGATGGAGTTAGGGTTGGCGATGGTGATGATGCCATCGAATATGGGTTCCAGCAGCATCCTCACCGTAGTAAGAATGTTGCGGTTGTCATCAACAATCAATATCGTTCCTTGTTTCTTAATCATAATTTATAAAGCTAATGCCCAACTTCCAGATTTGTCACTTCCGATTCTTTTTAGAATTTTACTTTTGGTTAAAACCGCAAGATGCCTTTTTATAGTTCTTGAAGAACAGTCCATTTTCTCAGCTAAAAGTTCAGCTGACAGTTCTGGTTCTTTTAGTAAAAAATATAATACATCTTTAGTCTTTTGAGGCATTTTTACGGTGACACTTTTATTTTTTACAGTGACATTTACAGTGACATTTCTTCCATTTGCAGTGAAATTTACTATGCAATCTTGTCCGTTTACAGTGAAAATCTCGGAGTTTACAGTGACATTTCCGCTTGCAGTCACGTCTTCTTTAATTGCGTTGCTTGTTTGTAATTCTTTTACATTGTATGCATACACCGTACTTTTTAGAATAAAAGCGGTCAGTATGTATTTCGGATCGTGGAGTCCTTTTGCCTCCAATTCCTTGCACATACGGTCAACCCCTTCTCCGAATTCTCTTACGTATTTATATGCTTTGAGAAATTCTGCGATTTTCGGGTTGCGAGAAAAGTGTGTATGGCGAATGTTGTCACTTCTTACGATGCCTGGAAACTTGCCTGGAGTTTCGAATACCAATCGGTCGTCAAACATTTTGATTTGTATCTCTGTTCCCTTTATGCTGTAATCTCTATGACAGATGCTGTTAACCGTCATCTCTTGCAAGACAAAAGGAGAGTATTCTCTATCTGTCACAAAAACACCCTTTTCTCCGAGATAGGTATGTTCCTTGACTTGTGATTCCAGATAGTCGATGGTCTTTCTGATTTGGTCGATGATTCGTCCTTCGAAGGTAACGTCCTTGATGACGTTCATTTCTCTTCCCACTTTTTCTTCAGTTCCCAAGTATCGGATAAAACGAACTCTTGCACGAGGGAAGAAAAGTTGAGGCTTCTTGCCGAAGAGCAGGATGCAAGCTGTACTAATCTGTTCTTTGCCATCCTTGTAAGTAATGAAGTTATTGTTCTCTTTGAGATATTCCAAAGGAGATTTGGTATAGCCAATAACATTCAGCAGATCCTGTACGTAGTTGAAATCAATATCTTCAATAGTTGCATCGTAAGCTGCGGTATCTTCGAAATATCTTTCGCCTTTGTCATACATTAGACTCATTCGTTCCTCAAAGCCTAGTTTGCGTGAACTATCTCCAACACGCATGAAGACCTCGTCTGCTTGGTTGGCATGGAGTGTGGCACTAGCAGGGATGTGCAACAGAAGCACATGGTTTGGTTTTCCTTCAGAATCAATGCAGGGAATGTATTCAGGTTTTATATTGACAGAAGGAATGCAGAGCGAGAAAGGAACTTTCAATAATTCGTTCACATGAGCGGTATGTTGGTCGATTCCTTCTATTCTTCTCGTCTTGTCGGAGATTCCGATGGCGAGCATACCTCCGTCGGCATTAGCCATTGCCACGATAGGCACAGCCAATGCTTTAGGCTCAATCTTCACACTTTTACAGTCGAAGGTCTGCCCCTCAGGTCTGTCTTTAATATCTTCTATTGTCATCATGGTGCAAAGTTACGAAATATCATCGAAAAGCGGTCATTATTGTCTAATTATTAGACGAAAAAATGCCGATAGTGGCGCCAAAAGTTACTTTTTCTGTAGTTTTTGGCACCCTATCGGCATTTATTTATTCCAAATTCTGATTCCTGATGAGGAATTGCTTATTCTAAAAGGGGGGAATTACAGCTCTATCGGAACCACTATCTTTATGCTGAAGTTGCGGCCCATATTGTAAACGCCCCTTCTGCCTGTAACCTGGTTTACGTCAAGATACTTCAGACGGCTCAGGTGGTTCTGGTAAGCACGGTTGGTAAGGTTCTCGCCCGAAAGATAGAGCGAGAGAAGGCGCTTGCCATGGAGCTTCACGTCGGTACCGGCATACATATTTAATAAGGTGTACGATGGCGTAGCGGTCTCCGTATCGTTGGCTGCGAAATAATGGTTCTGGCGGAGATTGCAATCCATCTGTAGCTTTACGAAGAGATGGTCGAAAGTCTTGCCGTCGCAGACAAACTCATATCTTACATCCGAAACCCAGCGAGGGGCTGGGGTGAATGGCAGATACTTTGATTCGGATGGCTGATGCAACTGAACCGAGTTGACATACGAGAAGGTGTTGCCGATATGCAGATGCTCCACAGGGTGGATGTCGATGCTCGCCTCACCACCCAGAATGCGGGCGTCGCCCGAAGTAAACTGATAGGCTGGCGTGTCGTCGATGAGGACAGGCTGATTGTTCTCATCTGCCAACTTCTCGCTATAGATGTAATGGTTGATGCGATTGGCAAACAGCGAGAGCTCTGCCGAAATGATAGGCGAAGAATAATCCAAACCAAGGTCGAATTGCCAGCTGTTCTCTGGCTTCAGACCGGTATTTCCCAATTCGTATCGCTGGGTTCCCTCGTGCACACCATTCGATGATAATTCGCTGATGTTTGGAGCACGGAATCCTCTTGCCAGGTTCAGCTTCAGATTGAAATCGGGCAGGATTTCGTAAGCCAATCCGATGCTTCCGGTTACTCCTTCAAAGCTGCGCTTAAAGGCCTGGAAGCGGAAAGAATCATTCGATTCAGCATCATCCTCTTCTCTCAAAGCCTCGCTGTGCAGATGGCGATGATCGTATCTGATGCCGCCGCTCAGATTCAGCTTGCCTATCTCCTTGCTCACCGTGGCAAATACGCCATAATCGAAGAGATGATAGGCTGGAATCAGGAACTCAGAACCTTTGTTCATCGACTGCTGCCACATGCCGTTGATGCCCGTAGAAAACTTCCAGCCATTCATTTCCGGCGAGAGATAATGCAGGTCGTAATTCATGGTATGGAGCATGAAATCGAGTCCGCATTCCTTCGGATTCTCTTCCTCCTCAAACTCCTGACGGCGGTTCTGCTGATAACCCAGGAGGAACTTCAGATTGCCGTCGCCCAGGAACCAGGAATTATCAAGTACAGCCTTGTAATGATGAATCTGCTGATAAGGCATCGGCTTGCCGTAACTCTTGACATCGTAGCCATCCGGAATTTCCAGCTCGCCCGTTTTCTCATCTCTTTCTCCCTCTACGATGCCCGGAGTGAGATGATAATAATCGAGGGTGAGATGCGAATGCCCCTGGCGGTAGTTCCAGCCTAGAAGCTGCGAGAATGCCTGCTCTCTGAGTGATGAACCGAATACATAACCATCGTATTTATTCTTGTAGGCATGCGCCATCTTTCCGCTGTAGCGGGTGTCCCAAACGAATCCGCCCTGGTTGCCGGCAAAGTTGAGCGAATAATCAAAAAGTCCGTTGTTGGTTTGATAACCCGTTGAGAAATTTGCTCTCATGTCGCCCTTGGCAAGGGTAGGAGCGGAGTGGAAGATGAGGACGCCTGCCATCGCATCCGAGCCATACATGAGGCTTGCCGGACCTTTCAGAATCTCTACGGAATGAACCGAAGCGGGGTCGATTTCTATTCCGTGTTCATCGCCCCATTGCTGTCCTTCCTGTCTGATTCCGTCGTTTACCACTACCACGCGGTTATAGCCCAGGCCACGGATCACGGGCTTTGAAATTCCGCTTCCCGTGGTAATCTGCGAAACGCCTGGCTGGTGGGCGATGGCGTCGATGATGTTGGTAGAAGGTTGCATCTCGAGTTGTTTGGCAGAAACGAAGGAGACTGGCGCAGGCGATTGCTTGAGTTTCTGACTGCCCGTCAATCCCGTAACCACCACTTCGTTCAGTTTCACGCTCGTTTCCGTCAACGGCTGGTGTTTGACTGAATCGCTTGCTTCCTCACCATGAATGCTTGTTTCCTCGCCATGAAAGTTTGCCTTGTCCTTGTTATTATCTGCTTCGTTTATAGCCATAGCAGGGGCTGTTGCCGACGAGCACAGGCTCATCAGCAATATTGATTTCAATATTGTTCTCATTATGTTATTTATTACCTTATTCTGTTAATATTCAATTACTGAAGTTTCGCTTGTGGTTCAGGTACGGGCTAGGAGCTTCTGCCCTTTACCTTTCCTTCGGCCGGTGACCGTTGGTTCAGGGCGTGTAGCGCTTACTTGCGAAAGTTCTGTTCAATTATTTATGAAAACAGAAATAAGGTGGAGCACGGGTAGATTTTACCCCCTTTGCCCTGCACAAGCAAGGAGAGCAGTAGGCAC
>ERZ1026882.230-NODE-230-length-38987-cov-24.624653_pt1 | contig 38987 bp, 31 predicted proteins | sample MGYA00380171_ERZ1026882 | MGnify/ENA primary metagenome ERZ1026882 (study PRJEB33269, sample SAMEA4719807) | human gut metagenome | biome: human-associated habitat; feature: organic feature; material: feces | place: Cameroon | collected 2013-10 ...
ATAAATACAGGGGAAGTGCAAAGCAACTTGCAGCAGATGGAATGTTGTCTTTCGCGGACAGTGAGAATATAAAGAACTATCTTGATATGATAATGCCAGTGTGTCTTATGGATTCAGATAAATTAAAAGGCAGTTTTAAAGTTATGGTTGATGCCGTGGAGGATTCTGAGGCTGATGCGGCTGAAACAGGGAATAGTTTTGAAACAGGAAACGTGACTGATACAGATGCCGTTAAAGCCGGGGAAGCACCTGATGGAAATAATGAAGCTGGTTATCCGTCGTTAGACGAACTTCCGGAGTATGTTCCGGCTGATAATGCTTCCAGCAGAATGAAGCTGACAGTTTCACAGCTTAAGGCAATGCAGGCGGAGGATGATTCAGAAGAAAATGCTTACATGGACGATTCTGTTAAGGAAGCATTTGAGAAGGAAGCGTACGATGAGCAGGCGACAGATAACGGAAATAGGGATGGACAGACAGACAGTGAAACAATTGCTGAACTATCAAATTTTATAATTCCGAAGTTCATAAGCGGTGAGGAAGTGAAGCTTGCTGCCAATGAGCGGGGTAGTGCATATCATAGGGTTATGGAATGTCTTGATTATTCAGTGAGTGTGAACATTGATGGAGTCAAAGCTGATATAAACAGAATGTTAGAAACCGGCAAGATGAATGAATTACAAGTGAAAAGTGTCAATCCGTGGGATATCAACACATTTGTACAATCCGATACAGGAAGAAGAGTTGCAAATGCGATGAACTGTGGCAGCGTCAGAAGAGAGCAGCCTTTTGTATTTGAGTACGAAGGGCAGCTTATACAGGGTATTATTGACTTGTATTTTGAAGAGGATGGAGAACTTGTGCTTGTTGACTATAAGACAGACCGGGTTATGAAAGGCGAAGCGGGCGAAAAAGAGCTTGTGAAAAGATATGCAATCCAGCTTGATTACTATGAAAAAGCACTGACACAGCTTACCAGAAAAAATGTAAAAGAAAAAATTATATATTCATTTGCTTTAGGAAAGGGATTAAGTGTATATTAAACCATTGCATAATTAAGAATCATGTTATATAATAAAATGACATATGAGATTATATTGCCGATGCAGGCTGAATTAGGAGGATATAATGACAAGAACATACGCTGTTAAGTATAAGAGCAAGTCTAAAATGTTGACAACACCAGAGCTGGTTGCACAGACAGAGGAAGATATCAAGGCATTAGAGCTTGTAAAGGATGCTGTAATCAAAGAGGATGGACAGGTTGTTACTGTTGAGGTTGAGAATGAGGATGATTTTGAGCCGGTTATGGACAGAGTAATCAATATTTTCAGAAGAATTGATGACAAGTCTGAGGTTTCATACAAGTTCGGTCTTAACCGCGAATAATTAGACTATTAATCAGAGTAAGCCTGTGAAGCTAAGACTGCGTCACAGGCTTATATTATGTATATGCCGGGAAAGGCATGAATTATTTGATAAGCTACGTATTATGTGATATAAAGGAGTAAAACAGTGAGTTTAGAAAGTGAAATTAAGAAAAGAAGAACTTTTGCCATTATCTCTCACCCGGATGCTGGTAAGACAACATTAACAGAGAAGTTCCTGCTTTATGGAGGAGCCATTAACCTTGCAGGTTCTGTAAAGGGTAAGAAGACTGCCAAGCATGCAGTTTCCGACTGGATGGAGATTGAGAAGGAAAGAGGTATTTCGGTAACTTCTTCTGTTCTTCAGTTTAACTATGAAGGTTACTGTATCAATATTCTTGATACTCCGGGACATGAGGATTTCTCAGAGGATACCTACAGAACTCTTATGGCAGCAGATTCAGCAGTCATGGTTATTGATGCTTCTAAGGGTGTTGAGAAACAGACTATCAAGCTTTTCAAGGTATGTGTTATGAGACACATTCCTATATTTACATTTATCAATAAGATGGATAGAGAAGCTAATGATCCATTTGAGCTTCTTGATGAAATTGAGAGTGTACTTGGAATCTCTACATGCCCAATTAACTGGCCTATCGGATGCGGTAAGGAATTCAAGGGTGTGTATGACCGTAAAGAGAAAAATGTTTCTTTATTCAAGGCAGCCATGAATGGTCAGAAGGAAGTTGATACTGAGATTGTTGATGCGTCAGACGAGGCAGTTCTTAAGGACAGAATTGGTGATGCTTTCTATGACAAGCTTCAGGAAGATATTGAGCTGTTAGACGGAGCAAGTGCAGAGTTTGACCAGGAGATGGTAAGTGCAGGTGACCTTACACCGGTATTCTTTGGTTCGGCGCTTACTAACTTTGGCGTACAGACTTTCCTTGAGCATTTCTTATCAATGACAACTTCACCACTTCCAAGAAAGTCTGATCAGGGAATTATTGATCCATTTACTGAGGATTTCTCAGCATTTGTATTCAAGATTCAGGCTAACATGAATAAAGCACATAGAGACAGAATTGCTTTCATGAGAATATGTTCAGGTAAGTTTGATGCAGGAATGGAAGCCAACCATGTTCAGGGTGGCAAGAAAATAAGACTCAGCCAGCCACAGCAGATGATGGCGGAGGAGAGACATATTGTAGATGAGGCATATGCAGGAGATATTATAGGTGTATTTGATCCAGGTATTTTCTCTATTGGTGATACTATATGCAAGTCTAATAAGAAATTTGCATTTGAGGGTATACCTACATTTGCACCAGAACATTTTGCAAGAGTAAGACAGATTGACACTATGAAGAGAAAGCAGTTCATCAAGGGTATCAACCAGATTGCACAGGAAGGTGCAATTCAGATATTCCAGGAGTTCAATACAGGAATGGAAGAGATTATCGTTGGTGTTGTCGGTGTTCTTCAGTTTGAGGTTCTTGAATACCGTCTTAAGAATGAATACGGTGTTGATATCAGACTTGAGCCGCTTCCATACGAGCATATCCGCTGGATTGAGAATCCTGAGGAAATTGATGTGAACAGAATTGTTGGTACATCAGATATGAAGAAGATTAAAGACCTTAAGGGCAATCCACTTCTTGTATTTGCCAATAGCTGGTCTGTTAATATGGTACTTGAGAGAAATGAGGGCTTAAAGCTTTCAGAATTTGGAAGAAACTAGTTGTACGATACATTTAGGAGTCAGGTGATTACATGAAATCAGTATACAAATGTAGTGTAAAAAGAATAGCAGCACTGGCAGTAATGGTATGTATGCTTGTGCTTGCCGGACTTGCCTTTACATCTGTAGTAAATACAAAAGCGGAATCAGTCATTGCACAGGGACATGTTAATTATGATGTTACTAACCTCAGAATAAGAAAATCACCTGTTACGGGTGAGACTATTACCACAGTTGATGGCGGATTTAAGTTTGATATATATGAAGAGGTTAATACTGATTCAGGAACGGTATGGTATAGCATAGGCTTTAGTTATAATGGAAGTTATACAAGAGGTTATGTAACTTCAAGTTATACAACTATAGATAAGAGAATTGATTACAAGCCGGATGCGGATTTTGAGGAATATCTTAATTCACAGGGATTTCCTGACAGTTATAAGGACAGTTTAAGGCAGCTTCATGCACAGTATCCTAACTGGGTATTTGTTGCAGACCATAATGGAAAAGACTGGTCAAATGTTCTGGCTAACCAGAATACGATCGGTCGAAGTCTTATATATGGCTCAGCCATATCGTCATGGAAATCTGTGGCAGATGGATGTTATGACTGGGAATCAGGGAAATATACTAATATGGATGGTGGCTGGGTACAGGCATCCTCCGCACTTGTTGAATATGCACTTGATCCAAGAAATTTTCTGAATGATACTAATATATTTATGTTTGAAAATCTTGCATTTGATGGTTCAGTTCAGGATGCAGATGGCCTTCAAAGCATGACAAATGGCACATTTATGGAAAATTCAAGCCATGACCTTTCATACAATGGAAGAAGCTATACATATATAACAGGTCTGTTATATGCAGGACAGGAATCCGGAGTCAGTCCATATCACCTTGCTTCAAGAATATTACAGGAACAGGGCTATGACGGTCATGGAAGCTGTATATCAGGAACACAGCCAGGATATAGTGGCTATTACAATTATTATAATATTGGTGCATCCCCAAGTGGCGGATATACTGCTGTACAGAATGGATTAAGATATGCTTCATCGTCTGACAGTTCTACATCACGCCCGTGGAATACAAGAATGAAATCTATAATTGGTGGCGCTATATTTCTTGGAAAGAGTTATATAAACAGAGGTCAGGATACTCTGTATTATGAGAAGTTTGATATGACAGGAAAAGGACATCAGTATATGACAAATGTGCTGGCACCGAGAAGCGAATCTGTCAAGAGTGCACAGGGATACAGTGACAGTAATAAGGAAAGCATATCATTTGTATTCAAAATACCTGTATATGAGAATATGCCTGAAAATGCATGTGCTATTCCTGCAGGAAATGGAAGCCCTAATAACAGACTTGAGAATCTGTATGTAAATGGCTGGTCATTGACACCAACATTCAGCCTGTATACAACAGAATACAGCCTTATTGTTGATTATGATACTTCATCAGTATATGTTGGAGGTTCAGCCCTTGATTCATCAGCAAATGTAAGCGGATTGGGAAATCATGAACTTTCAGTTGGAAATAATGATATTACAATAACGGTTACAGCGGCTAATGGCGATACACAGGATTATACAATAACTGTGGTAAGACAGGATAAAAAATCTGATTCAGATCCACAGCCGGATAATAGTGTAAGCTATCCGGGATTTTCCACAAGCGTGTCTATTGATGAAAGCACAAAATATATATCAGGTCTGGGTATATCAGATACTGTAAATGATGTACTTGGTAAAGTTGATAATTATAATGGAACATATTCAAAGGTACTTAATAAGAATGGTAATGAAAAAGACGGGACTGTTGGTACAGGAGATATTCTTATAACATATAATTCTTCTGGCAATGAAATCAGCAGATATGAGATTGTTATATATGGTGATGTAAATGGTGACGGAGAGGTTGATTTATTTGACTTTGCACTTATAAAGAGAGCCATATTAGGAATTTCGGAGCCATCAGGAATATATTGGAAGGCGGCAGACTGCAATAAAGATGGAGAACTGGATTTGTTTGATTTTGCTGTGGTAAAAAGATATATTCTTGGAGTTGGAAATATCAGTCAATAGAAATTGTGTGAAAGGAAGATTATGAATAAGATAAAAAAGTTACTTGCTTTTATATGTATATTAATTGTCAGTACAGCGATGATTCCTGCATATTATGCGAAAGCAGATGAAACTGCAAGAATATCGATTGGCTCTGCAAGTGGAACTGTAGGTGATACAGTAACAGTTACTCTTACCGTGTCAGCTTCCAACAGTATAGATGCGGCGGCAATACCTGTATCATATGATAATTCAGTTATAAAACCTGTGGGTTCAGGTAATAGTGGTATTGTATCATTTGCACTTCTGGATGCAGCTGCATATGGAGCAACAGAATCAATATCTATGAAATTTGAAATCATTGCTGCAGGAACAACAACTTTAAGTGTTGCAGGTGATGCGAAAGTATCGGTAAATGGTGAACGTGCAGCAATACAGAGTTCCTCTTCAGGAACAGTTACCGGAAAAGCACCTGTAAGCTATTCATCAGATAACACATTGTCATCGCTTCAGATAAGTCCGGGAACGCTTTCACCAGCATTTTCACCGGAAATTACAACATATAATGCATCTGTTGACTCTGATGTGGAAGAACTTGTTGTAAGTGCGGTTGCCAATGACTCTAATGCTAAAGTCAGCGTCAGCGGAAGAAAAATGGATCCGGGAAGAAATACAACTACAATTACTGTCACTGCAGAAGATGGTTCAGTAAAGAAATATATAATATATACGACCAGAGCAGCAGGAAGTAATGAACAAGAGACACAGACCGAAGCAGAAACACAGACTGAAGTTCAGACAGAGCAGACTGATAATATACAGGTTACTATAGATAAAGTACAGTATACAGTTATTCAGGATTATTCAGAGCATGAACTTCCAGAAGGCTACGAAGAAACAGAAATTGATTATAATGGCGGAAAGATAATTGCAGGAAAAGGCTTAAAAACAGGACTTATCCTTATGTATCTTGAAAGTGACAATGGTGAAGGAGGCTTCTATGTGTATGATGAAACTGCAAAAACATTTTCACCATATAACACAGTTGATGAACCCCAGGTAACATTTGTTGTTCTTCCAATACCGGATTCAGTCAACAAACCTGATGGGTATACACTTACCAGATTCACAATGAATGGTAAAGAAGTTGACGTGCTTATTGATGCTGACAGACAATATTGTCTTTTCTATGGAGTGAGTTCGTCAGGAGAAAAGGGCTGGTTCAGCTACAGAATAAGTGATGCAACAATACAGGCTTATTCGATAGACAAAGGTGATGTTACCGGAACGGTAAATACATCCGGAAAAGATACAAAACCAGCGAATAACAAGGGTTATATTGCTGTTATATCAATTCTGTCTGTTTTAATAGCCGTATTTGCAGTTGTTACGGGAATCCTTTGCTCTAAGCTGTCAAAGGTAAAGAAGGTATTTAATATGGCATCAAAAGATGGCGTTGACCTTGATTCATATACAGAGAAAGAGATTGATGAGTATGATCTTGGGGGATATGAGGATGATGAAGACGAGGACATTGACCAGGTATCAGACAAGATTTTCTATGGTGATGATAAGTCTGGGGAAAATGATGTCGAGGAACTGAAGCTTTTCGATATTGATGATGATAAGTAGATAATTAAAAAGCCTTAGTGTAAATGTGTTTTTTGATTCACATTTCACTAAGGCTTTTTTTATTCTTCCGGAAGTGACCAGTTTTCTGCCTGACTATAATAGTCGGCTGACATTTCGTTATATTGGGCAGCCTGATATGGGTCATCTGTTGCTGCAGCAAGTTTTTCATAACATTTACCAAGCAAAGATAAAGGCTTGTTTCCGCTGCTTGCCGCATCAAGTATGCTTTGTGTTTCAAATGCAGCATTATACAGCCACAGCACAGCTTCTTCATAGTCTGTCTGGTTCATATAAAATGTACCAAGAATCAGACACATTTCAGCAGGAGGATTGTCTGCAACTGCCTTTAATGTTGCTTTAAAGAATGCATTAGTGTCGCCTGCTGCCATATATATCCTGGCAAGAATACAGTTAATCTCTTTCATTAAATCATTGTTTCTGCCCTCTTTGGAAAGAACATTTTCAAAGATGTCCCTGAAAGCAATAAAGTCGGAATCTTCACCAGATATAAGAAGCTCTTTACAAAGCATGGTGACAACATAATCCTCAATGTGGATACCTTTTTCAAATGCTTTGAAATATGTGGAAAAGTCTCTCTTACTGTGGTCGCCTGCCTGCATGTGAAGAATCTCAATGTCACTATCGTATACTATCGGAGTGAGCCTTACTGTTTCATGTATTGGCGAAATCCATGTGAATGGACGGAGTCTTTTGAAAAGCTTTGGGCGGAGTTCTTTGCGTGCATTGTATACAGAATTATATTCTGATGCATTGACATAATACATCTGTACAATGTCTATCTCTGGAAGAAGCACATGTTTCAATTCTCTTAATGCGTAGTTGTTAGTATCATCAAGCACTTCGTCTGCGTCAGCACTGAATATGTAGTCACATCCAGCTTTGGAAAATGCGAAGTTTCTTGCGGCTGAGAAATCATTTATCCATTCAAAATCATATATTTTATCGGTGTAGCGTGCGGCGATTTCTTTAGTATTGTCAGTTGAGCCTGTGTCAACAATAATCAGTTCATCATAAGTTCCTGCGTATGAATCAAGACACCTTGCAAGAATGTCCTGCTCATTTTTTACAATCATGCACATGCTTATAGATATCATGTTTTTCTCCTGTTCTTAATTGGATTTATATGGGTTATATCGGTAAATGCCTTGATTTTTTTAGGTATTCGTAAGATACTTGATACCAATGATAACATATATCTGATACGAGGTACATAATGTCAAAAAAGAAATCTTCAGCAGAACCAGTTGAATATATAGACAGTCAGGCTTTTGACGCGGCGAAAGAGAAGATAATCGGTAAGAGCCATAATGACAAGGGGATAGGCACTTTATCGGAAAAGACGCTGCATGCAGTACTTAAAATGTATTATGAGCCTGATGAGGATAATCACGAGGTTGCAATAGACGGGTACTATGCAGATATATATAATGAGCATGGTATAATTGAGATTCAGACAAGACAGCTTAACAAGTTAAGGGATAAGTTGTCAGTGTTCCTGAATGAATATCAGGTAAGGGTTGTGTATCCGATGCCGTATGAGAAGTATTTAAGCTGGATTGAGCCGGAAACCGGGGATATTACTTCAAGAAGAAAGTCTCCGAAGAGGTGTTCCATGTATGATGCAATGTTTGAACTGTATAAGATTAAAGCATTTTTAAAGAATCAGAATCTTAAGGTTACATTGCTGCTGATTGATATGGAAGAATATAAGCTTCTTAATGGCTGGAGTTACGATAAGAAGCGCGGAAGTGTGCGTTATGACCGCATTCCTGTTGGAATAAGAAAGATAGTTGAACTGGACTGTCCACAGGATTATATGCAGTTTGTACCAGATGGGCTTGAGAATGGCTTTACTTCAGCAGATTTTGCAAATGCGGCTCATATTGACAGGCAGACTGCTGCCAGCGTACTTGCAATGCTTAATTACATGGAACAGGTGAAAAGAGTCGGAAAGACAGGCAATGCCTATATATACGATATTGAAGAACATTATTGAATGGAGATAGTATGTACTCTGTAAATGGAAACTGCTTTCGAATATCTGTAAGAAATCTTGTGGAATTCATGTGTGCAGAAGGTGATATTGACAACAGGAATACAGGCAGCAATGATGTGAAAATCATGCAGGAGGGGGCTAGGATTCACAGGAAAATCCAGCACAGCATGGGAACAATGTATCATGCTGAAGTACCTTTAAAGATTGAGGTACCGCTTGTATCTGACTTAGGGATTGAGTATGTATTACAGGTTGAAGGCAGGGCTGACGGTATTATTGCAGATATTAATTATGACGAGGATGGCAATAAAGAGCCAGAGAGCGATGTAATAATTGATGAGATAAAGACTATGCAGACAGATGTTTCTCTGCTGAAAGAACCGGTCTATGTGCATAAAGCCCAGGCACTGGTATATGGTTATATATATGCAAGCCAGAAGAAGCTGTCAAAGATTGGAATTCAGATGACTTATGTTACTCCTGAGCCAGAGACAGTCAACAAGTTTCTGGAAGAATATACATTTGAACGGATTGAAGAGTGGTTTAATAAGCTGATTACAGGCTTTAAGAGATGGACTGATTATACATTTGATGAAAGACTAAAAAGGACGGAATCAATAAGAGGACTTAAGTTTCCTTATGAATACAGGGAGGGGCAGAAGAACCTGTGCGTGAGTGTATACAGGGCTATTGAAGATAATACCAATCTGTATATTCAGGCACCTACAGGTGTCGGAAAGACGCTGTCTACTGTGTTTCCGGCTGTGCAGGCATTAGGACAGCAGATGGCAGACAAGATATTTTACCTGACGTCAAAGACTATAACGAGGACTGTTGCGGAGGATACTTATGCCATTCTGAGGGATAACGGGCTTCATATGAGAACTGTTACTCTTACAGCAAAGGACAAAATATGTCCACTTGATGAGCGCAACTGCAACCCCGTGGCATGTCCTTATGCCAAGGGGCATTTTGACAGAATTAATGATGCTGTGTATGACATAATAACGAGCCAGATGGTTATCGGAAGAGATAATGTCATGGAATATGCCAACAGGCATAATGTCTGCCCGTTCGAGATGTCGCTTGATGTTTCGTACTGGTGTGATGGAATTATATGCGATTATAATTATGTATTTGACCCTGATGCGTCGCTTAAGAGGTATTTTGGCAATGGTGCGAAGGGTGATTATGTGTTTCTTGTGGATGAAGCACATAACCTTGTGGACAGAGCAAGGGAAATGTACAGTGCAGTGTTGAAAAAAGAAGATTTTCTTGCAGCTAAGAAGCTTGTTAAGGAGATGGACAAACGGTTTGCAGGTGCACTTGACCGATGTAACAAGCAGTTGCTCGAATATAAAAGACAGTGCGATACATTCATGGTTGTGAGTGGCCTTGGAACATTTCCAGCCAGTCTTGAGCGTGTGATGGGACTTATGCAGAAGTTTATGGAAAGGCATAAGGGTGAGCCTGTGACCAACGAGCTGCTCGAGTTTTTCTTCGCAGTGAGACATTTTCTTAATATGTATGACTGTGCTGATGAAAAATATGTCTATTATAATGAGCATGATAATGATGGGAACTTTCTTGTACATCTGTACTGTGTTGACCCGTCTGGCAACATAAGTGAGAGACTTTCACAGGGCAGAAGCACAGTATTCTTCTCGGCAACGCTGCTTCCGGTTAATTATTTTAAGGAAATGCTTTCAGGTGATGTATCAGAAAGAGCGGTGTATGCACACTCTTCTTTTGAACCTGATAATAAGAGGATTGTTGTGGCAACTGATGTGACAAGCCGTTATACAAGAAGAAATGCAAGGGAATATGCCAAGGTACATGATTATATTATGCATATGATTTCTGGCAGAAGCGGCAGATATATGGTGTTCTTTCCGTCATATTCTTACATGGAGAGTGTTCTTGAGTGCTTCAGGTGGAAAAGTGGTGTTAATGTGACCGAATGTGGTGGAGAAGATACATTTTTACCAGAAAGCTGTATAAATGTGCTTGTGCAGGGAAGGTTTATGAAGGAGGCTGACAAGGAAAATTTCTTATCAGCATTTTACGAGGAACTTCCAGAAGGTGCTTCGCTAGCAGGCTTCTGTGTGCTTGGAGGAATTTTTTCCGAAGGAATTGACTTAAAGGACGAGAGCCTTATCGGAGCTGTCATTGTCGGAACTGGGATTCCGATGGTGTGCAGGGAGCGTAACATTTTAAGGGATTATTTTGATGAATTTGGCAAAAATGGATATTCGTATGCTTATGTTATTCCGGGAATGAATAAGGTGCTTCAGGCAGCAGGAAGGGTTATAAGGACGGATACGGATAAGGGCGTTATTGCACTTCTGGATGACAGATTTATGACTGGTGAATATGAGCGTATGTATCCTAGGGAGTGGAACAGGATATTTCCAGTCAGTCTTGGTAATGCTTATAAATGTATTAAGGATTTCTGGACGGAACAGGATATGTAGAGCATTGATAAAAAATGTACAATGTTAGAACTTGTAGTCGGACTGTATGTGTGATAGAATTTAGACAGATATTATTAAGGTCCGGATATATGATGATTTGGTATGATTATGGGAGATGGGCTTATGCAGAACGTGGAAGAGATTAATAAGAATATAGAAAGCAAAACTGTAGACAAGCAGGTCTGGCAGTCTCTGGGATTTGATGAATTACAGACTATTGAGATTATCAGAGGAATTGAGAATGGCATTGATGTGAGTGTGTATTGCAAAGAGGAATTCAATGCTGCCCAGATGAAAGCATTAAGACTTGGTCTGGAAGAAAAACTTGATGTAAGCAGATTTGCAGATGCACAGTATGATTATATGCAGATGGAAGAACTGAAGCAGGCTGTGCGTAGCGGAATGAATATGGATGATATATGTAATCCTAAGTTCAGTCATTCTGTTATGAGAGAGATAAGGCTTGCATCAGAGCTTAATTATGATCTGACCAGATATGCAAAGCTTGGTTATTCAGGAGAGGTATTAAGACAGATAAGACTTGCAAAAAAAGAAGAGATTGACCTTACATTTTTTGTTGAGGATAATTATGATGAATATCAGCTCAATGAGATAAGACTGGGAATACACAGTTGTGTCGATATAACTAAGTATCTGCTTCATGAATACAATGGGAAACAGATGGAACAGATTAGACTTGGACTTGAGGAAGGGATTGATGTTACTCCATATAACATGGTTGGATTTTCATCAGGACAGATGAAGCAGATAAGACTTGGACTTGAAGAAGGAATAGATGTTTCTGAATATGCAGATCCGTTTATTGATGCGGTAAGCATGAAAGAGGCAAGACACAGAATTTCTGATAAATGGAATGACGAGAAGCCTGCACTTAATGAATTGCAGTCACAGGAAATTCTTATGGGACTTACAAGCGGTGTAGATGTTTCTTTATATGCTGATCCAAGATATACCTTTAAAGAGATGGAGAAGATAAGACTTGCACTTGAGAGAGGAAGTAATCTGGAGGGGCTGCTTAAGTATGGATGTTAAGATGCAGCTATTACAGTACAGTGTTTTGGCAATGAATGGATAAAACCTTCGGAAAGGGGGAACAGCATGAGCAATACAGAGATAGTTAATGAAACAGCTGATATAGATGATATCGCGTTACATGAGGTTTATGTATATATTGCAGATGATAATATGAGCGCATCAGTCAGGCTTGGCAAATGTGAAGAAGGATATACATATAATGAAGTCATGAATAAGCTATCGCTTAATGGAATTAAGGCGGGAATAGATGAAGAAAAAATTCGATGGATGATTTCACAAAAAATATATAACCAGCCTGTTGAAATTGCTGTTGGTAAGCCTGTAAATACAGGAAAAGACGGATATTATGAATTCTTTTTTGATACTGATAATATTAATAACAACAGACCAACAGTAAGAGAAGATGGTTCTATTGATTATTTTAACCAGAAGAGATTTGAAAAGGTTAATGAGGGGGATCTGCTGGCAAGATATCATGAGCCGACTAAAGGGGAATTTGGCTTTGACATATGCGGAAAGCTGCTTGTGCCTAAACCAGGAAAACCAAAGCCAAGACTGCATGGTAAGGGCTTTAAGACATCTGAGGATGGGAAAGAAACTTATGCTGCAATATCTGGAAAGATTGAATACTGCAACTATGATTTAAGTGTTGTTAATGTGTATGAGGTTAATGGTAATCTTGACATGAGTAGGGGTAATATTGACTTTAACGGGGATGTTAATATTACGGGCAGTGTGAGAAGTGGTGTAACAGTTCATGCCATGGGAAGTATATATGTTGGAGGCTTCGTTGAGGGAGCAACACTTATTGCTGGAAAAGATATTATATTAAAAGATGGAGTTAATACTAAGAATTCAGGAAAGATTGAGGCAGAGGGAAATATATCTGGCAGATTTTTTGAGAATACAGAGGTAATTGCTAAAGGAGACTTGCAGTGTAATTATATTCTTAACTGCAGGGTGCTTGCATATGGCAGGATATTTGTTGAAGGTTCAATAGGCTCTATTGTGGGCGGTGATGTAACTGGTGTCATGGGAATCAGTACTATATCATGCGGACATGAAAGCAATGTAAAGACCTTTTTGAGAGTTGGTGCAACCAAAGAAATCAGAAAAGAATATGCAGAACTTATTATGGAGCTTAAGGAAGTAGATGGACAGATTGAAACTTTTGAAATGGCTAACAGGAAGTTTGAGATGATTAAACAGAACATGCCTGAAAAGTATGATAGTAAAATGGCATTGAAAGTTACCCAGTCAAAGATTGTAAAGATGGCTCAGAAAGCCAAGCTTGAAGAAAAGAGCAAGGCATTATACAATCTTATAAGAGATTCAGATAGAGCAGTTGTTAAGGTAAAGAATCATATATATCCGGGAAGCAGGGTGTATATGGATGATAAGACTTACATGCCAGGTTCTGTATTTTCACATGTTATTATTAAGAAGACGCCAAGTACGATTATTCTTAGGGATTATGATGATTAAGTATATTATAGGGAGAGTATTATGATAGAAGAAGTTGTTTCCGTTGAACTTCCGGTACATGAAAGGCTGGTAGTGAGAAAGAACAGGCTTATGAATGAAGAAACAGGGACGGATGTGCCTAGAATATCTATAGTTACAGGTACTCATGGGGATGAACTTGACGGACAGTATATCTGCTATGAGATTATCAGAAGGATTGAGAGAGAGAAGAATAAGCTTAAAGGAATTGTAGACATTTATCCAGATATTAATCCTCTTGGACTTGATACAGGTTCAAGAGGAATTCCTATGTTTGACCTTGATATGAACAGAGTGTTTCCTGGAGATAATAATGGAGCGATGGCTGAATATGTGGCAGCAGGCATTGTTGAAGATATTATTGGAAGTGACTTGTGTATTGACATCCATTCAAGCAATATATTTGTAAATGAGATGCCACAGGTAAGAATTAATGATGATACGCAGGAAAAGCTGCTTCCATATGCGAAGATGATGAATGCACAGTTTGTGTGGATATATTCGTCTATTACTGTGCTTGATGCAACTCTTGCCTACAGCCTTAACCATCTTGGTGTGCCTACTCTTGTTACAGAGATGGGAGTTGGAAACAGAATTACACCAAAGTATTGCAGGGATATTGTTGACGGTATATTTAATCTTATGTCTCATATGGGAATATGGGACGATGAGCCAAAGGATGTGAATGAGCCTATTATCTCTACAGAGGGTGAGGTTACATTTCTTACTGCTAAGGAAAGCGGAATATTTGTTTCGGCAGTTGATTCTATGGGCAAGATTGGAATTGGAACGCATATAGGAGATATTATCGAACCTATTGAGGGAAGGATAATCCAGAGAATTGAATCACCTACAGATGGAATTATATTTACATTAAGAGAGAATCCGGTAGTACATAAGGGGGCTCTTATAGCAAGAGTTTATGGTGGCAGATAATGAAGAAAGAGATTATTTATTCGTTAAAGGGTATATATAGAGAAGATTATCAGATAGAAGGCTATAGATTCGGCGGCGGTGAGAAGTCGGCATGTATTGTTGGTGCATTAAGAGGCAATGAGATACAGCAGCTGTATATATGTTCGCAGCTTGTTAAAGCACTTAAAGAGCTTGAGGCTCATGGTGCAATATCACACAATCATGAGATTCTTGTTATCCCATCTGTTAACAGATTTTCCATGAATGTAGGAAAGAGATTCTGGCCTACAGATAATTCTGATATTAACAGGGCTTTTCCTGGGGATATTAATGGAGATACAACCAAGCAGATAGCAGGTACACTTTTTGACAGAATTAAGGGTTACAGTTATGGCATACATTTTGCAAGCTTTTATATGCCGGGTGATTTTATTCCTCATGTAAAGATGATGGATACGGGATTTCAGAGTGCGAGTCTTGCCAATCTGTTCGGACTTCAGTATGTTGTTATTAGAAAGCCGAAGCCGATGGATACAGTGACACTTAATTATAACTGGCAGATGAATGGTACTAATGCATTTTCAATATATACTAACAGCACAGATATGATTGATGAGAAATCTGCAAGACAGGCTGTGTCATCTGTTCTCAGGTTTTTAACCAGAATGGGAATTCTTAAGTACAACAATCACAGTGGATATATTGCAAGTGTTATCAATGAGTTTGATCTTATGGCAGTCAAGACTTATGATGCAGGATTTTACAAGAGACTTAAAGAGCCGGGTGATCCTGTATATCATGGTGAGCTTATAGCACAGATTCTTGACCCATGTGAGGGGACTGTTAAAAGTGAGATAATATCACAGACAGACGGTATTGTTTTCTTTGCACATACAGGTCCTACCGTAATGGGTAATCAGGTTGTTTACAAGATAATAAGAAGAATGCATGAATAGTTGTTTGAAAATATGTTTTATTGTGATACAATGATTAAATATTAATAATTAATATAACTAATCTCAGGAGGAAGATATGAGCGGCGTAAAGAGAGTTTTTGTCGAGAAAAAGAAACCATTTGCAGTTAATGCGAAAGAATTACTTGAGGAGATAGGAGGCTATCTTGGAATAAAGACTATTACAGATGTAAGAGTTCTTATCCGTTATGATATTGAGAATCTTTCAGAAGAAACATATAAGAAGGCACTTACTACTGTTTTTTCTGAGCCACCGGTAGATGATGTTTATGAGGGAACATTTCCAGCAGGAAAGGATGATTTCGTGTTCTCTGTAGAGTATCTTCCAGGACAGTTCGACCAGAGAGCTGATTCTGCAGAACAGTGTGTTAAGTTCTTTAACGAGAATGAGATACCGGTTATCAAGACTGCTGTAACTTATGTATTGACAGGAACTGTTACTGATCAGGAGAAGAACAGGATTAAGGAACACTGTATTAACCCTGTTGATTCAAGACAGGCAGCAGAGGATATTCCAGAAACTCTTGTTACTGAATTCAAGACTCCTGCTGATGTTATTTATTTTGACGGATTCAAGGATATGCCAGAGGATAAGTTAAAGGAATTATATGATTCTTTAGGACTTGCCATGACATTTAAGGATTTTAAGTTCATTCAGGAGCATTTTGCTGGCGTTGAGAAACGTGATCCTTCTATGACTGAAATCAGAGTACTTGATACATACTGGTCAGATCATTGCCGTCACACAACATTTGCAACAGAGCTTACAGATGTTAAGTTTAAGGACGGATTCTATAAAGCCCCTATGGAAGCTACATATAACAAGTATCTTTCAGACAGAGCAGAAATATATAAGGACCGTAAGGACAAGTTCGTATGCCTTATGGACCTTGCACTTATGGGTGCTAAGAAGTTAAAGGCTGAGGGCAAGTTAGCTGATCAGGAAGAATCTGATGAGATTAATGCCTGCTCAATTGTTGTTCCAGTTGAGATTGATGGAAAGACAGAAGAATGGCTTGTTAATTTCAAGAATGAGACACATAACCATCCAACAGAGATTGAGCCATTTGGTGGCGCAGCAACTTGTCTTGGTGGTGCTATAAGAGATCCATTGTCAGGTCGTACATATGTATATCAGGCAATGAGAATTACAGGTGCAGCAGATCCTACTGTTCCAGTATCAGAGACAATTCATGGAAAGCTTCCTCAGAGAAAGCTTGTTACAGGTGCTGCTCACGGATACAGCTCATATGGTAACCAGATCGGACTTGCTACAGGATATGTTAAGGAAATATATCATCCTGATTATGTTGCAAAGAGAATGGAGATTGGTGCAGTTATAGCAGCAGCTCCAAGAAGTGCAGTTAAGAGAGAGAATTCTGACCCGGGAGATATCATTATTCTTCTTGGTGGAAGAACAGGACGAGATGGATGTGGCGGAGCTACAGGTTCATCTAAGGTTCATACAGAGAAGTCTATTGAGGATTGTGGTGCTGAGGTTCAGAAGGGTAATGCTCCTACAGAGCGTAAGATGCAGAGACTCTTCAGAAGACCAGAGGTTACTAAGCTTATTAAAAAATGTAATGACTTTGGTGCAGGTGGTGTATCAGTTGCAATTGGTGAGCTTGCAGCAGGTCTTAAGGTAGATCTTGATAAAGTTCCTAAGAAGTATGAAGGTCTTGATGGAACAGAGCTTGCTATATCAGAGTCTCAGGAGAGAATGGCTGTTGTTGTTGATCCTAAGGATGTTAAGGAATTCCTTAAGTATGCTGCTGAGGAGAACTTAGAAGCAGTTGAGGTAGCTGTTGTAACAGAAGAACCAAGACTTGTTCTTAACTGGAGAGGTAAGGATATCGTTAATATCTCAAGAGCATTCCTTGATACTAACGGTGCTCATCAGGAGACTAAGGTTGTAGTTGATATCCCTTCACAGGAAGATGATTATCTTAAGCCGGTTAAGGTTACAGATGTACGCGGTAAGTGGTTAAAGACTTTAGCAGACCTTAACGAATGCTCACAGAAGGGACTTGTCGAGAGATTTGATGGTTCTATCGGAGCCGGTTCAGTATATATGCCATATGGTGGTAAATATCAGCTTACAGAGACACAGAGCATGGTTGCAAAGCTTCCAGTGCTTAAGGGCAAATGTGACACAGTAACTATGATGTCTTATGGATTTGATCCATATCTTTCATCATGGAGCCCATATCATGGAGCAATCTATGCTGTAACAGATTCTGTAGCTAAGATTGTTGCTGCTGGTGGTGATTTCAGTAAGATCAGATTCACATATCAGGAATACTTCAGAAGAATGACAGAAGATCCAGAAAGATGGAGCCAGCCATTTGCTGCACTTCTTGGTGCATATGAAGCACAGATGGGATTCGGACTTCCATCAATCGGTGGTAAGGACAGTATGTCAGGAACATTTGAACATATTGATGTTCCACCAACACTCTGCTCATTTGCTATTGATGTGGCTAAGGAAGGAGATATTATTACTCCTGAGCTTAAGAATGATGGTGATGTATTAGTCAGATTTGATATTAAGAAGAATCAGTATGACATTCCAGATTTCGAACAGGTTAAGGCACTTTACAGTGCAATACATGAGCTTATCCAGAAGAAGGCAATTGTGTCTGCATATGTTCTTGATGCTAACGGACTTGTACCAGCACTCAGCAAGATGGCATTTGGTAATAAGTTAGGTTTTGAGATCAGCGCAGATGTTAAGGAAGATGACCTCTTTGCACCAGCTTATGGCTGTATCGTTGCAGAAGTTCCAGCAGACAAGCTTGGTGAGATTACTATGGCTTACACTAAGGTTGGTACTGTTAAGGATAATGGTAAGTTCACATACAAGGAAGTTTCAATTAATGTAGAAGAAGCATTAAGCGTATGGGCTGATACTCTTGAGGGTGTATTCCCAACTAAGGCTTCTAAGGAAACTACACCGGTTGAAAGTAAGTTATATGAAGCACCGAGCGTACATGTATGCAAGAATAAGGTTGCCAAGCCAACAGTATTTATCCCGGTATTCCCAGGAACTAACTGCGAATACGACAGCGCTAAGGCATTTGAAAGAGCCGGCGCAGATACAATCGTTAAGGTATTCAAGAACCTTGATGCTGAGAGTATCAGAGAGTCTGTAGATGAATTTGAGAAGGCTATTAACCAGGCACAGATTATTATGTTCCCTGGTGGATTCTCAGCAGGTGATGAGCCAGATGGCTCTGCCAAGTTCTTCGCTACAGCATTCCGTAATGCTAAGATGAAGGAAGCAGTTGAGAAGCTCCTTAATGAGAGAGATGGTCTTGCACTTGGTATCTGTAACGGATTCCAGGCACTTATAAAGCTTGGTCTTGTACCTAATGGTAAGATTACAGGACAGGATGCACAGTCACCTACACTTACATTTAATACAATTAACCGTCATATATCTAAGATGGTATACACTAAGGTTGTCAGCAATTTAAGTCCATGGCTTGCTAATGCTGAACTTGGCGGAGTATACTGCAACCCTGCTTCACATGGTGAAGGAAGATTTGTTGCTCCTAAGGAATGGCTTGATAAGCTCTTTGCTAACGGACAGGTTGCTACACAGTACTGTGATCTTGATGGTAATGTATCTATGGATGAAGAGTGGAATATCAATGGTTCATACATGGCTATTGAAGGTATCACAAGCCCAGACGGAAGATGCTTCGGTAAGATGGCACATTCTGAGAGACGCGGTGACAGTGTTGCTATTAACATCTATGGAGAGCAGGATATTAAGATATTCGAATCTGGTGTTAAGTACTTCAAGTAATAGTGCGTTTTGATTTAAATAATAATTGTATAATATAAATAAAAGACCTTGTAGATAACCAATTTATCTGCAAGGTCTTTTATATTCTTAAATGAATATATTAAATAAAAATAAAATATATAATAATAAGTAGATAAAATATTTTAAATATATTATACTATTAAATACGAAACAATATTGATGATGAATATAGTTCATAGTATAATTAAAGGGGATAATGTATGGGGAAAACAAAAAAGAAACTGAAAGCAGATGTTGTTGTAAAAAATTATTGGCGTAATAATGAACAGTTTGCGGATTTTTTCAATGCGGTTTTATATGAGGGAAAACAGGTAATAAAACCTGATGAACTAGAAGATATGGATACGGAAGAATCGTATGTATCAGAGAATAAAAAATATGTTGAAAGTGTATTGACTTCAAGAGATAATATAAAGATAAGAAAGAAATCAACAAAACATGATGTCGAGTTGTGCATACTTGGAATGGAAAGTCAGGAACATATTCATTATGCAATGCCAATGAGAGTTATGGGATATGATTATGGTTCTTATAAAAAACAATATGACAGTAATGCTGTTAAATATAAGACAGCAAAAGGATTGTCTGATGATGAGTTTATTTCTAAAATGAAGAGAACAGATAAATTTATACCGATAATAACTATAGTAATATATTATGGGGAGAAGGCATGGGATGGAGCCGTATCATTACAGGGAATGCTGGATATTCCTGAAGATATGAAAGCATTTATCAATGATTATAAAATGAATTTGGTTGAAGCAAGAAAAAATAATTTGAAATTACATAATATCAATAATAAGGATTTGTTCAATCTTTTTGGAATTCTTTTGAACAGAAATGGTAATTTGAATGAAATTAAAGAAAAAGCAATAAATTATGCAGCAGAGCATAAAGTAGAAAAGTCCGTTATAATGACTGTGACAGGTGCAGTTAATTGCAAGATAGATTATAATATGATTGAAAAGGAGGCTGATGCTGATATGTGTACAGTATTCGAGGAAACACGCAAAGAGGGAGAAGCTAAGGCAATTATTGAATTAGGATTTGAATTTGGATTATCTAAAGAAGAAATTCTTGACAGACTTCAGAAAAAACTCAATATATCATTACAGAAAGCACAAGAATATTTTTCAATGTTTGCTAAGAAAAAAGTGATAAAAGACGAGTGATATTAATTTAATTATAGTAAGACGTATGTTATAATAAAAAAAATACTATTTAATATAGTGCTTTATGAAATTAAAGGTAAAGGGGAGATATTTAAACAATGGCAAGAGATAAAGTCAGTACAGATATATTATGGAAGGACAGGAAGAGAATTCTCTTCCTCGGACTTCCATGGTCATTTACAAGATACAGTGTATCCAAGGACAGATTCTTTATAAGCAAAGGATTTTTCAGCATTAAAGATGATGAGGTAAGACTGTATCGTATTATGGATATTTCATTGGAACGCTCATTCATGCAGAGACTTGTCGGAGTAGGAACTATTAAAGTATGTTCAGGAGACAAGACAATGGGTGACTTTGAGATTAAGAATATCAAGAGACCTAAGGCTACTAAAGAACTGTTATCAGATCTTGTGGAGAAGCAGAGAGATATCAAGAGAGTTGTCAACAGAGAGAATATGATTGACGGTCATGACCATTCAGATGGTCATGCGGATATTGATGACTTTGACGATAATGATGACGATGCACCATTTGACAGATAATAGCATACAATATTTATATGTGAATATTTGTAAAAATGTATTGACAGCTATATAGAAAGATGATATTTTAATAGTTAGTTAAAGCTAACTGATGTAACGGGTATCCAGTTAGGGTATCCGTTATTTTATAAATATAAGTTAGATAAAGCTAACAAAAGTAAGACACGTGAAAGGATGAGGATATGAGTGTAGTTATTATTGGTGGAAATGAATGTATGGAACGCCAGTATCAGCAGATATGTAAGAAACACGGCTGCAAGGCGAAGGTATTTGTTAAGGAAAAAAGCGGATTTTCCAAGCAGATTGGAACACCGGATCTTATGATACTGTTTACTAATACGGTTTCTCATAAGATGGTTTTATCGGCTGTTACAGAGGCTAAGAAGAATGATGTAGATATAGTAAGAACACATTCAAGCAGTGCTGCGTCACTTACAAGCGTTTTAGAGGCATATTTAGGCGAAAGCAAGGCATGCTAATAAAAACAACAAAGTGTAATATGGAAGGAAAAGAAAATGGTCTGTACAGATGTATTGGGAAGAATTGAACGGGAAGTTATAAAAGAGTGTTCTCCGACGCTTGCCGGATTGAAGACTGGCAATCTTTTTAATTACAGATATGATAATATATCTGATTTTAGGAGAGAGCTTGCAAGTGTTAACAGAAAACTTAATGCCAAAGGCGTGTATGTTACATTTTTAAAGAGAAATGAAAAGAGCGCGCTTTTATATGTGTTCAGACCTGACCGGTTAGAGAAGGACCTGTCACAGCCAGCAGTACAAAATGTACTGAAAACATTTGGATATACAGATTTTAAAGTTGGAGCTAGTATCAAGCATCTTAAACAGAGAGTGGAGGAGAACACATGCTTTCCACATGAAATAGGGCTGTTTTTAAGTTACCCGGTGGAAGATGTAATCCAGTTTATAAGACAAAAGGGTTGCAATTACAAATGTTGTGGGGTATGGAAGGTGTATTGTGATGAGGCATTCAGCCAGAAGATGTTTGCACGTTACAGAAAATGCACAGAAGTATATTTAAGAGTCTTTGACCGCGGCAGAAGCATATCTGCATTAACGGTTTAAGCATATAAAAAGTAAAAAAGGAGAGATTGGATAATGAGTAAAGTAGCAGTAGTTTATTGGAGCGGAACAGGTAATACAGAGGCAATGGCTAACGCAGTTGCAGAAGGTGCTAAGGGAGCCGGAGCAGAGGTTGATATACTTGTGGCAAGTGATTTTAATTCAGGAAAGGTTGCTGAATATGATGGAATCGCATTCGGATGCCCGGCAATGGGAGCAGAAAATCTCGAAGAATCAGAGTTTGAGCCAATGTTCACAGATGTAGAAGGAAGCCTTAGTGGTAAGAAAATTGCACTTTTCGGTTCATATGGATGGGGAAGCGGCGAATGGATGGCTGACTGGGAAGAAAGAAGCAAGGCTGCAGGTGCTGTTCTTGCAACAGACAGCGTAATCTGTCAGGAAGCACCGGACGATGATGCTGTTGAAAACTGCAAAAAACTTGGGGCAGCATTAGCATAATTATTTATTGCCTGTAATATATTGAAAAGATTGCACATTTTGCCCCTGGTTGGTTATATCAATCAGGGGTTAATCTGTTCTAAAAAATATTATAAAAATATAACAAAAGTTGTTGACATCTAATAACCATTAGAATATACTAACCAAGGTGGTAATGAAAAACATTATCAATATGCTAAAAAGAGGAGATGAGCTTATGCCATTAACTATGATTGATGAAGGAACTCCATACACAATCCAGCGGATTGGTGGAAAGGAAGAAATAAGACGTTTTCTTGAGAATCTTGGATTCGTTCCGGGAGCAGTGGTAACAGTTGTTTCTAAAGCTGGCGGTAATGTGATTGTTAACATTAAGGAATCAAGAGTTGCCATAGGAAAAGATATGGCTAATAAAATTATGGTATAAAGGACTGAATATGCCAGTTCTTATATAAAACTAAAATAAGAAGGAGATAAACTATGACTTTAAGAGATGTATCTGTAGGCCAGACTGTTAAAGTTACCAGATTAAATGGCGATGGTCCGGTTAAGAGAAGAATTATGGATATGGGAATTACTAAGGGAGTTGAAGTCTATGTAAGAAAGGTAGCACCTTTGGGAGATCCTGTAGAGGTTACAGTTAGAGGCTATGAATTATCGCTTCGTAAAGCCGATGCCGAGATGATAGAGGTAGGCTGATTTTTTTAACATGTGGGTTAGTATAATCTAATTAATGTAAGAATTGTCAAATGTTTGTTAGTAAATGCATAAGCATTTATATAAAAGAAATGAGGTAGTCAAATGTCAATTAAAATTGCATTAGCAGGTAATCCGAACTGCGGTAAAACAACATTGTTTAATGCTTTGACCGGATCTAATCAGTTTGTAGGTAACTGGCCAGGCGTTACAGTTGAGAAAAAGGAAGGTAAATTAAAGGGACATAAAGATGTCACTATTATGGATTTACCTGGTATTTATTCACTTTCTCCTTATACTCTTGAGGAAGTAGTAGCAAGAAATTATCTTATTAACGAAAGACCTGATGCAATCATCAATATCGTTGATGGTACTAATATTGAAAGAAACCTTTATCTTTCAACACAGATTATGGAACTGGGTATTCCGGTTATTATGGCTGTTAACATGGTCGATATCATGGAAAAGAACGGAGATAAGGTTGACCTTGCCAAGTTAGGAAAGAACCTTGGCTGTGAAGCTGTTGAGATATCAGCTCTTAAGGGAACTGGCATTAAGGAAGCAGCAGAGAAGGCTGTTAAGCTTGCAGAGAGCAAGAAGCTTAATACAATTGCTCACAAGTTTGATGATAAGGTTGAGGCAGCAATATCTGCAGTAGAAGATAAGCTTGGTCTTGATATTGTTGAAGAACAGAAGAGATTCTTTGCTATCAAACTTCTTGAGAAGGATGATAAGATTAAAGTTCTTATGAAGAATGTTCCAGATGTTTCAGCTGAGATTGAGACTCTTGAGAAAGAATTTGATGATGATACAGAAAGTATTATCACTAATGAAAGATATACATATATATCTTCAATTATCAGTGGATGTTTTGCAAAGAAGTCTGAGAAGAAGCTTTCTACATCAGATAAGATTGATAGAATAGTTACTAACAGATTCTTAGCACTTCCAATATTTGCTGTTGTAATGTTTATCGTATACTATGTGTCAGTTACAACAGTTGGTACATGGGCAACAGACTGGGCTAACGATGGCGTGTTCGGTGATGGATGGCATCTTTTTGGAATCGGCACTTCAGCTTACGAAGAAGTAGCTGATGAGTATGGTGATTCAGATGCAATCATCGGGGCATATATCGACAGCCTTGGTGATAAAGGTGAAGAGTATGCAGATGCTATTGATACAGAAGCTGATGATTATGATTCAGATGCAGCAGTAGCAGCATTAAAGAAACTTGAAAACACAGTTCCAGCTAATCTTACATTAGATTATGATGTAGAAGATGAGGAAAATCTTAGCGTAACAACAGAGACAACAGATGCAGCCGGTGTTAAGGAAGCAATTGAACAGTGTATAGACAATGATGGTGCAGCGCCAGATCCTGCTAATTATGGTGTATGGGTTCCTGGTATCCCAGTGCTTCTTGAGTCAGGACTTGATGCAATTGGTTGTGTAGACTGGTTAAAGGGTCTTATCCTTGATGGTATTGTAGCCGGTGTTGGTGCAGTACTTGGTTTCGTTCCACAGATGCTTGTATTATTCATATTCCTTGCATTCCTTGAGTCTTGTGGTTATATGGCACGTATAGCATTCATTATGGATAGAATTTTCCGTAAGTTTGGTCTTTCAGGTAAGTCGTTCATTCCAATGCTTATTGGTTCAGGTTGTGGTGTTCCTGGTATCATGGCTTCACGTACAATCGAGAACGACAGAGACCGTAAGATGACAATTATGACAACAACATTTATTCCTTGTGGAGCTAAGCTTCCATTCATAGCAATGGTTGCCGGAGCTATCTTTGACGGAGCTCCTTGGGTTGCTCCATCAGCATACTTCCTTGGAATATTCTCAATTATCTGCTCAGGTATCATCTTAAAGAAGACAAAGTTATTCGTTGGAGATCCAGCACCATTCGTTATGGAGCTTCCAGCATACCATCTTCCAACAGTTGGTACAGTATTAAGAAGCATGTGGGAGCGTGGATGGTCATTCATCAAGAAGGCCGGAACAATCATCACACTTTCAACAATCATTATCTGGTTCACAACATACTTTGGATTTGTTGATGGAACATTTACGATGCTTGCAGATGATCAGATTGACTTCTCAATCCTTGGCAGGGTTGGTAAGGCAATCGCTTGGATATTCGCTCCTTTAGGATTCGGTAACTGGCAGGCAACTGTTGCTTCTATTACTGGTCTTGTTGCTAAGGAGAATATTGTTGGTACAATGGGTATCCTTTACTCAGCAGGTGAGGGAACAGTATATGCTAACATGGCAGCTACATTTACAGTAGTAAGCGGATATGCATTCCTTGCATTTAACCTTCTCTGTGCTCCTTGCTTCGCAGCTATGGGTGCTATTAAGAGAGAGATGAACAACACTAAGTGGTTCTGGATTGCAATCGGATATCAGTGTGGATATGCTTACCTTGTAGGTCTTGTAATTAACCAGATTGCTGGTCTTATTACGGGCGACACAGCATTTAACGTATTCACAGTAATCGCAATTCTTATAATTGTTGGTTTCATTTATCTGTTATTCAGACCATATAAGGAAAGCAAGACATTAAAGGTTGATTCTAAGAAGATTTTAAATGCAACAAAGTAATTAAATGATGATATTTCGGAGGTGTAATTATGCTGGGAACAATTGTAGTAGGAGTTATATTAGTGATTATAGTTGCACTTATTGTACGCAGTATGGTACACGACAAGAAAAACGGTAAATCGTTCACATGTGGTGGCGACTGCGGTAAATGCAAAGGCCACTGCCATTAAAAGGAGGTAACGGGTGGTCAGAAATCCTGATAAAGACAAAGACATTATTATTTCTCGTCTCAAGCAGCAGGGTTGTAGGATAACTAAACAGAGGCTTATGCTTCTTGATGTAATTCTTGAAGAGGACTGCTCAAGCTGTAAAGAGATTTATTACAAGGCAGTAAAAAAGGATCCTAAGATTGGGGCTGCAACTGTATATAGAATGGTTAATACACTGGAAGAAATAGGTGCAATTAACCGTAAGAATATGTACAGAATAACTTGTGATGAGGATGATAATGGCGGTTATACTGTAAGATTAAACGATGATTCGTCAATTAATTTATCAGAAAGCAAATGGAGTAAAATTATTGAGTCAGGGCTTGAAGCCTGCGGATACATTAAGAATCAGAAGATAACAAGTGTAGTTGACAGGAAAAAGGCAGTTTCAGTTAATAAATAATATTTACTAATAAGGGAGAGATGAAACTGTTTCATCTCTCCTTTTGCTATATTGAGAAGATTTCTCAATAAGTGGATTTATGTAGAAATGTTACATGATGTGTAATATAATAACCGTCAAACTTAAGAAACATTTATTGTCCAATATGGACAGAGAGGAGCACAGTATGAAAATTAATAACTTAAAGAAACCAGGACTTTTTGCAGCAGGTGTATTATTTGGAACAGCTGGAATTAAGATTCTTACAAGCAAGGATGCCAAGAAGCTTTACACTAACTGTACAGCAGCAGTTTTAAGAGCAAAATCATGTATAATGAAGACAGCTACAACTGTTCAGGAAAACTGTGAAGATATATATGCTGATGCTAAGACAATCAATGAGACAAAGTATAACACAGAAGAAGTTGTACTTGATTCAGTAGATGAAAATGAGGAAGCGTAACAGAGTATGAAATTCATAATAAAGCATGATGTGCCCGGAAGAATCCGTGTTCACATGGATGCTTCTGGCATGACTTTTACACAGGCAGATACTTTGCAGTATTATCTTAAGAATCTGCAGGGCGTTACGAATGCCAAGGTGTATGAGAGAACTGCTGATGCAGTTGTTGAGTACAGATGTTCAAGAAAGACTGTGATTGAAGCTATTGCTAAGTTCAGATACAGCAATGTTGAGGTTCCTGAAGAAGTTCTTGCAACATCAGGAAGAGCAATCAATTCTCATTATACTGAGAAGTTAGCGGATCAGGTATTATGGAGAATGACTAAGAAATTGTTTATTCCGGCACCGGTATGTGCGGTATTAACAACGGTATCTTCAATGAAGTACATTTATAAAGGAATCAGGACACTGCTTGACAGAAAGCTTGAAGTGCCAGTTCTTGATGCAACTGCAATAGGAGTTTCTATCTTAAGAAGAGACTTTAATACAGCAGGTTCAGTAATGTTCCTTCTTGGAATTGGTGAGATAATAGAGGACTGGACACACAAGAAGTCGGTTGACGACCTGGCAAGAACGATGTCACTTAATGTTAATAAGGTGTGGTTAAAGACGACTGATGCAGAAGTACAGGTATCCGTAAAGGATGTTAAGGACGGAGATAATGTAATAATCCGGATGGGTAATGTAATCCCATTTGATGGAACTGTTATCAGTGGTGAGGCTATGGTTAACCAGGCTTCACTTACGGGAGAATCTGAGCCTGTAAGAAGAGGTGAGGGAACTTCTGTATTTGCAGGAACTGTAGTAGAAGAAGGTGAGATAGTATTCAGGGTTAAGCGTGCCGGAGGCTCAAGCAAATATGACAAGATTGTCAGGATGATTGAAGAATCTGAGAAGTTAAAATCAGGTCTTGAGTCAAAAGCAGAGCATCTTGCAGATAAGCTTGTACCTTATTCACTTGGTGGAACTGCACTTACATATCTGTTAACACGCAATACGACTAAGGCATTGTCAATACTTATGGTCGATTTCTCATGTGCATTGAAGCTTGCTATGCCTATTACGGTACTTGCAGCAATAAGACAGGCAAGTCAGGCGAGTGCAACAGTCAAGGGTGGTAAGTTCTTAGAAGCAATTGCTGAAGCAGATACTATCGTATTTGATAAGACAGGTACACTTACAAAGGCCAAGCCAACAGTAAGCAGAGTATATTCATTTAACGGAATGCCGGAAGATGAGCTGTTAAGAATAGCTGCGTGTCTTGAGGAGCATTTTCCACATTCAATGGCTAAGGCTGTTGTTAATGAAGCTGGCAGAAGAAACCTTATGCATGAAGAGATGCACTCTAAGGTTGAATATATTGTTGCACATGGAATATCAACATTTATCAATACAAGCAAGGTTATCATAGGAAGCCATCACTTTGTATTTGAGGATGAGGCATGTGTAATTCCAGCAGGAAAGCAGGAGTTATTTGACAGTCTTCCAGATGACTGCTCACATCTTTATATGGCAATTAACGGTCAGCTTGCAGCAGTTATATGCATAATTGATCCATTAAGAGAAGAAGCACCGGAGGTTATTGAAGGGCTTAAGAAGGCTGGAATATCAAAGGTTGTCATGATGACCGGAGACAGTGAAAGAACAGCCGCCTCTATTGCCAGAAAGGTAGGAGTTACTGAATATTATTCAGAAGTTCTCCCAGAAGACAAGGCTAAGTTCGTAGAGAAAGAGCGGGCAGCCGGACGTAAGGTAATTATGATTGGTGATGGAATTAATGACTCACCAGCGCTTTCAGCAGCTGATGTAGGTATTGCCATAAGTGATGGTGCTGAGATTGCAAGAGAGATTGCAGATATCACTGTCGGCGCAGATGACCTTAACCAGATACTTATGCTTAAGAAATTAAGTGACAGTCTGATTAAGAAGATTAATAGAAATTACCGTGTGATTGTCGGATTCAATTCCGCACTTATTGCACTTGGTGTAACGGGCGTTATACAGCCTACAACTTCAGCACTTCTTCATAATACATCAACGCTTGTTATAAGTCTTGAGAGTATGAAGAATCTGCCAGTTTAGAAGCTTTTTATTGACTAATTCCTAATTTAATTATATCATAAGTAACTAGAGACACTTTGTTTCACTAAAGTATAATGGGAGGAAGTTATATGTATTCATTTGATGAAGTATTAAACTATGATCCAGACCTTGCTAAGGCTATGGATGATGAACTTGGAAGACAGAGAAGCCACATCGAGCTTATCGCTTCTGAGAACCTTGTAAGTAAGGCAGTTATGGCTGCTATGGGAAGCCCTCTTACTAATAAGTATGCAGAAGGATATCCTGGAAAGAGATATTACGGCGGTTGTGAGTATGTCGATGTTGTTGAGACACTCGCAATTGAAAGAGCCAAGAAGCTTTTTGGCTGTGAATATGCAAATGTACAGCCACATTCAGGAGCACAGGCTAACTTAGCTGTATTCTTTGCACTTGTTAATCCTGGAGATACAGTTATGGGTATGAGCCTTGACTGTGGTGGACATTTATCACATGGTTCACCGGTTAATATTTCTGGAAAATACTTTAACATCGTTCCTTATGGTGTTACAGCAGACGGATTTATTGATTATGATGAAGTATTAAGAATTGCCAAGGAATGCAAGCCTAAGATGATTATTGCAGGAGCTTCTGCTTATGCAAGAACAATTGATTTCAAGAAGTTCAGAGAAATCTGTGATGAAGTTGGCGCATTACTTATGGTAGATATGGCACATATTGCAGGTCTTGTAGCCGGTGGTGCACACCCAAGCCCAATTCCATATGCAGATGTTACAACAACAACAACACATAAGACACTCCGTGGACCAAGAGGCGGTATGATTCTTGCTTCTGCAGAGGCAGCAGAGAAGTTCAAGCTTAACAAGGCTGTATTCCCTGGAATTCAGGGTGGACCTCTTATGCATGTTATTGCCGGAAAGGCAGTGTGCTTAAAGGAAGCACTTGACCCAAGCTTTAAGGTATATGCTGAAAATGTTGTTAAGAACGCATCAGCACTTGCTAACGGACTTATGAACAGAGGCTTTGATATCGTATCTGGTGGTACAGATAACCATCTTATGCTTGTTAATCTCTTAAGCAAGGGCAAGACTGGTAAGGAAGTTGAGAAGCTTCTTGATGCAGCTAACATTACATGTAACAAGAATACAATTCCTAATGACCCAGCTTCTCCATTCGTAACAAGCGGTATCAGACTTGGTACAGCAGCCGTTACAACAAGAGGCTTCAATGAGGCTGATATGGATGTTGTTGCAGAAGCAATTGCTATGCTTGTTGATGATGTAGATGCTAACCAGGCTAAGGCTATGGAGCTTGTTAAGGGACTTACAGACAAGTACCCACTTTACGAATAAAGAAATTTTTGAAAAATCACCTTATGAATTAAGGAAAAAACGCATATTTTTATCGTTGCAATTTCATGCACTTGGGACTATAGTTAATGGCGAAGTGCAAAGGGGCACGAAGGCGAAAGCTTTCGTGCCCCTTCTTGCATTTCAGGGCTGGTATATAAGCAGGGTGAGCAAATTCTGGTGCAATATATCCGCTTAGGACTGGCACAGACATAGGAAACTAAGAAAGGTGCGTGGCGTTATGGGAAAGTTAGAAGGAAAGGTAGCAGTAATTACTGGAGCATCCAAAGGCATCGGTGAAGGAATCGCTAAAGTGTATGCAAAGTATGGTGCAAAATGTGTGCTTGCAGCAAGAGGACCTAAGGTACTTGAACTTGCAGAGCAGCTAAAAAGCGAAGGGTATGAGGCAACAGGTGTACAGGTTGATGTATCTGATTACAAGAGTGTTGAAAAGCTTGTCGAGGTTGCTGAGAAAACATATGGAAAGATTGATGTGCTTGTATGTAACGCAGGTGTATGTGTTCTTGAAGACTTTCTTGAAGATGACACATTTGAAAATAGAGACTTACATCTTGATATTAATGTCAAGGGTGCATGGAATGTGGCAAAAGCAGTTATTCCAAGCATGATAGCAAATGGCGGTGGTGCAATCGTAGTCACAAGTTCTGTAACAGGAGATATGGTAGCTGATCCGGGTGAGGTTGCATATGCAACATCTAAGGCTGCGTTGGTAGGATTTACGAAGGCACTTGCAAGAGAATTTGCAGACAAGAATATAAGAGTTAATGCAATATGTCCAGGATATGTAAGGACACCTCTTGTTGAAGGAATGGCAAAGCAGTCAGACCCGGAAAATCCGGAGAGAGCAATACAGGCAATTGCAGATGCAGTTCCTTTAAAGAGGCTGGCTGATCCTGAGGAGGTTGGAGAGCTTGCAGCATTCCTTGGATGTTATGAATCAAGCTACATAACCGGAACACAGATAGTTATTGATGGCGGAAGCACATTGCCGGAAACAACATCCATGGGACAGTAATTGAATATAAAATAGAGTACAAAGGCGTACATGAATCGTAACAGATTTGTGTACGCCTTTTCTGATTGGAGGATATGACATGGCATTTGAAAATGTTGATTTATTTGATGCGGTTGCAAATGCTTCACTTGAAAGATACGGCTGGCAGGACAGATGTGAGGCGAAACTCATAGTACTGTCAGAGAATGCAACCTATATGGTCAAGAACAAAGAAACAGGTGAAAAAGAGGGAGTGCTTAGAATAAGCAGACCAGGTTACCACACATTGGACGAGCTTAATTCAGAGATGAAATGGTTACGACAGATTAACGATTACACACCGCTTCTTGTAGCTAATCCTATAAAGGGACTTGACGGTAAGAATATACAGGAAGTTACAGGACCAGATGGAAATGTATATTTCTGCGTTATATGTGATTTCCTTCCGGGAGAAGCACCCGATGAGAATAACGAGGAGCAGATGGTAAAGCAGTTCAGATATCTCGGCGAGACAACAGCTTATCTTCACCGTCAGACAGAGATATGGAACGGAACAGACAGGCTTGACCGTATGGTATGGACTTACGACACGATAATAGGTGAACATGCTGCATGGGGTGACTGGAGAGCATTTCCTGATATGACACCTGAGGCAGAAAATATATTGTCAGAGGTTTCAAGAATTATTAAGAGAAGACTTGAAAGATATGGAACTAATGAGAATAATTTTGGACTCATACATGCAGATTTAAGATTAGCCAATCTGCTTATCGAGGGCGACCAGATTAAGGTTATTGATTTTGATGACTGCGGATTTGGCTGGCATCTGCATGACCTTGCGTCAGCACTTAGTTTTATTGAGGACAAGCCAATAGTTCCAAAGCTTGTAAATGCATGGCTTGCAGGATATAAGAAGGTTCTTCCGTTCACTGATACGGATTTTGAAGAAATAGACACATTTATAATGATGAGAAGATTACAGCTTACTGCATGGCTTGCATCTCATCAGGAATCAGGTCCGGTAGCAGAATTAAGTGTTGGCTGGATGGACGGAACCATGGAATTAGCCGAAAGGTATCTTAGATTATTCGGCTAGGCACATAAGAAATCTTCGTGACAACAAATCATGAACAACAATAAGGGAGGAAGCTATTATGGGCGAAAAGAAAACAAATGCATTATCTAAATCAATGAAGCTGATTTATGTATATGCGATGGCAACGGGAGCAATATTTACATTTATGTGTTACTGGGATGGTATATTCATGTCATATACAGGTCCTGGAACATTCCTGGCATTTGCACTTATGACACTGGCAGTACTGCCAACAGCATTTGTGTATGCTGAATTTTCAACAATGTTACCAAGTACAGGTTCATGTCTGGTATTCAATACGGTAGGTATTAACAAGCATGCAGGTTTCTGGTCAGCGTGGCTTATCATGTGTGCATGGATAGCCGTTCCAGCAGCAGGCGTACTTGGAATTATCGAATGGTTAAATCATCAGTTTGGCTTAGGACTTACAGGCGGCAAGGCAGTTATTGTCGGTTCATTAGTACTGTGCTTCTGGTGTGTACTCAGTCTTTATAAAAATGTTGTAGCAGGCAAGGTTCAGTCATTCATGCTTATGGCTGGTATCGCAGGTATTCTTATCTGTTCATTACTTTTCCTGTTCAGCGGACACTGGAGCATTGCTAATTTTGCAGATTTCTTTACAAGCAGCAATGAAAAGCAGTGGGGTGGTAACTTTGCAACCGGTATTGCATGGGTTGTAGGCTGTTCATTTATGATAACACCATACTTTGGATTCGAGACAGTACCGGCAATGGTTGAGGAAGGCGACTTCCCAATTAAGGACCAGAAGAAAGCTATTCTTGGTTCAGTTATAACATGTGGTGCTATATATACAATTTTCTACTTCTGTCTTGCAGGTGCAATGCCTTGGGCAGAGCTTACTAATGGCGGTGACTGCCACCCATTCATCACATTTGAAGCATTACATTACTGCTTCGGTGATAAGATTGCATGGTTTGTCCTTATAATGGGTATTGTCGGAGTTGTATTCCCAATTGGTACATCAGTACTTGGTTTCTGGTATTCAGGCGTCCGTATGATATACGCTATGGGTCGTCAGAATTTCCTTCCAAAGCAGTTCTCATACACTAATAAGTACAACCAGCCAACACTTCCTAACATACTTATTCTTGTTGTTAGTATTGGATTTATTGCAATGCAGAGCATTACAGCGTTCTTTGACCTGATGGCATTCGCGTGTGCATTGTGTTATGTGATTACTTCAATATCTTCACTTGTTCTTTTAAAGAAGCATCCAGAATGGGAGAGACCATACAAATGTGCAACAGGACTTAAGATTGCATCTCTTATAATTATGGCAATTATCGCATTCTTCTGTACTATCGGTATCGGAAAGGCAACATGGTTAGGATTTGCGGGATATATGGGTGTAGGTCTTATCCTCTGGCTGTATATGATTCTTATTAAGTGGAAGCATGAAAAGGTATGGATGAAGACACCTGATGGTGATAAGGAATATTAAAATGTGAAGAAAAGAGGTTATGGATTATGAAAGAATTAGAGATAGTTATAAAGCCTGAGAAGCTTGAGAATCTTAAAAGGATTCTTGACAGTGAGGGGGCAAGAGGTGTAATGATTACAACAATATTTGGCTACGGTCACCAGAAGGGCGCAGGTCAGGTATATACAAGAGATGAAACACCGGGTATCAATCTTTTACCTAAATTAAGTGTAAGAACTGTTGTAAAAGACGAGATAGTCGAGGGCATAATTAACAAGGTATTGGAAGAACTTAATACTAACAGTTTTGGTGATGGTAAGATATTCATCAAGGATATTGAGGGAGCAGTCAAGATAAGAACCGGTGAAACCGGTAACGACGCTCTGTGATAAAGCTTTCTTACTTCCCTAATCTTTTTATAGAGGCAGCCGTCCTGTTTGATTAACAGGGCGGCTGCCATTTTTATGGAGAGAGTCAGTGTTTTATAATGTGGCTGTGAGCTACGAACAGTGGATTGGACATGGGAGGGGAGAGGAGATTTCAGAAAGTCCAAAAGAAGATGTATGAAACTGGGAAAAAGTGAATAGAATATAGTCGTCTATAATAAAAGGAAGGACAGAAAAGTAAATGAAAAAAAGACTGTTTAAAGTGGCAGCAATACTAACGATGATTACAGCTTTGATTTTCGGTTTAATTGGAAGCATAAAGGCAGAGAACACATTTGCAAAAGAAAACACTGGTTCAGAGGGGGTTACAGTAGCTATTAAGGATGAATACGACAAGAAGAAATGGCAGTACAATTATTATTTTGAATATACCATACCAGAAGATTATGATGGAGACACTGTTAAAATTGACCTTATAGGTGATCTTATGAAGTATTATGAGGCTGGAACTTATGTGCCGGGGGATGGAGAAAATTTTTATGTTAATATAATTAATCTGTCTAAAAATGAGTATGTATACAGTAATGGTTCAATGAAGATTACAGATGGTAATTATGTTGAAGAAAAGGATGCAGATATGGCATACACATATGATAATACTGAAGCAGAATATATTAAGGGAGCGTACACATCCTTAAGCAATCGTCCGATAGCGGTAAAGAGTACTGTCTGGAGGACAAGCAACTCAGCGTTAAAGGAATTGCTTGGTATTACAAGTAATTCTTCTAAGAATTATACTAATGAGTTAATTACAAATGCATTGATTGAAGCTGGGTATGAGAATGGTCTGGACGATATTGATGATTATTATGTCGATTATATGAATAAAAAATACGATAAAAATAAAGCAAAACTTGATGAATTCAGTGTTAAGGAGATATGTGAGGCAATATTTAACGGCTATATAGTTGGTGTACGTGAGGCTGATAAGAATATTGCCAGCCTTGGATACAATATGTTTTATAACAATCTTCTGATGCTTACGCTTGATGATGATACTGTAACTAATGATGATTGTCTGGCAGGAAGATTTTCTTTAGGAAGCTGGATGAGAAATGAGAATAATGTTGATTCATATATGAATGAAAAGACTGGAACACTTGAAGCCGGAATGAAGGAGACAAGAAATATTCTTAATGCACATCTTCATATCAGTGGACCTTATATGACTAATCCATACCAGAATACATCATGGGGAATGGAATTTACATTTTCTCTTGATAAGGTTGAACCTCCAACAGAACCACCAACAGAGCAGGAGCCAACGACAGAGCAGGAGCCGACAAAAGAAAGACCAACAGAACATGAATCTACAACGGAGAATCCAACAGAGCAGGAGCCGACAACAGAAAAACCAACAGAGCAGGAATCTACAACACAACAGCCAACAACCATGAGTGCTACATCAAGTGTTGATGAAAGCAGTGCAACACAGCGTGCGGGTGAAGTTGCCGCTGATGAGGAATCAGTTAAAACAGGAGACAGCAGAAAAGCGGCAATGTATATTTCAATAATTGTTGCTGCCGGATTAGTTTCTGCGGTAGTTATTATTGTTAATAAAAGAAGAGAAATTTATAAAAAGTAAAATTTGGAAGTGAAAATATCAGTCATAGGTGATATAATCTACGATAGTTTAAATGAAAAGGAATTAGATATTATGAGACATTTTTCGAGAACAGAATTAAAGGCAGCAATTAATATGCTTAAGGAGTTTACTGCGAAGGGCAATTTTGCGGTACTTATGTATATGGGTGATACTGATAAACTTGAGGTATCACAGACTCTTAATTCGGATATGAGCTGCTTTTTATTATATGGAAGCATCCAGCCACTCGCATTTTTCTTTGCAGAAAATATTCCTATGACTGCGGGAGAGTTAGAAGAGATTATTAACAAGCAGTCAGTAGTGTATGAAGAAGAGATGGACAATTACAGAAATGCACTAAAGGAAAGCGGTGCAGATAATGGATTGTTTATTACTAAATATGAGAGTATGATTCATACATTTATTGCATATAATCCTGACCAGAGTGGTGACAGAGACTGTTATGCACCATTTATTGAGGGCTCATTCAATGTTGAACCGGGTAAGGGACAGCTTGTTAATGAAGTTATGAGACTTGAAGTGTATGATGATGAATATGAGGATGACTGCGTAATCCAGAAGAAGCATTTTGTATATCTTCCATCAGTAAAATTCATGGGAGCATTCAATATGCGAATGATGATGAGTATGGTTGATGCACAGTATAACTAACATTTTACAATTCTTAAATTTATATAATATGTTTGAATCCCGGACTTCTGTATAGTATATTAGAAATATCTTTAAAGAGTGGAGGGGTTGTATGAACAAAGGACATTTTAAAGACAGTCAGGTTGTTAAGGGAATTACGATAGGTGCAGTGTTAATTGTAATATATCTTGCCCTTAACAATGTGACTGGAATTCTTGATTCTATATCATATCTTGCAGGACTTGTAATGCCATTTATAATTGGCGCAGTCATCGCATTTGTATTCAATGTACCTATGAAAGCAATTGAAAAAGGACTTAACAGGCTGTTTGACAAGCGTTGTAAGAAGAAGCATCCCAGACTTATAAGAGTTCTTGCTTATATGCTTACATTAATAGCTATTCTTGCGGTTATTGCAGGTGTACTTTTCGTGGTTGTGCCTGAACTGGTGAATACAATAGCTGACCTTATAGGACAGGTTCCAACAGCTGTTAATAATCTTATCAACTGGCTGCAGGTCAAGCTGTCTGCATATCCTGAGTATGAGCAAAAGCTAAGCAGCATATCAATCAACTGGGATTCTGTTCTTTCAAATGTTATGAATTTCCTTTCAATAGGCACTAAAGGAATTATCAATGGAGGAATTGGTGCAATAAGCGGATTTTTCTCAGGAGTCGCTAATTTCTTTATTGGATTTGTCTTTTCTGTGTATGTGCTGTTTCAGAAAGAGAGGCTTACAGCACAATGCAAGAAGCTTATGTATGTGTGCATGCCTGAGAACAGGGCAGATAAAATCATTGAAGTGTTAAGACTGACTAATACTACATTCTCTAATTTCCTTTCAGGACAGTGCCTTGAAGCATGTATTCTTGGAACAATGTTTGTTATTACATTGTCTATATTGAGAATGCCTTATGCACTGCTTATAGGAATTATTATTGCGGTTACTGCACTTATTCCGATTGTCGGTGCATTTATTGGCTGTATAGTCGGTGTGATTCTTATAATGATGACAAGCCCTTTAAAGGCACTTATATTCGTTGGAGTATTCCTTATATTACAGCAGATTGAAGGAAATCTTATATATCCTCATGTTGTCGGAAGTTCAGTTGGACTGCCGGGAATATGGGTGCTTGTTGCTGTTACAATCGGTGGCAATCTGTTTGGTATAATGGGTATGCTTACATTTATTCCAATCAGCTCAGTGTGTTATGCGCTGCTTCGGACATACGTTAACAGAAAAGTTGAAGAAAAAGAAATTGATAAGGGAAAGTTTGAGGGGTGATGCCTTCCGGGAATGGAAGTCAGGCGGCTATGCAGTGGTTCGAAAACGAGCTGCATAGCCGCCTGACTTCATTCTTACGGAAGACTTTTGTGGAAAGATTGGACTTTTTGCAGAATAAGCTGCTTGTAATGTCCAATTCCTGCGGAAGTCAATGAGTGATTGGACATTAGTATGTGAGAAAGCGGAGAGAAAGTCCAATCAGCCAGATTATCATGATACATAATTAGTCTGGACAACATGATACCTATAGGTAGTCGGATATTTGTAAGCCTTATAGGTCGAAAACATATGAGACTATGATGATAGTTGAAAAATCAACCTATAAAGTAGGAAAAATCAGCAGCGTTATAGGAATATTCGGTCAAAAATGGTCTTCTATATAAGATTGAATAGGAAAAGCTATGAAATTAGCATATAAGCGGAGGATTTTTTATGAATTGATAGGAAGTTACAATGGATTAATGTTAATTCATATAATTCATGTCTTGAATTTCAAGAAATTGAACTCCATGCAACGAACAGGTATTTTACAAATGGTGAAATTTAATATATACTAAAAGAGTAAACATGACAAAGCAAGTGAACACATTGCATTTAACTTTGTCAAATAACATGAAATATGAGGTGTAGGAAATGGAACTAATTGCAGGTATTATGTTAGATGTGTTTTTTTTCAGTAGATTTACATATATAAAAACTCAATTCTACAAAACCAAAGGCATTGCGAATGGTAATGCAAATCAATACTCTTCTGAGTTTATTTATGGAAACAGAGGACATAATTATGTTTGCAGTGTAAAAAAGAATATATTTTCGATGTATCATGAAAGGGGTTCTGTTTATAACCTGTCTCTTATACACATCTCCGAGCCCACGAG
>ERZ1026882.236-NODE-236-length-38536-cov-16.773317_pt1 | contig 38536 bp, 33 predicted proteins | sample MGYA00380171_ERZ1026882 | MGnify/ENA primary metagenome ERZ1026882 (study PRJEB33269, sample SAMEA4719807) | human gut metagenome | biome: human-associated habitat; feature: organic feature; material: feces | place: Cameroon | collected 2013-10 ...
TAATATATGATTATGTCTTGAAAAGAAAATTGAAAAATTTTGTAATATGTATCGGCAGTTCAGATTATTTACCAGAAAGTAATGACATAAGTAAATTGAGGACATATTCTAAAAAAGCAGTGTATGAGCTCAAAATGAGAAAGACAAACAAAAGTGATGAAGATAGAATAACTTCAATTATAAATGGATTAATTAAAATTTATGATTTTTCATTAAATGAGGATGATATTCCTTCAGTAAAAAAGATAATCAGTGAATATACAATATATGATATTGATTTTAGGACATTTTTAATTATTTTAAGAACATTAGAAAATGATAAAAAACATAATAATGATTATCAGTCAAAAGGTTATTTTTATAATTATTATCTTAATGAATTGGAAGGTTCGGAAAAGAAATTGTATGATTGTGCAAAATCAACATATGAATACATTATTTTAAAACGGAAGAACGCATTTAGCCATAAAAATTATACTCGAATAATACATAATAATGGAATAACAGTGGATTTTTTGTTAGCCTACTATTTTGTTAAATCTATAATGGAATATAGTGAAAATGATAGTGAATTAAAGTCAATATTAAATGTTAATTTTGTATTTACGGTATCTGTAAATAAATTTATTAAAAACCTTATATTATACAAATATAAAAATGAACAAAAAAATATTGTTGAAAGATTGAAGAGTGCTTATAAGGATGCAAGTTTTTCGATGCGATCACAAATATGTTATATGATGGGAAGGATTGAGGAAAATATCGCAAAAGATGAAGCGAAAATTTTCTTAAGTGATGAATGGGAGGCTTTACACAATAAATTATTTGTTAATGATATTCTTAGAGAAAAGAAATTGAATCTTAATATTAAAGAAGAGTTGGTATTATTTAGAACTATTTCCCTAAGCCTGATATGGCTTAATTACAATAGTAATACAGAAAGTTTTCTAAGATGTATATTGTTAAATGAGAGACTTAATCAAATTAATAGAGGATTCCATCTTCAATATTATGAAGACAAAACACATATAAATGGGGTAAGTCTTACATATATTGACGATAATAGAATATCAGTCAATAAGACTTTGGATTATTTGATAAATAATATAAATAGAGGATTTTCGTCAAAACGAGATTTTAATAAAACCGTATATTTAGACATAGTGACTTTATATACTATTTATCAGTACAGAATAAATAGTATAAATATTAGAAAAATGTATGGGGAAAAGTTGACTAAATTAGCAGATAAAATTTTGGCTTCTCCGAAAATACAAAGTATTACAGTATGTGATTATATAAATGGAATAAAGAATGATTTGTTGGTTAATCCATATCGAAGAGTAATTGAGGAAACATATAGATTAAAGAACATACAAAGGACAGAATGGGTTGAAAGAAAAGTAAAAGATCCAGAGTCAATAGCAGATTATAGATATGGATGTTATATATTAGCATATTTATTCTTACCTGATAATATACAGCAGTGTGTAGATTATGAAATTTCTGATATAGAAGAATACTCAAAATATTCAAAGAATATTATCCTTAAAATGTTATTGGTTCATGATTTGGAAGAAATAGGGATAAAAGATATTGTAACAAAAGAAGAATCCCCAAAGAATATAGATGAAGGAGATAAATTTTTTAAGGATAATGAGTATTTATGTTCATTTCCTTATATATATGGGCTAGGAAATGAAAAAAAATTCTGGAATGAACTTAATGCAAAAAATTCAATAAATGCAAAGATTGCAAATGATTTTGGAAAAATTGAGACTTTTATTCAAGCATATCTTTATTCAAAGGAGGGATATAATATTGAAATAGACAGTTGGAAAAACTCTACAATAAAAGATTTGAAAACTTCTCTTGGAAAAGGAATTGTACAGAGATTAATTGAGAATATAGTTGAAAGCGATTTTTAAATATAATATTAAAAAATTAATGTGGATATTATTATACATTAATAAAATAGCCATATATGGAGTTAAATGTATAGGGGTTAAGAAAAACACTATAGAATCCGATATAATAATCATATAAATAGGATTTATGAGACAGACATATTGTATTTATGAATGTCATATGTTTATATGCGAATGGAGTCGCTTGGATATCAGTTGATCAAAGATAGTTTAATGATTTGAGTTAAGCCCTGCATTTGTATGCAGGGCTTTTTAAATTAAAATACCAGAAAATAAATATAAATACATAATGAGGAGTAATATTAGTGGAACATACAGTTGCAACAGATCCAAAGGAAATAAAATACATAAAGAAAAGGTGCAGAAAAGCATTTAGAGAAAAAATGTGCTTTCATATATGCAGAGTATTTCCTGTTAAAAAGAATCTCATAAGCATATGTACATTTGAGGGAAAAGGTGGATTTGGTTGTAATGCAAAACCTCTTGTGGAGAAACTCCATGAAATGAAACCAGAATGTCAATTTGTGTGGTTTGTTAATGATATGAGTAAAGATTTTCCAGATTATATAAAAAAAGTTCCTAATACATTGTGGAGCAGGGCATATTGGTTGACAAGGTCAAAGGTGTGGATTGATAATTATAGAAAACCATTTGGAACATGTAAGCGTAAGGGGCAGTATTATCTTAATGTAAATCATTACACAATAGGAATTAAATGTACTGGGCTGTTGCGAGGTAAAGGATTTTCAGAGATGGCATATCTTGTGAGCAAGAATGATTCAGATATGATAGATGATCTGGTTATTGATTCAGACTGGTGTGAGCAGAGCTTTGACAAAGCGTTAGTGTATGAGGGAACATATTTAAAGACAGGAGCACCTAGATGTGATGTTTTATACGGTGACAGAAGCCAATTTAAAGAAAAATTTCACAAGAAATATAATCTTCTGGATAATGCAAGGGTGATAATGTTTGCACCAACATTCAGGGAGGGCGCTAAGAATGGTGTCCGCAGTGTATATTCTGAAATATGGTCGATAGATTTTAAGAGACTGATAGATAATCTTGAGAAAAAATTTGGTGGGGAATGGTATGTATGCATAAGAGTTCATCCACAGTTAGCACCAACATTTAGTGAGTATAAGAATCCAGAGGTACAGAGCCGACTTATTGATGAAAGTCAGGCAGATGATATGTATGAGATACTTGCAGCAATGGATGCATACATAACAGATTATTCAAGTGCATGTTTTGAGGCAGGTTTTGCCCATATACCTGTATTTATATATGCAGATGATATACAGAAATATGCAAAAGACAGAGGCGCTTTAATGTGGAATATAGCCACAGACCCAAGGCATGATGTTGGAAATAACAAGAATTTCACATCTAAGATGGATGTGAAATTTCCATTTCCTATAGCCAGTGATAATGGACAGCTTGAAGAAGACATCATGCAATTCCAGCGGGATGAATATGACAGCAGGCTTGATATATTCCATGAGAAAGTCGGACTTGTATTTAATGGTAATGCAAGCGAGAAACTGGCAGAAGCAATAAGCAATAGGATAAACAATAAAAGATAATATGGATAAATCAGGAGAATATAAAATGCATAGTAATCCCCTTGTATCAATTATAATTCCGGTATATAACGGAAGCAACTATTTGGCAGAGGCAATTGATAGCGCATTAAATCAAAGCTATGAAAACTGTGAAGTTATTGTTATAAATGATGGATCATGCGATAATGGAATGACAGAAAAAATAGCACTTTCCTATGGAGATAGAATTCGTTATTTCAGGAAGGAAAATGGAGGGGTTGCAACAGCCCTAAACTTGGGAATATACCATATGAAAGGAGAATATTTTTCTTGGCTTTCGCATGATGATGTATATTATCCTAATAAAATTCAGGCTGAAATAGAAGCAGTAATGGATCAGGATGATGTAACGAGAACAGTGTTGTGCGATTATGATTATTGGGATATGAGTTCTGATACATGTAAAGCTACTAATTATACTCAATATTATGATATAAAGGATCTAACTAATTCGGTATTCTCAGTTATACAGTTTCCGATTCATATGTGTTGTGCATTGATACATAAATCACAATTTGAGCGTGTTGGATGCTTTAACGAAAAACTCAGGTATGGTCAAGACGTAGAATTTGCATTCAGATTATTAAAGGGGCAGAGAGCAGTATGGGTTCCTAATAGTTTATATAGGGTAAGGGTACACAGAGAATCTGATACTGTGAAATTTGGAAATGAGTTAGATAAGGATGCAGCAGAAGTGTATGGACATATGCTCGACAGTCTTACTAATCAGGAATTAAAAGACATTTTTGGCACAGCAGAAAAGGGTATATGTAAATTGTGTTCACATATATTTGCTTCGAATCAAATTGATAAATTAGAGCAGGAGGAGGTTCGTTTAAATAAGTGCTATGAAAATAGTCACAATGAAAATGATATTATTAATGTGAAGAAAGAAATAAACTCATTGTGTGATAATAAGAGCATGAAAGTCGTAATATATGGGGCTGGCAGATATGGAAAGCGATTGTATTATGAGTTGAAAAATCGTCAGATAATGATAGAAAGTTACATAGATTTGAATGCTGTGAAAATAGGAAAAGCTATATCAGGAGTTGCTTGCAGGGCTATACAGTATTACGATAAAGAAAAGGATAATATTTTGATTATAGTATCTCCAAGACAAGCGGATTCAATAGAAGAACATTTAAAAAAACTAGGATTTAAATATGTTATAACACGACAAGACATAGAAAGTATTATGATAAAATATTCACCACAATTGTAAAGATGGTATATTGTTAATGTGTAATATTTTGGGAGGGATAAAATGAAGTGGACAAATAAAGGTCATGAATTTGATGAGACATATAAAAATATAGAAAGTAAAAAAAGATTTTATTTATTTGGCGCAGGAGATTATGGAAGACAATTTTATCATAATTTTAGCGATGAAATTGAGATTGCTGGATTTATAGATAATGACATTAAAAAACAGAATACTGAAATATGTGGAATAACATGTTATTCATTTGATGATATAGAATTAAGTGATACAGAGGGAATTATTGTTACGATGTCACAGATAGCAAGAGTTAATCCTGTTGAACAATTAAAAAATAATGGATATATCAACAATAAAGACTTTTTTATAATTGAAGAATTTATATCTATTTATTATGCATATAAGCACCATAAGGTATATTTTTCGAGTATGTCATTTTTACCAAGTACAGCATGCAACCTGAATTGTAAGAATTGTCTTAATTTTAACCCATTTGCAAAGAAATTTTATATGCGTGAATGGGATGATATAATAAAAGATGTGGATTTATTCTTCTCTTGTGTTGATCATATTATGCTATTTCATGTTAGCGGTGGAGAACCTATGCTATACAAACATATTGCAGATTTGATAGAATATATCGATGCTAATTACAGTGATAAAATAGATACTTTAAGAACTGTTACTAATGGTACGATTGTTCCTAGTGATGAAATACTGCAAAAATTATCTAAGTGTAATATTGAAGTCACAATTGATGATTATAGAGATGCGGTTCCATGTTATAACGAGAATTTTGATAAGTTAATTCACAAATTTGAAGAATATAATATTAGATATTTTATTAATAAGGTAGACAGTTGGATAGATTTAGCCCCTGAGAAAACAGATTATTCTGGTTGGTCAGAGGAAAAGCTTGAACAGCATAGAGAGGAATGTAACCAGTCTTGTCAGGAATTACGGGATGGTAAGATATATAGCTGTAACTATGCCGCATATGCGACAGTAGCAGGAATAGCAGGAGAACAGGATTTGGAAGAGGCATATGATTTAAGACAATATACTCCTGATAAACAGAAAGAATTGATAGAATTTCGCCTTGGATATACGACAAAGGGGTATACTAATTTTTGTAAAAAATGTAGAGGTTTTACTAAAGATAATTCTGAACAGATTGAACCAGCAGTACAATTGAAGCGTAATAATTGATAAAAGGGTAAAAAATGAATAAAAAAATTTGCATATATGGAGCGGGAAAATATGGGTTGCATACATATTTAAAAATGAAGGAATCAGGCATAATTGTTGATTTTTTTGCTGATAGAAATAAGAAAAAGGCAGGGTATGCAATTGATGGAAAATATTGTATTAGTTATGATGAATTAATGACATTAGATAAGAATGATGTTGTATTGATAATGGGGGTAAATGACCATTTAAGCTTAATTCAACATTTTAAAAATGAAGGATTTTGTGATGTTTATAGAGCAGATGATTATATAAAGTTAAATGGTAATTATTCAGATATAAAGACATATGCTCCAATAAAAGATAAAGAGTATTTGATAAATATTAAGCAGATTTTAGTTGATGCAGTATATAAACAGAAATTTAACGAGAACGAGATATCAGTAGATTGTGATATGAATGGAATAATAAAGGATTATCAGATAAGGAATATACATAATGAGGATATTAGAAGTTAATTTTGCGGATTTGACGGGGCAGATATTTAATGGGTATGCTTTACATAAAGCGTTAAATGACAGGGGATATGATGCCAAACAAGCAGTTAAGAGAAAACAAAGTGATTTGGATACAGTGATATCTCTTGCACATGACGAATTTTTAACTGAACAGTTTGAAGAGTGGGAGCGGGAACATTCGGTTAAAAATGTTATTAACCCTTATGGATATGGCTTGAAAAAATTAGATGAGTTTAAAAATGCTGATCTTGTTCATTATCATATCATGTTTGACCAAGCAATATCATTGTTGGATTATCCTGATTTGCTTAAAACCAAAAAGTCAGTATGGACAATTCATGATCCTTGGATTTTTACAGGAAATTGTATATATCCACTACAGTGTGATAGGTGGATATATGGGTGTAATAATTGCACAAAAATTCATGATTCACTTGCATATATGAAACAAGATAATACTAATTTTATGTGGAATTTAAAGAAAGATATTTTAAGTAAAGTTAATCCAGATGTGGTAGTATCTTGTAATTTCTTGAAAAAATATTTACAGCAAAGTCCAATGACAAAACATTTTAATAAGATACATGTTATTCCATTTGGAGTAGATATAAATGAATATGATTTAATTGAAAAAAGTGTATATAAACATAAGCTGGTAGGCAATCATGATACAATTGTTATTGGATTTAGAGCGGAGAATAATGTAATAAAAGGATGCAAATATTTATATGAAGCTCTTGAAATGTTAGATATTCAAGATAAAGTTACGTTAATGTGTGTAGGAAATGGAACTATACCGGATAGCATAAGTAGAAAATATCGTGTTATTGAACTTGGATGGGTTCATGACAAACGCAATATGGTAAATTTTATGGAAGCATGCGATATATTTGTAATGCCGTCAATAGCAGAGACTTTTGGACTTATGTCAATAGAAGCATTGGCAGCAGGAAATGCATTTATATGTTTTAAGTCTACCGTGATGGAAGAAATAACAGAAGCACCTGAATGTGGAATTGCAGCTGATTATAAATCGTCAGAATCATTAGCAGATAAAATTTTATCATTAGTAGAAAATACTGATGAAATAAAAAAACGTGCAAAAATGGGGCATGAACTTGTAAAAAATAAATATACATTTGAAAATTATGTTCAAGGACATATAGATTTATATAGGAATATAATTCAAGGTGGTGAATAAATGGATACGTTTTATAATATGTATTATGAATATATAAATAAATTTTTTTTAAATCATATTTCTTGTTATAAAGGGAAATATGTAATGTATCCAAATGGTAATATAGCGTCTATTGTGGGAGAAGTTCTAAAGAATAACTACAATATAAAACCTGCATTTATTGTAGATAATTACAGATATGATGGTAATATGGTTTTGAATCTTGCTCAAGCTAAGAAGATAACAGATGATGATACATATTATTTAATATGCAGTGACAAAGAAGAGATATATGATGATGTTAGAAGAAAATTAAAAGAATATATAGATGAGGAACATATAATTGATTTATTCCCAAGAAATATAGAGCCGCAATATATAGAAGACGTTAATAAACTTTTAGATGAAATTGATAATGACATTGAGGGGTAATGTATGTATGTTACGAATATACAACGATTTAGCGTAGATGATGGACCAGGAATTAGAACGACAGTGTTTTTATCCGGCTGCAATATGAAGTGTAGATGGTGCCATAATCCTGAGAATCTTGAAATGGTTATGAAACGTAAAGAATTAAAGCAAGATGGGACAATATTAGAAATTCAGAATTCTCGCAATTTGTCAGTACAATATATATTAGATGAAGTTAAGAAAGATAAAAAGTTTTATAGAAAATCTGGTGGCGGAATTACTATTTCTGGTGGGGAACCAGCACTACAGTTTAATGAAGTACAGGAATTGTTAAAAAAATGTAAAAAAGACGGAATTAATACAGTTTTAGAGACGGCATTTAATTATGATTATGAAGTACTTCAAAAGTTATCAGCATATGTTGATTTATATATTGTTGATTGTAAAGCTATATCCGATGATGTGCATATAAGATGTACGGGTGTATCTAATAAGAGAATATTAGAAAATATTATTAGATTATCAAAAGAAAAACAAAATATGAGAATAAGAATTCCAGTTATTCCACAAGTTAATATAACATATCAGGAAATAAAATATATGGCGGATTTTTTATCTCAACTAAATTTGGAGTGTATAGAGTTATTGCCTTATCACAAAATGGGAGTAAGAAAATATAAAACATGGAACATAAAGTATACATTAGATACTGTTGATACTCCTAGTGATATTTTTATGAATAGATGCAAAGATATTCTTAGTGATGCGTGTGATAATGTGATTATACAAGGGAAAAATAATGGATAAAATGTTTTTTTTTGAAAAAAGAAATAGAACGTATGCTAATTATGATATTGTTCAGAAAAGATATGCAAAAGAGGATATTATTGTACGAAAGGCATATACATTTGCTACAGAACTGTTGATGTCTCCTATACAAATATGTGGTGATAAAATTATATATAATAAATTTAGAACATCAGCATATGACTCTATGGGCGGAGAACAGATTGAGAAAGAAGTAGAACATATTATATCAGTATATCCGAAAGAAAAAGAAATATGTGAAGATGCGATTACTGCAAGGCAAATAGGATTGCTACAGAGATGGGCTGGAGGACATGCAAGCATGTTCCTTGATGTTTTATTTGATGAAGGGTATCAAAGTAGAATAGAAAAGACCCAAAAGAAATTTAAAGAAGAAAAAAGTTCTAAAAAAAAGCAATTTTATCGTGCGGAATTAATTGTTCTTAAAGCGGCGCAGAAACAGATTTTAAGATATGTACAAGCAATTGAAAAATATATTAATAATGAAGAAATAGATGAAAATAAGAAAAATAATCTTATTCGAGCTAATATAGCGTGTAAAAATATTGCTGTTAATCCTCCTAAGAACTTTTTTGAGGCTGTTCAATTAATAGCATTAACACATGAATTTTGTCGTGTAGAAGGTAATGGCAGCCAATCTTGGGGGATAAGAATTGACCAGCTTTTAATTAAGTATTATGACAAGGATATTGCAGAAAAAAAATTAAATAGGCATGAGGCACTGGATATTATAATTTCTTTGTGGAAAATGTATGATACATATGGGGAAAGATGTGCTAATTTAACGTTAGGTGGCTGCAACTCCAATGGTGATGATATGTGTAATGAGATGACACTCATTTGTATGGAAGCATCTATGAAAGTAAAGGCATGTGTGCCACTTTTAACACTTAGAGTCCATCCTAAACTAGATGAGAGAGTTTGGAATACGGCTTTGCAATTAGTACAGTGTGGACAAGGTTTTCCTGCATTTTATAATGATCCTGTCGCAATTAAGGCTAAGATGAATGCTGGAATATCACGGAATGATGCTTTTGATTATTCAACATTAGGTTGTGTAGAACTTACTATTGCTGGAAGAGAATATGATGATACAGAAGGTGCAAGAATTAATTGGTTGAAATTACTGGAAGTTATGTTGTTTGATGGAAAATGTTTAATAACTGACAGAGAATGGAGACTTGAGGAACATCATAGACTTGAGGAATTTACAACATTTGATCAGTTTTATAATTGGTACAAGCGGGAGCTTATGTCGATTATAGTACGAATTGCAAAGTTTGTGGATAAAGCAGCAGAATTATATTCTGATTACTGGCCAGTACCATATTTGAGTAGCTTGTCATATGGATGTTTTGAAAATGGAAGCGATATAACAGAAAAAGGAACAAAATATTATACATATTCTATTAATTGCGCCGGTATGGCTAATGCAGTTAATTCACTGGAAGTAATTGAGCAATTGGTTTATAAAGAAAAGATTGTTACATTTGAACAATTAAAAGATGCATTAAAGCATAATTATGAAGGATATGAGGAATTAAGAAAAAGAGTTTTATTATGTTCTAAGTATGGTAATGATGTAGAATCGGTTGATAAAAAGATGGCAGATTTGATGAAACTTTTTTCTGAGACTGTTCATAATCAGAAGCCATCGTATAGGAATGGAATGTATCAATGTGGATTTTATACTGTTATGCATCATGCATTATTAGGTGAAAAAACAGGAGCATCATGTGACGGAAGATTTGCATACATGTCACTTGCTAATTCATTATCACCAACACAGGGAACAGATGTTAATGGACCGACAGCGTTGATAAATTCAGTCAATAAAGTATCAATGCAATATATGGGAAATGGAGGGGCTCTTGATATTAAATTTTTGCCTTCATTTTTTGATAAGCAAAATCATGTGCAGGCATTGCGGTACTTAATTGAAACATATTTTGAAGATGGTGGATTAGAATTACAGATTAATGTTGTAGATAGTGAAATATTGAAAAAAGCACAGATGGAGCCGGACAAATATAAAAATCTTGTGGTTAGAGTATCAGGATATAGTGCTTATTTCGTGAATTTAGAAAAAGAATTGCAGAATGAGATTATCATGAGAACCGAGGAAAAATAGAAAATGTATGTGATATAGACTGGGGAGGAGAAAAGTATGAACAAGCAGGACAACCAGCCACTAATAAGCATTATTACAGCAGTTTATAACAATGAAAGATATATTAGAAATGTTGCCAGAAGTGTATTAGATCAGGAATTTAAGGATATAGAGTACATAATTGTAGATGATGGTTCGACTGATAGAACATCAGATATTATTGATGAGATTGCGAAAGAGGACGCGCGTGTAAAAGTAATTCATCAAAAAAATCAGTGGATTTTTGCAAGTTATAATAATGGTATTAAAGCAGCTTCTGGAAAATATTTTTATATTATTAATTCAGATGATAAATTTCAGGATAATATACTGACGAAGATTGCAGAGTATGCAATGAAATATGAACCTGATATTATATGGACTCCAGTTTTAATGCATAAATGCGATGAAAATCAGAACATAATTGATTATGATTTTGCACATTGGATTAATTGCGTTAAAGAAAATAAATTTTATGCGACGAAAGAAGAAGTGAGAAAAGCATGGGTGAATTTTGACAAAATGAAATTATCTGCTAATCAAGTTAATCTATATAAAAGAGAGTTAGCGTTAAGTCATCCTTTTAGAAATGATATTTATGGAGCTGATTATTTATTTAATATTCAAATTGCAGATGATGTAAATAGTGTTTATGTAATGAGTAAACCAGTTTATGACTTTATGCATTATGAATCAGATAAAATGAATGTGTCAATGGGCAAATTTTATGGATATGAGCATCAAATGTATAATGAATTTTATGAATCCAATATGAAATTGTATAAACATTGGAATTTATGGAATCAGGAGACACAAAAATATATAACAAGAAGACGTTTACAAGGGCTTTCTTTAGAAATCAATGCATTGAATAGTAAGAAATGTGAGCTTAATTTAGAACAAAAACTTCAAAAAGTAATGAAGGACTCAGCGGACGAATTAATACAGGAATGCGTTACAGTATTAAATGCACAGGAAGAATTTGAGTGCAGGGTTTTGTCAGGTATTAAAAATATAATAATAAATGAAAAGCCAGATGAGTCAAACAAATATTATTTCTTGTATGAATTGTTGGAATCATTGCTTAGATATGAAAAAACTGAGGAAGATTATCAAAAAATAGAAAATGCAATATACCATCCGTTAAATAAGGCTCAGATTGGATTAACTTTATATAAGAAGATAAGTGATAAAAAACATTTGTTTTAGGTGAGAAAAATGGACGTATGTATTTATGGCGTAGGGAGCTATGGAATATCAACCTATTATAAGCTGGTAAGAAGAGGCATTAATATTATATGTTTTGGAGACAGGAATACCAGTAAACAAGGATATGTAGTAAAAGATATAAGCTGCATACCATTTGAGAAAGTGTTAGAACTTGACAAAGATAAAACAGTAATTGTTGTTGCCATAAAACAGAATAATGCTCAACTGGTTAATACATTTCGTGAAAAAGGATTCAGGTATGTGAGCAGTTATAATAACATTAAAGATAAGGCAGACGAGAAAATTCCATTAACAGAGCAATGTCAGATTGAGAAAGAAAAAGAATATCTGGAACATGTGATATTAACAGGAGATATGTGTGATGAAGCATGTGTCAGTGATGATATAAAGGAAATGGCTGAGGCTTTGAGAAAACGAGGAAAATATGAAGGTATTGGAAGTTAACTATACAGATTTGCCAGGGCGGATATTCAATGGCTACGATTTGCATTTGGAGCTGAATAAAAGGGGGATGGATGCAAGCCAGGCGGTTTTACACAAACTTAGCAATACTGGGACTGTTTATGAAATTATCAGAGATCCACTGATACAGATGCAGTTAGAAGAATATGAGAGAATAAATCAAATAAGTCATTTGATTTATCCTAATGCAGCTATTTTTGAAAGAATAAAGAATGTAAAAGAGGCTGATTTGATACATTATCATATAATTCATAACTATATGTTTTCTTTGTATGATTATGAATTATTGATGAATAGTCATAGAAGTATATGGACGATTCATGATCCTTGGATATTGACAGGAGATTGTATTTACCCACTAACATGTGACAAATGGAAAAATGGATGTGAAAACTGTATTAATACAGATGGATATGGATATGCGGCAAAGCCGGATAATACACATTTTATGTGGGAAATGAAAAAAGAACTGTTAAAGAGTATAAATCCACATATAGTTGTATCATGTGGATTTATGAAAGAGTATATTCAAAATAGTCCGTTAACAAAGCATTTTAAACAAATTCATACAATTCCGTTTGGAGTTAAGCTGGACGATAAAGAAAAGAAAAAGGGAGAGGATAAAGATTTCTTTTCAATTGATAAAAAAGATATAGTGATTGCTTTTCGTGCTGAAGAAGGTTCAATTAAAGGTGGAAAGTATATATGTGATGCATTAAGGAATTTGAATATAGAAGGACATATTACAATTATTACGGTTGGAAGTGCAAAAATGCCGGATGATATACATAGAAAGTATAATGTAATTGAATTGGGCTGGGTTAATGATGACATTTTAATGAAAAGGTTTTGGAATGTTGTTGATGTATTTATTATGCCGTCACTCGCAGAATCATTTGGATTAATGGCAATTGAAGCTATGGCGCAGCGATGTGCAGTAGTATGTTTTAAAGATACAACTGTAGAAGAGATAACGGATGCACCTGAATGTGGTGTGGCAGCTGATTATGCCTCAGCATCAAGTCTGAAACATAAATTGACGGATTTGATTCAGAATAAAGATGAAATAATTTACAGGGGTAATCTAGGAAGAAAGATTGTAGAATCAAAGTATAGGTTTGATATGTATGTTGACAGGCATATTGAATTATATAAAGAAGTAATGATGGAGAAATAAATATGAGATATTTAATATTTGGTATTAATGGGATGGCTGGTCACATGATTGGGACATATCTTATGGAGAAAAAACATCAGGTAACAGGTGTTGCCAGACAGGAAAGCAGGATATGTAATACAATAGTGTGTGATATAAGTGATAAGGAAAAAGTTAAAAGGATTCTTGAAGAGAACCCATATGATGTTGTTATAAATTGTGTTGGTAAATTAAATAAATTTGTGGATGAGAAGTTATCGGAAGGTATATATGTTAATAGTGAATTTCCCCACTGGCTGGCCGAACAATTAGAGAATACAGATAAGAAATTAATACATATAAGTACTGATTGTGTGTTTGAAGGAACTAAAGGCAGTTATACGGAAAATGACACACCTGATGCGACATCATATTATGGAAGAAGTAAGATGTTAGGAGAGGTTATTGATGATAAAAATCTGACATTAAGAACTTCCATTATTGGTCCGGAATTAAAGTCCAATGGAATTGGATTATATCATTGGTTTATGCAGCAGCAAGGTAAGGTTAATGGATTTGAAAAAGCAATCTGGTCAGGAGTAACAACATTACAGCTGGCGAAGGTAATTGAACAAGATGCTGTTTTACAGCAGACAGGACTGTATCATTTGTCAAATAACCAAAAAATATCAAAATACAAACTACTTCAGTTGTTTAATCAGTATTGTAGAAAAGATAAAATTGAAATAGAGAAGAACACTTCATTTGAATGTGATAAATCAATTATTAATACAAGACAGCAAAAGTATGAAATCCCTACATATGAAGAAATGATACGTGATATGGGGAAATGGATAAAAGACCATAAAGATATTTATAAAAATTATGAAGTCTGATGATGGAGGCAAGTATGAAAAAGATTAAATTAATGACAATTCTTGGTACAAGACCCGAATTAATACGTTTGTCTGAAATTATAAAGTTAGCAGACAAACATTTTGAACATGTGCTTGTACATACTGGACAAAATTATGATACAAGATTAAATGATATTTTTTATGATGATTTAAATTTGCGAAGACCAGATTATTATCTTGATGTTGTAGGGGATAATCTGGGAGAAACATTAGGAAATATTATACAAAAATCCTATGAAATTATGCAGAAAGATGAGCCGGATGCGCTCCTTATTCTGGGAGATACTAACTCTGCGTTATCATCAATTGCAGCTAAAAGGTTGAAAATTCCGATTTTTCATATGGAAGCAGGAAACAGATGCTTTGATGAAAATCTTCCTGAAGAAACAAACAGAAGGATTGTAGACCACATATCTGATGTAAATCTTCCATATACAGAACATGCCAGAAGATATCTTCTGGCAGAAGGAGTCTGCAAACAGCACATATATGTCACAGGCTCACCAATGAAAGAGGTAATAAATGCACATCAGGAGAAGATTGATAAGAGTGATGTGTTATCAAAATTGGGATTGGAAAAGAAGAAATATATAATTTTATCAGCACATAGAGAAGAAAATATTGATATTCCACACAATTTTGAGAAATTGATGTTTTCGATTAATCAATTAGCAGAAACTTATAAAATGCCAGTTATATATTCTGTGCATCCAAGAAGCAAAAAATATATAAAGGAAAGGAATGTTACTTTCCATAATCTGGTCAGACCAATGCCTCCATTCTGTTTTACAGAATATACTGCATTGATGAAGAATGCATTCTGTGTTGTATCAGATAGTGGAACAATGCCAGAAGAAGCGGCGATTGGACATTTTCCAGCAGTATGTATAAGAACTTCAACAGAAAGACCGGAGGCTTTGGACAAGGGCGACTTTGTTATAGGTGGTATTGGAGAGGATGAGGTTCTACAGGCTGTTGATATGGTTACTAAGATGGCAGAGTCAGGAGATTTTGGTGCAAAGGTTCCAGATTATGAAGTAGATAATGTATCATCAGTAGTTGTCCGTATAATACAGAGTTATACCCAGATTATAAATGAGACAGTTTGGAGGAAATAAAATGAGCTATTTTAAAGATAAAACGTTAATGATAACAGGTGGTACAGGTTCATTCGGAAATGCGGTCTTAAAGCGTTTCTTAGAGACTGATATAAAGGAAATACGTATCTTTTCAAGAGATGAAAAGAAGCAGGACGACATGAGAAAAAAATATAATAATAGTAAGATTAAATTTTACATAGGCGATGTGCGTGACATAAGAAGCGTACAGGATGCAATGAGCGGAGTTGATTTTATATTTAGTGCGGCAGCATTAAAGCAGGTGCCATCTTGTGAATTCTTTCCAATGGAGGCTGTAAAAACCAATGTAATAGGTACAGATAATGTTTTGACTGCTGCAATTCAGAATAATGTAGAAAAGGTTATATGTCTGTCTACTGATAAGGCTGCATATCCTATAAATGCTATGGGAATAAGTAAAGCAATGATGGAACGGGTATTTGTTGCAAAATCACGCACAACAGATAATACAATCATATGTGGAACACGATATGGAAATGTAATGTGTTCAAGAGGCTCAGTAATTCCATTGTTTATAGACCAGATTAAGGAAGGAAAACAGCTTACTGTTACAGACCCAGAGATGACAAGATTCTTGATGAGCTTAGATGAGGCTGTGGATTTGGTAATGTTTGCATTTGAAAATGGAAAAGCAGGAGATATTATGGTTCAAAAAGCGCCAGCATGCACAATTGGAATATTAGCACAGGCTGTGAGTGAGTTGTTTGGATATGATAAACCAATCCATTATATTGGTGTGCGTCATGGCGAAAAGAAATACGAGACGTTATTGACAAAAGAGGAAGCGATTCATGCTGAGGACAAGGGAAACTTTTATCGTATACCGGCTGATAACAGAGATTTGAATTATGAGAAGTATTTCGAAAAAGGAACAACGGAAAAGCAGTTATTGGATGAATTTACATCTGATAATACACAGATATTAAATCTTGAACAGGTAAAAGAAAAGCTTATGTCACTGGAATATGTACAGGATGAGTTGAGAAGATATAAGGAGAGATAGAAGATGCAGGATAGAAAACCATTAGTATCTGTTATCATGCCATCTTTGAATGTTGTAAAATACATTGATGAATGTATACAGAGTGTTCTGAATCAGTCATTAACACAAATAGAAATTATTTGTGTGGATGCAGGTTCAACAGATGGAACTTATGAACGGTTAAAGGAATATGAAACAAAGGATTCAAGAATACGCGTGATACAGAGTGATAAGAGAAGCTATGGTTATCAGGTAAATCTTGGGATAAAAAAATCAAATGCAAAGTACATAGGAATTGTTGAAACAGATGATTATGTTGATGAAAGTATGTTTGAGATATTATACCATCGGGCAGAAGATAACAATCTGGATTTTGTAAAAGCTGATTTTACATTTCTGCATGATATTGATGGATATTATTTATATAAATCTGGAGAACTTTTTGATACAGATACTAATAAATTTTATAATCAGGTTATACAGCCATTAGACTGCACTTATCTTTATTTTCACGACTTTAATGTATGGAAAGGTATATATAATCGAGAGTTTCTTATAGATAATGATGTTATGTTTAATGAATCTGCGGGGGCTTCATTTCAGGATATAGGATTCCAGCAGCTGCTTTTATATTATGCAAAGCGCTGCATGTATATACCAGAAAAATTATATTATTATCGATTCGGACACATGACAAATTCATCTGTAAGTTCAAAGCTTTTACAGTTTGTAAAGCAGGAGTTTGAGCGTTTGCTGGACAATAAATTAAATGGAGTGACAGGAAAAAAAATTGAACTGATATACCAGAAGATGGGGCTGGATTTATGGTCACAGTATAATGTGTTGCTTGATTTGAATGGTTCCAGTGTAAAAAATGAAGATGTTGAACAGTGTTATCAGTGGATAAAACAAAAACTTCTTGCAGCGTTGAACAATGGAATTGTCAAAACAATTGATATGAATCAGGACACATGGAAAAAGATTACTTTTTTGCTGGATGATAAAGAAGCATATACTGATAAATATCTTGCCAGGATACAAGATAAAACAGATGAAATAAAAGGCATATTAGGAAAAGTGAATGTGATATGGGGATGTGGAACATATGGAATGGAAGCCCTTGATTTCTGCAAAAAATATGGATATGACTGTATTGCATTGACCGATAATAACAGCAGTCTGTGGGGAAGAAAAATAAGCGGGGTAGAAGTAAAAGCTCCTTCGGTTATTATCAACAAAAATCAAGATGTTACATATGTGATTGCCAATAAATTGCATTCTGGAGAAATACAAATGCAGCTAAAAGAAAATGGCGTACAGGATAAAAATATTGTTTTTTGGAAGCAATAAATTTATAAGATGGAGAGAGCAGTATGATTAATTATAAAAATATACTAAATATTACTAATGATGTATATAGATGTCTTCAGGATGATGTATCCAGAGATATATACAAGGCTCGTGTTATGAATAGTCTTACATATGATTATAATTACATAACAAAGATTACAGTTAATAATATAGATGTAATGGATAAATTGAGAAAAGACATTGAGCCATATATAAAAGAGGGTAAAAAGCTTATACTTGACGGTGCTGGTTATTATGGAAAAAGTATAAAAATGACTTTGAAAGACATAAAATTTGAATGCTTTAGTGATAGAAATTCACAGGAGAATCTGGTGATGGGAATACCAGTGCTTTCAAGGAAGAACGCGGTAGAGAAATATCCAGATGCGTTATTTATAGTAGATTCAATGGTTTATGCCGGACCTATAAAAGCAGAATTAAAGCAGCTTGGAGTTGAGCATATCCTTGATTTTGGAAGTTATCTTGGTAAGTATGGAAAGGCAAGGGATAATCAATATTATGATGTTTTCAGATTCAGTGATGATGAAGTAATAGCAGATGTTGGATGTTTTGATTGTTATACAATGATGCAGTATTTCAAATATGGCAATACAAAATATAAAAAAATATATTCTTTTGAACCTGAACCACAACAATATATGCATTGTAAGGAGCTAATTGAAAAAGGCAGGTATAGTAATTGGGAGATATATAATTATGGTGTATATGATAATAATGATAAATTATATTTTAGTTCCAATAGTAGCAGCACAAAAGTAAGCAAAGATGGAGATATAGAAGTAGATGTGATTAAGCTGGATGATTTTTTTAAAAAACATGATGTACCAACATTTATAAAAATGGATATAGAGGGAGCAGAATTGGCAGCATTAAAAGGCTGCGCTGAAACAATCAGCAAGTATAAGCCTAAGTTAGCTATCTGCGTATATCATAAGCCGGAAGACATATTTGAAATACCTGAATATATATTATCACTTAATCCTGATTATAAAATGTGGCTAAGACATTACACTAATCTGATTAATGAAACTGTATTGTATTGTGGATAATATATTATTTAGCGACAGATTAAAGGGATAATAATCTTCTGGCTTTATTTTAATATGTAATAGATATTGACATTTGAAGAGAATTTTATTAATATACTTTATATACAATGCAACATTGTTAACAAAAGCAGTTTTTCTATATTACCTGTGCGGTTGTTATATTCATTTTATATAGCAATGGGCGGTACAGGGTCTGTTTATCTCGGTTATGTCTGTATTTCATTATGAAAATCTTGCTTTTAATAGGGTATAAAGCAGGATTGTATGATATAATCATAGTGAATATATGGTCTATTTGTATTTCCTGCTTTATCGGTAATCAGATAAGGAGAAGGAATTATGAATGGTAACAGAGAGTACAAGAGTGATGTGTTTAGTATGTTGATGGAGGACAAGAACAGAGCGTTACAACTTTATAATGTAATGAATGGTTCGTCGTATGGAAATCCGGATGATGTGGAGATTAAGACACTTGATGGAGGAATTTCTTTATCTATAAGGAATGATTCAGCATTTGTTGTGGATGCAAGCCTTAGTATATATGAGCATCAATCAACGGTGTGTCCGAATATGCCAATTAGAAGTCTGATTTATTTCACAGCAATTTTGTCAGATATGTTAAGTGGAAGAGGCGGAGATGGCAAGGAGAAGAAGCTTGGGCGCAATCTATATGGACGAAAGCTCATAAAGATTCCGGTACCACATTTTATAGTGTTTTATAATGGTGAAGAGAATCAGCCGGATGTTCAGGAACTTAAGCTTTCAGATTCATATGAAAAGCATACAGATGATCCGAAGCTGGAGCTTACCTGTATGGTATATAATATCAATAATGGTAAGAATCCTCATATAAGAGAATCTTGTAAGTGGCTTGATGAATATATGATTTTTGTTAATAAGGTCAGAGAATTTCATTGTGGCAGAACGGACGAGGATTTGGTTATTGATATTGAGATGGCTATAGATTACTGTATTGAACACAATATATTAAAGGAATTCTTGATATCTCGAAGAAATGAGGTGACAAAGAATATGAAACTTGATTATACATTTGACAGGCAGTTAGAACTTGAGCGGGAAGATGCAAGAGAAGAAGGACTTGAAGAGGGACGTAAAGAAGGACGTAAAGAAGGGCGTGAAGAAGGACGCAAAGAAGGGCGTGAAGAAGGACGTAAAGAGGGTCACGAAGAAGGTCGCGAAGAGGGAAAACTGGAAGGAATACAAGAAGGTCAGCAATTGGTGAATAAGTTGATTACATTGCTTTTATCAGATGGAAGAACAGATGATTTAAAGAGATCTGCTTCAGATAAAGAATATCAGATACAGTTATTGAAGGAGTACGGTTTAATGTAGATTAAAAGCCTTTGGAGATGCAACATTCTCTAAAGGCTTTTAATAAATATTAATGATCAGGTAATATTAAGGAGAAACCAGCATGGCATTTTCAGATAAGGAAAATAAACAATCACTAATCAGGGATTTTTCGAAAGGGGCATTTGTCTGGTATAATTTCAGACAGGGCAGCAGCATACTATATGTATATTCAAGACGGGTGGATGAAGCGGTAACGGAACTGCTTGAAAGCAAGGGGAAAGTGGAGAATTGCAGCATAGAACAGGTTTTGAATAATCAGAGTGAAAGCAATATATATGATTATATAGTTGGAATTGATGTTATTGAAGAGAGCAGATGCCCGCAGAATTTATTAGATATATGCCATCAATTGTTAAAAACGGATGGAAGACTGATCATTGGGGTGGAAAACCGTTACGCAATTAAATATATATGTGGAGACAGAGACCCATATACTAATCACAATTTTGATGGGATTGAGAATTACAGGAGACTGTCAGATGCAGACTGGGATTCTATAGCAGGAAGATGCTATTCTATGTCAGAGTTAAAGTTGATGCTTTCGCAGGCTGGATTTGATAATGATAAATTTTATTCAGTAATGCCGTCTTTGCAGGAAACGCAGCTTGTATATGCAGAAGGGTATGAACCGGTTGAAGAACTGGCCATGAGGTATTTCCCGCTTTATAACTATCCGGATAGTGTGTTTCTTGAAGAGCAGTACCTGTATACTGATTTAATAAAGAATGGCATGTTTCATAAGATGGCAAATGCTTACATTATAGAATGCAGCATTGACGGACGGTTTGATGATACCCTTCATGCAACCATATCACTTGACAGAGGACATGAGAATGCACTGGTAACAAGTATATGTGAACATGATGGCGTAAGGAGTGTGCTTAAAAAGGCTGTTTACCAGGAGGGAATACATAAGCTTAACGAAATGCAGGATAATCTGAGAGATTTATCTGAGCGGGGAATAAATGTAGTTGATTCATGTGTTGATGGAGATACATTTGTAATGCCATATGTTGATGCTCCGGTTGCGATGAATGAATTGAAGGCTATTGCTAAAAAGGATAAGAATGCATTTTTAAAGGCAATGGATGATATGTATGAATTAATCCTTAAATCATCAGAGCATACAGGGGTATTATCTGAAAAAGATAGGAACAGTGCGCATGGAAGAGATGTTGGACCTGTACTTGCGAGAGGATATATTGATATGGTTCCACTCAATTGTTTTTATGATGAATCGGCTAAGGATTCTAAGAGCAGATTCATATATTATGACCAGGAATTTTATTGGGAGAATTGCCCGGCAAAGGCTGTAATGTATCGTTCAATAATGATTATATATGATGGAACGGACAAGGAATTCGAGCGTATTGTTGCCAAAGGGGATTTACTTGACAGATATGGATTATCTGAATGTGAGGATATGTGGCAGCGTATGTCTTCAAGGTTTACAGATGTATTAAGGAATCAGAAGCCTTTAAGACCATATTATGAGAACAAGAGAATTGATGGAAGAATTCTTTATACTAACAGGGAAAAGATTAATTATAGTGCGAAAGAATATCAAAAAATTTTTGTTGATATATTTGATGGGTTCGATGATTCCAAGAAACTGATTCTTTTTGGCTCAGGAAGATTTACAGAAAGATTTCTGTTTCAGTTTGCAGGAGATTATAACATTTATTCTATTGTTGATAATAACAGTGCAAAATGGGGAACAACAATGCAGGGAGTGCCGGTTAATTCACCTGACATATTAAAGGATATTCCGGAAAAAGACAGACATATCATTATATGTATTAAGGGATATAATGGAGTTGTCAACCAGTTAAAAGATATGGGGATAATGAATTATCATATATATGATCCGGGAAATGATTATCCGGATAAGAGAAAAGAACATGTGGCACAAATACTGGCAGCAGGCCAGGGAAATAGTTCTGTGACAGGATTGGATAAATCGGACATAGACAAACCATATAATGTAGGATATATAGCAGGTGTTTTTGATCTGTTCCATATAGGACATCTTAATATGTTTAAGCGTGCAAAGGAGCAGTGCAGGTATCTGATAGTAGGTGTGGTATCTGATGAAGGGGTAAGACTTAATAAGCAGGCTGAGCCTTTTGTGCCTTTTGACGAAAGAATAGAGATGGTCCGTTCATGTAAATATGTTGATGAAGCTATTAAATTGCCATTAAATCTTTGTGGAACAAAAGATATATTTAATGTCTATCATTTTGATGTACAGTTCTCAGGAAGTGATTATGAACATGATCCGGGATGGCTTGCTGAGAAAGAATTCTTGGAAAAGAATGGCTCTACTATGGTATTCTTTCCTTATACGCAGAGCACAAGTTCTACGAAGTTAAAGAAGGCTATTGAAGTCAGGACAAATAATTAATAGGCGGCAAAAGGAGGAAGAAATGGTTGTAATAGCACATGATGAATCAATTGATATTGATAATGTACCAGAGAATATGTGTGTAGCTTACGGACCGGATATGTTTTATCAGTCCAGAATTATTATTGCAGAGAACGATTATGCTGTTGCAAAGGATGACAATCACAAGGTCCTTCTGAAGAATGAGAATAATACATATACTCATGCGTATTGCTATAGTGGGGGAGCCGATATGTGGTTTCTTGACCAGTACGATTGCATATTTTTACATGGCTGTAATGAGTTTTCTGTTGAATTGTGCCAGTCGGCATTGAGACTATGGAAAGGGAAAAGGCTTGTGCTTGTTGGGGATGACTGGGAAGAACTCATACCAATGCTTCCGGATATTGAATGTGAATGCTGGTACGAGGAAAGTCTTAGTCAGGAAAGGTTTGATCAATTGTCGTATGGCTTTAAATGTCTGCATGTCATATTCGGAATACCTCATGCTGAACCTATTGACAGATACAATGAAGGAATTATGTATTATGATGAGGTTATGGCACTTACTTTCATGTTTTCAGATTATCAGGAATTTGGCACAGATAATGATGATAAGAATTTTTTAGTGTTAGATCCCTATTATGGTAATCTGGGTCTTTTTGCTATTTTATCTAAAATTGAAATCTGTGCAAGGTATGCAAAAAGTAAAGGATTTATCCCTGTGATTAGACTCGGCAGGATGGGAAATAGCTGTTTTTACTCTGATTACAATGGTGATGATGTATGGAGCAAATTCTTTAATCAGCCGGAGGGGTATAGTATGGAAGAGGTTATGAACAGCAGGCATGTGTTTTTCTCACCGGCATTTTATAATGGAAGTATTGTGAGTATGATAATGGATAGTCAATGTGAAAGCGATGATGTGCCTGACTGGCCTGATGGATTATATAATGAACGGGTAAAAAGATGCATTTGTGAAAAGCAAAAAGCATTTCTTCCATACCCTGAACAGACACTTGGGGTATTGGCGAGGGGAACAGATTATGTTAAGACACATCTGCCAAATCATCCTATACATGCCTCTCTTGATATGATATGTGAGAAGATTGATGAATCGCTGGATTTGTGGAATCTTAAGTATATATATGTTTCAACAGAGGATGCGTCATATTGTAGAAAGCTTAAAGAAAGGTATGGAGAAAAAGTCTTTTTTACAGATCAGGAAAGATATGAAGTTAAAGATGGGGAACTATTGTCAGAATTACACCGCAGACAGGAAGTAAAAAGAAAAGGGTTTGACATGGGAATGGATTATATATTGTCTATTGATTTGTTGTCAAAATGTAATTCGCTTATTGCATCTGGCGGATGTGGCGGACTATCTGAAGCTATAAGACAGAATGAAGGCAGATATAACAATATGTATGTGTTTGAACTTGGCGTTAATCCATAGAAGAAAAGGGGGATAAGATAGTATGAATGATATAAAGTTTTATAATGTATGTCCAGCTGAAATTGAGAGCGGGGGACCAGAGCTGGCACATCAGATGTGTAATACCCTTGTAAGGCTTGGGTATAATGCCAGGATGTATTATAATAAATCCAATAAGTCAGAACCTTGTGATGTTTCAGCAAGTGCCAGATATTTAAAATATAATACTGAACATACAAAGAGCATGTCTGAGGTTGAAGATGGATCTTCCATAGTTATATTTAATGAGGCAGCAACGGATTGGATACCAATTATTAATAATTGCCATAAAGTATTGTGGTGGATGAGCGTTGATAATTATATTAGGAATACGCAAGAAAATAATCTGGATATTATAAGAAATCAGATTGAATTACATCTTGTACAGTCTGCATATGCATATCATTATGTAACTGAAAAGGTAGGAATCAGTAAAGATAAAGTTATGTATGTCTCTGATTATATTGGTGATATATATAGAATTAATCTGCCTGAAATACAGAGACAAAATATTGTTTTATATAACCCTAAAAAGGGACTGGAAGCATTAAGACCAATTATCGAGAAAACAAGCTGGGTAAAGTGGGTTCCACTGATAGGATTATCAGAAGAGGATATGACGGCATATATGCATATATCTAAGGTATATATTGATTTTGGAAATCATCCTGGAAAGGACAGAATACCAAGAGAGGCTGCTATGTGTGGGTGTTGTGTTATTACCAATAAAAGAGGAAGTGCGGCATATTATGAAGATGTGCCAATTCCTGACCGATATAAATTCGAGGCAGAAAATGATATAGACAATATACAGGAATGCATCAGGTACATATGTGATAATTTCTATGAAGCACAATGTGATTATGATGAATATCGGAGAAATATTTCTCGGGAAAAAGAAATTTTTTATGAAGATGTGAAAAAATTTGCAGAATTTTTTGTTTAGAGGGTTAAGTATTTGAAATTGTCTCCGATAAATAATACATAAATGATAAATAGATAATAATTTACATTTCATTATAAGGAGTTTTTTATATCAAGGAGGAATTTTATTATGGTAGTACAGCACAATTTATCAGCAATGAACACAAACAGACAGATGGGAACAGTTACAAGTGCCCTTTCTAAGTCTACTGAGAAATTATCATCAGGTTATAAGATTAACAGAGCAGCAGATGATGCAGCAGGTCTTTCTATTTCAGAAAAGATGAGAAGCCAGATCAGAGGTCTTGATAAGGCTTCGTCTAATGCGCAGGATGGTATTTCCCTTATTCAGGTAGCTGAAGGTGCTCTTAATGAGACACATTCAATTCTTCAGAGAATGAATGAGTTAGCAACACAGGCTGCTAATGATACTAATACATCATCAGACAGAAAATCTATCCAGCAGGAACTTACTCAGTTAACATCTGAACTTGATAGAATTTATTCTACAACACAGTTTAATGCAATGAATCTGTTAGATGGCAGCTTTTCAAAGAAGAGTCTTCAGATTGGTTCTCTTTCAGGACAGGTTATTTCTGTTTCAATCGGTAAGATGGATGCTAAGTCACTTGGTATTTCAGCTGCCAGCGTTAAGGTAAGTACTAATGCAGTAGCTGGTAAGTCAATGACAATTATTCAGAAGGCTATTGATACTGTTTCTACAGAGAGATCTAAGTTAGGTGCTCTCCAGAACAGACTTGAGCATACTATTAACAACCTTGATACAACATCAGAAAATACTTCAGCAGCAGAGTCTCGTATCCGTGATACAGATATGGCTACAGAGATGGTTGAGTATAGCAAGAACAATATTCTTGCACAGGCTGGACAGTCAATGCTTAGTCAGGCTAATCAGCAGACACAGGGTGTTCTTTCACTCTTACAGTAATATAATAATTAATATATTTGAGCTGGGGCTTAGCGTTAATCGTCAAAGCCTCAGCTTTTTTAGATTATAAATATTTGAGGGGTATTGGATGAAAATATTGTACTTTACATGGAATGAGATAACTAAGGCAGATGTTGTGTCTAATTTACAGCGGATGGGACATGATATAACGCTGTTTACACATAATATAAAGAATTATATTAAAGATGTTGATTTTCTTAATGATATGGAAGAGAAAATTGTACAGGAAAAGAAAAAACAAATTCCATTTGAAATTATTTTTTCCTGCAATTTTATACCACTTATTTCTAAGATAGCTTTGAGAAATAAAATTCCATATGTATCATGGACTTATGACAGCCCGTGTATGACGATGTATTCAGAAATGATATTCAATCCGTATAATTATATGTTTCACTTTGACTGGTCAGAGACGGAAAGATTGAAAAGCTTAGGTGTCAGCAATATATATCATCTTCCATTAGCGGTGGATGAAAAACGTATAACACAGGTTATTAACAATGCGTGCAATATCTCATCAGAATTAAAGAATGCTGGGGTTTCATTCATGGGAAATCTGTATAATGATGAGGTGGATCTGACAACAGATGTTACCGGACTTCCTGAGTATGAAAAAGGATATCTTGAGGGAATAATGCAATCACAAAGTCTAATTTCAGGCAGCGATTTATTGGAGGAAATGCTTGATGATGTGTTTGCAGAGCGTTTAGGACATTATATTAATTTCACAAAGGAAGAAGAACTTTTTGTTAATGACAGGGATATGATTCTTAATATTGTTAAGAAGATGATATCATCGAGAGAAAGAATAAATATATTAAAAGAACTGGCAGGCAGACTGCCTGTTACATTATATTCACAGTCAGCACTGTGCAATATACCGGGAATCAGCCAATATGGCTATATTGATTATGAACATGATATGCCTGTTATGTTTGCCAATAGCTGTATTAATCTGAATATAACACTTAGAAATATAAAGACAGCAATACCTCTGAGAGCGTTGGACATAATGGGAGCGGGAGGATTTCTCCTTACTAATTATTGTCCAGAGCTTTCAGAATATATGATGGATGGAACTGAATTTGTGTCATATTCTGATGCAGGTGATTGCGTGGAAAAAGCGGTATATTATATGCATCATGAAGAATTGAGAAAAAGGATAGCAGATAGTGGACGGAAAAAAGTGACGGAATTGTTTACTTATGATATACAGTTAGAAAAAATGTTTCAGATATTAAGAAAGGAATTTTCCTGATGAATATACTTATTTTTGAATATCATAATTTTGGAATAGAAGATGTAAAAGAATGTTTTGAAAAAAACGGACATTTGTATAAAGTTGTTGAGACAGATTTATTTAGAAATCGTGTGAGTGCGGAATTTGACAGCATATTTGAACAAAATTATGATGATGGAATTGATGGAAAACAGTATGATTGTGTATTTACATTTAATTACAGCCCGGTTATTTCTAATAACTGTAAGAAGAGGAATATTCCGTATATTGCATTGGTATATGACAGTCCTCAGGTGTTGTTATACTCATATACTATAATTAATCCATGCAATTATGTTTTTATATTTGACAAGACACAGTATATGGAATTGAAGAAGGAAGGAATCAATACAGTATATTATATGCCACTGCCGGTTAATACGGACAGAATGAAAAGAATGCTTGATGGCGGTAGTGATGAAGTAAAGTGTTATAATAACAGATATAAAAGCGATATAGCATTTGTTGGTTCAATGTATAATGAGAAGCATAATCTTTTTGAAAGGCTGTCTGGAGTAAATGATTTTACAAAGGGATATCTTGATGCAGTTATGAATGCACAGAGAAAGGTTTATGGTTATTTCTTCCTTGAACAACTTTTAAAAGGAGAAGTTCTTAAGGATATGCTTAAGAATTATCCTGTTGAAACAAGCAGAGATGGAGTTGAGACTGTGCAATATCTGTATGCGGATTATTTTCTTGCAAGAAAAATGGCTGCTGATGACAGAAAGGAAATTCTTGGAAGGCTTGGAAAAGAGTTTGGCAGAGAATATGCCATAAATCTATACACACCTAATGAGACTCCTGACATTGCCTGTATTAATAATTGTGGCGCAGTTGATTATTATGATGTTATGCCATATATATTCCGTAACAGCAGAATTAATCTTAATATAACATTAAGGAGCATTAAATCCGGTATACCGCTTCGTGCAATGGATATAATGGGAGCGGGTGGTTTGCTTATGTCTAATTATCAGGAAGATTTTTACGACTGGTTTGTTCCGGGTGAGGATATGGTTATGTATGAGTCGGTTGATGACCTTGTTTCCCAATGCAGATATTATCTTAAGCATGATTCAGAAAGGCAGCAGATAGCAAGAAATAGTTATGAAAAGATTGAGCAGAATCATACTTATGATGTCAGATTCAAAGAGATATTTAATACAGTGTTTAATTAATTCGTAAAGAAAGGGAAAGGTATGATAACAGATAAAGATGTAATGTACATATACAGCGAAGTTATTAACCAGATGGAACCTCAGAAAATACTGGATGTAGGAATGCTTTATAAAGCTATAGGGGCAGTATCACGCAGAATATTAGAAATGGAAGTACCGGAAGATTGTTATATTACGGGAGTTGAGACGGACAGTATATCCGGGCTTAATGTATATGAGGCTATATATGATGAGATAGTTCTGGCTGATGATATTGATGCTTTGCTTGCAAAATGTGGTCATGATGAATATAAGGTTGCAGTATTTTTAAGTGATATGATACCGGAAGAAAGTAAAGAAATGCTTTTAAAAAAAGCATTTATAGTGAGTAAATATTTATTCATATATGGAACGGACCGGAAATATCTGCCTGTTAATTGTAGTGTAACAGATGTCAGGGTTGATAATGTATGGTGTATGCTTGTAAAATGCAGCTGAGAGGTGGAATATGAATACAGAGATATGGGTTATTACACACAAAAAGTATAATGAAATTCCAGATGATTTGTATAAAACAATTCATGTGGGAAGGGCAATATCTTCAGATCTGGGATATACTGGTGATGATACAGGAGATAACATATCTTCTAAGAACAGGAATTACTGTGAACTTACCGGAATGTACTGGCTATGGAAGAATCACCAGTGCGATATTATTGGAACCTGCCACTATAGAAGATTTTTTCTTGAAAAGGAGAGATTTCTTACTAAGGAGTATGTTGAAGAAACTCTTAAGTCTTATGATATTATAGTGCCTCAATGTAATATGGTTAAAGAGGAATCTTTAAAAGAACAGTATTATCATATGCATTGTAAAGAGGACTGGGATATATGCAGGCAGGTAATTAGTGAAAAGTACCCTGATTATGTTAATGCATTTGACTGGATGCAGAGTTCCAAAATTATTAATTTCTGTAATATGATGATTACCAGAAAATCTGTTTATGATTCATATTGTGAATGGCTCTTTGATGTGTTGTTTGAAGTCGAAAAAAGAATAGATATTGATAGTAAAGACGATTATCAGAAAAGGGTTATGGGATTTCTGTCAGAAAGACTGCTGAAAGTATGGCTTATTGCTAATAATTATAAAGTTAAAGAGCAGCCGGTTAAACTGATGGAATCTGATGAGATAAGTAAGCATTTCCGTGAAATAGATTTAAAGAGACAGCTTTTTAAGAAAGTCACTGCGGGACTGGTCGAAGAATATAGAAACGGTAGTGTAAAAGAACTTCCGCCAACAGAGTATGTACAAGAAGATTCAGAGAAAGTTAATGTGTGGATGTGCTGGTGGCAGGGTGAAGATAATGCCCCTGATCTTGTTAAGAAATGTATTAATAGCGTAAGGAATAATATAGATAATGAAAAAGCTGTTCTTCATATAATAACATTGGAAAATTGCATGAAGTATGTGAGTTTTTCACCGGAAGTTATTACTAAATTCAATGAAGGCAAAATATCTATGACTACATTGTCGGACAGACTCAGAATGGAACTTTTGTACAGGTATGGTGGTGTATGGATTGATGCCACATATTATGTTACAGACAGAAGAATTAATGATGTAATAATGAAAGAGGGCTTTTATACACAGAAATTCGGGAAGCCTATGTGGGATGATGATGTAACTGGTGGAAGATGGGCTAATAATTTTATTAAAGGTGATAAGGGATTTTTATTATTTGGATTTATAATAAGAGCGATAGACGAATATTACAGATATATGGATAAGTCTATAGAATATTTCATGACTGATTATATGATTGAAATTGCATATAATACAATTGATGAGGTCAGGAATCAAGTAGATATGTGTGCGGTTAATAATCCAGAGGCGTTGTTTTTTAATACTAATGGCAGCAGAATATATGATGAGTCAGTGTGGAGGAATACAGTTAAGGATACATGGCTGTTTAAACTCAACTATAGAATACCCTACAGAAGTGTTAATGTAATCGGAGAGCCAACATTTTATGGCAGTATTATAAAATAATAAAAGCTGTTTCAGCAATATATGCCCCTTTTACCGGATATCCAGTGAAAGGGGCATATTTATTACCGTGCAGGGAAAGATTTTTCTATTATCTGTAAAACACGGATATCATATGTGTGATGCTTTTTAATTGTTTCATAGCCGTGTTGGGCTATTTCTAAGCGTTCTTCCTCATGAGCAAGGTAATAGGCGCATAATTCTTTCAGGTGTTCAAGACTTTCGTATGCAACAAGGTCTTTGTCAATCTCAAAGAATTCCAGAAGCTCGGCCTGGTAATTGGTTATAAGAAAACCGCCACATCCAAGAACATCAAATATTCTGAGCGAGAGACCTGAACGGATTGATTTAGCTGTTATATTGAGATTGATTTTACTGTTGTTAAATATAAGCGGCATCTCTGTAAGAGATTTTGCAAAACCACGGTTATGGATATTAGGCATACTGCTGGTATCGCTTCCGGTATATATATCTACATTGAAAGAATCAGATAATAATCTGAGGGCACGCAGACGCTCCTGTTCTGCAACTTTAACGCTTAAATAGTATTGGGCAACAAGGGCTTTGTTGTCAGCGCGAAATCCGGCAGGAAATACATAGTGATCAGGTATTTTTGCGAGTAATCTGTCTGCCATTTCATCTGTGAGCATGCTTTCTATAAAGTTAAAACCGTATATTTCAAGCTGCGAATTGATAATTCCATCAACAAAACCTCTTTCATAATCGGAAAGTACAGCATTATTAAACGGACATTTTTCCTGATATGTTGAGCCAATGAAGGCTATGTCGCTGGCATATTTTTTCTTATCAGAATCAGAAGCGTGGCTGATCAGGTCGTCAGTTCTTGAAGTGTTAGCTGCAAGTGGAATATGGAAAATATGTCCTTTATTGTATTGTTCAAATTCATCAAAAAGCATTTTATCAAAAAGAAAGATCCTGTTGACTGAATTGGAGATAGCATTGGAATACAATTCAAGAACAGGGCTGTCAACAATAAGGCTTATATAAGTTATATTAAGAAGCTGGCATACATCTGAAAGCCACGGAAAGAAATTGATTGTAAATGCGAATGCATACTTTTCTTTTGCCAGTGTTGCGGATGCTATTGATGCAGCTTGTGACGGGAGCAGATTTTTGTTATACACCTCAGCGTTTTCTTCATAAACTTCGAGTCCAATATTTTTAAATGCGTCTATAACATCAGGCTCGCACAGGCTGCCATATCTGTATATATATATTTTCATCAGATTAATTCTCCTGTTTTTAAAACATTTTATATGAGTTATTATATATTAAGAGTGTTGGCAATTGCTACGGCAAATGATATAATTTTTACAATAGTTCGCTATAATATTGGCGATGGGGGTATGAGTGTGATTAAACTGAGCATAATAGTTCCATGCTATAATGTGGAAAAATATATAGACAGATGTATCAGGTCTTTGATAGAACAGACATTGGAACATTCTGAGTATGAACTGATTCTTGTTGATGATGCATCAATTGACAGTACATGGAAGTGCATACAAGCTTGGGAAAAGAAATTTCCAAAGCTTATAAAGGCTGTTCATTACGATGATAATGGAAGAAGCGGGAAAGCAAGAAATACAGGGCTTATATATGCAGAAGGTGAATATATAGGTTATGTTGACAGCGATGACTGGGTTGAACCGGATATGTTTAAGTCGCTGCTTGATGAGGCATATTCAGGTAATCAGGATATAGTGATGTGCCGTTATGTAAGGGATTCAGGTAGTGAAACTGTTAATAACAAGGGAAAAGAAGGCATAAAAAGAATAGTTATTGATTCGGAAGCTAAAAGGCGTGAATTTATAAGAACTAATGAAATGGGATATGCTGTGTGGGACAAAATTATAAAAAAGAATATCCTTATAGATAATGCAATATATTTTCAGGAATGTCTTGCTTATGAAGATATATACTATGGAACTATGCTTCATGTATATGCTACACGGATTGCTTTTCTGGAAAAGACATTTTATCATTATTATGTTAATAATGGATCAACGGTACTTGCTAAGAATGTTGGGTATCATAAGGACATTATGACGGCCAACAGGCTGTTATGCGATGAACTTAAGAGCAGAGGATTATGGAACAGATATCATGATGAGCTTGAACTTGATTTGTTGTTTACATGGTATTTAGGAACCGTTAAGGTTATCTGCTTAAGATTTGAGAAGCCGCCGTATGACATGTATATACAGTTAAAGAAAGAGGTTCTTGAAGCGATGCCAGGGTGTTATAATAATCCCTATATTAAGTCTGGTATGAAGGAGTTTTATCAGCTTCTGGTTGAACTTTTAAGGTGTGAAGTTACACCGGACATTCTTAATCAGGTGGCACAGAATTATAGAAAATTGTAATATCAATATGGTTGATGCAGTTATATTTTTAGAAACGGAGAAAATCATGACAGATAAAAATACATTTTATAATATGTTAAAGAATAATGCGAAGAAACATCCGGACGCTGTTGCTGTTGTTTATGATACAATGAAAGTTACTTATGCGAAGCTTTTTGATGATGTTACGAAAAAGGCATTACATTTTCAGAAATTCAATGGAAAAAGAATTGCAATATTCGGACCGGCTTCATACAGGTGGATTGTTAATATATTTGGAACAATAGTGGCAGGAAAGGATCTTGTTCTTGTTGATTTCTTCCTTCCGCATGATTCGCGGGTTGACCTTCTTAAGAAAACCGATGTCAATTACACATTGACATCAACTAACCAGTATATTCTGTCGGATGAGAATTCTATTATTATATCAAGTGCAGAAAAGGATGATGTTGAAGGACTGATATATGATGAGAATACCGTTGAGGGCGACATTATAATGTTCACAGCAACAGCAGGTGAATGTGACAAGCCGGTTGTTTTGTCAGTGGACAATATTCTTAATACAGCCAGAGAAATAAGCAGCAGAGTGGAATGTACGGAAGATGATATTGTGCTTGCACAGATTCCTCTGCATAATGAATTTGGTTTTATATATAGTCTTATATGGCCGTTATGCTGTGGAGCCATGGTGTGTATAGGAAGAGGCTTAAGACATATTGATGCCGACACTTATTATTACAATCCAACTATTCTTATAGGCACACCATCTATGATTGATTATCTCAGGGCTGTAAGCGGATTTAACAGGGAGCTTAATACTATTATAATAGGCGGCGCAAGCTGCCCATTCAGGCTTTTTGAGAATCTGTGTGACAATGATTTAAAGGTTTATAATATATATGGAATGACGGAGACATCAGGCTGCGTTGGAGTTAATGAACTGTATGACGGTTCTTATACACTTTTTGATAAGGGCGCGGTTACAATTGCTGAAGATGGTGAGATTCTTGTAAACGGACCATGTGTTATGAAAGGATATTACAAGGATGCTGAAGCTAATAATAAGGCGTTAAGGGATGGAGTATATCATACGGGCGATTACGGACGGATTAATAGTGCAGGAAGACTTGTTTTGTTGCAGCGGAATCCGGATATTATTCTTTTACCAACAGGGGAGAAGATAAGCCGTGTCAGAACTAATGAACAGATTACAGCCATTAACGGAGTTGCCGAAGGTTTCATAACATTTTATAATAACAGGCTTACAGCGATTATTGTACCTATTGATAAGGGAGCAACTGAGGATATATTCAAGCGCCGGATTGATAAGTATAATGAAAAGAAGGGATACCGTTGGGAGATTCAGAACATAATTCTTACTAAAGAACCGCTTCCAAGAAAGGCGGATGGAAGTATTAATGAGGAAGCAGTGTACGAGCTTATTGAAAAATATGGCAAATAAGCAATTCACATAACTGACAAGGGTTAAGTTCCAACCCAGAATGCCGATATATATTCAAAAGGTTCATAAAGAAAGGTGATTAGAATCATGGATGATTACAGACAGCAGCAGATAGATGTACTTAAGGAAGCTGTTCCTTACAGTGAGAAGCTTATTGGAGCAATAGAGAAAGTCTCAGAAGAACTTGCAGGAGTTCCTTTTCCAGAGACTCATGATGCGGTGAATGTTATTATTGAAGGGCTTAACTGGCTTTTTGAAGTATATAATGGAACTAAGGATATTATTGAGGCTGGGGCAGTTGACGAGGCAGAAGCTAATTCTGGTGTTAAGGCGCTTTCAGAGGCTGTAAAGGCTGATGATGATGTGGCTGTTTCTAAAGCGCTTGTAGGGCTTAGTACATTTGTTAAGCAGTTACATGATGCAGGAAGCAGACTGATTAATGAATAAAATAATAAGAAACATAAAGGCATCCGCCGGTTTATGTATTACATGAACCAGACGGATGCCTTATTTTATATTATGGTAGTTAGATATAGCCATTAAACATCATGCCTGAGTAGGCAGAAAGATTATAAGGGTCATTCACAGGCTTATGTGGATTCTTATAGGCGACAATCTTATTGTTTACATAGTTCATAGGGTTGATGGAGATATCATCAGCCTTTCTTTGGATTGATTTCTTGAATGAATCCAGAGCATTAAATACATCGGAAAGTGTGCCGTCAGAAGCAGCTTTCTGAATAACTACCTTATTAACTTCAAGCGAACCCTCATCACTTACTGTAAGTCCATTGCGTTCAAGCTGTGGCTGGTAAGCCCTCATTATTCTTGAAAATTCCTTCTTTAACTTAGCGTTTCCCTCAAACTTATCATTCTCTTTATCAGCAGCAATTGAAAAAAGTCTGTTGTATCCCGAAACAAGTTCGCCAATACTTTCTGTTATCGAATCAGTATCTTCCCTGAGACTTATAGTTACAGGCTCTTCCGTAGTACTGTTGAAGTTTATTGCAAATGCTTTATTAATTGTAATGTCATTCGATGCCGAAGACCGTTCCTCTCCATTAATTGAAAATATTGCATTAGATGGATACTGTGATACTCTGTCTAATCCAAATGCATTAATGAAGTTAGTGTTATTCTTCATTGTTGGTTCATCAAAGCCTTCAACGAAATCAGGATTATTGGTCTGGATATCGTTGTTAGGACTGATGTTAAATATTGTCGGCTTAATGCCATTTATACCAGTCATGTCTGACACTATTGAGAGAGCGGTATTGCCAAGGCTGTCTTCATTAACGCTGGCTGCTAATCCGATGTTCGACCTGTTGATGAGTCTCGCCAGCTTATTCTGTATGTCAGAATTACTTTCTTCCTCATCTACCGTAAATTGGAATTCATAGGTCAGGTTATTGATGTTAAGGTCAAATGAATAATCACCTGGTTCCACAGCACGATTGTTAGGCTGTAAGAAATTACCGGTGTTAATCTGGCTGGTTGCCAGCTGCTTTACATCAATTTCAAAGCTTGAACTGTCAGGTGAGGTGCTGTCGCCTATGTATTCTGCGGTTACACTTTGTGGGTTGCTGGATACTGCTGATTTCTTAAATACCATGCCGTGACCGTCGCTTCCGGAAAGATCATTGGCAATGTTACTTAATTCCCTGGCATTCTCTTTAAGGTCGATTGCATATTTCTGCGCAGCCTCTGACATATCTGTCTTATATGTAGGAGTCTGACTGTTAGATTTCAGAACTCTGCCGTATGTATTCTTTAATTGTGCTTTAGTGTGTGTGTCGTACTTTGAGTTAGTCTTATGTCCATACTGGGCAAGATAATAGCTGTACACGCTGCTGATCATAACAGTCACCTCCTTGTCTGTAATAATCTTTAGAAAAAAGGAAATCCATTTCCTTATATATATCGTATTTATTTGTACAAATATTATAATATGAAGTGCATTTTTTGTCACTATATTTTCTTTAAAAAAGTTGTTGACGAGTTGGATTATACTGTGCTATATTAGAACGGCTATGGAAGCGGTCTTTTTTGCGTGCCTGAAATTCAACAACCCAACATTGAGAGGGCGGGCAAAGAAACCAATTGGTGTTTTAACACCTACAAAAATAATAATTGGAGGTGGAAGTTGTGCGAGTAAAGATAACATTGGCATGTACTGAGTGTAAACAGCGTAATTACAACATGACTAAGGAAAAGAAAGCTCATCCAGACAGAATGGAAACAAAGAAGTATTGTAAGTTCTGTAAATCACACACATTACACAAGGAAACAAAGTAATTAGTACAGTGAGGAGTATTTCATGGGTGATACTGTAAAAGCTAAGAAGCAGAAAAAGAACTGGTTCAAAGGTTTGAAAGCTGAATTTTCAAAGATTATTTGGCCAGACCGTCAGTCGCTTACTAAGGAAACCGTAGCTGTATTGGCTGTGTCCGTATTATTAGGTGTAATCATTGCAGTTGTGGATTTGATTGTCCGCTTTGGAATTGAGTTCATTGTAAAATAAGGGATAGGTGATTGTATGGATGACGCAAAATGGTATGTAGTTCACACTTACTCAGGTTATGAGAATAAGGTGAAAGCTAACATTGAAAAGACAGTTGAAAACAGAAATCTTCACGATCAGATTCTTGAAGTTATCGTTCCGCTTGAAACAGTAGTGGAGATTAAAGATGGCTCTAAGAAAGCTGCTCAGAAGAAGATGTTTCCTGGATACGTTCTTGTAAAGATGGTAATGAACGACGATAGTTGGTATGTTGTCAGAAATACAAGAGGTGTTACAGGGTTTGTTGGTCCTGGATCAAAGCCAGTACCACTTACACCAACAGAGATTAAGAATCTTGGCATAAGCCTTGAGGAAGAACAGGAAGTTAAGCCTGTTATCCAGTTCGCTGGCAAGGTCGGCGATAAGGTTATGATCCTCTCTGGTGCATGGGAAGATACAGTTGGTGAGATTACTAACATTAATGAGGGCAAGCAGTGCCTTACAATTAATGTTGAGATGTTCGGTCGTGAAACACCGGTCGAGATTGATTTCACAGATGTGAAGTTATTGTAAGAAGCAGTCCCGATCCTGGGACGTGGGAGACCAGAATGAATTTACTGCGTAAATTCATTCACAAGAATTGCCCGATGGTCAATTCTTGAAGGATGGATAGCGAGGTAATATTATGATGGTCGCCAATTACCACATTTATTTTTAGGAGGTGCCAAAATGGCAAAGAAAGTAACAGGATATATTAAATTACAGATTCCTGCCGGCAAGGCTACACCAGCTCCACCAGTTGGTCCAGCACTTGGTCAGCACGGTGTTAACATCGTAGAATTCACAAAGCAGTTCAATGCTAAGACAGCAGATCAGGGAGATCTTATCATACCTGTAGTTATTACAGTTTATGCTGATAGAAGCTTCAGCTTTATTACAAAGACTCCACCTGCAGCAGTACTTCTTAAGAAGGCTTGCAACATTAAGTCAGGATCAGGCGTACCTAACAAGACTAAGGTTGCTACTATTAAGAGAGCAGAAGTTCAGAAGATCGCTGAGCTTAAGATGCCAGATCTTAACGCTGCATCTATTGAAGCAGCTACTTCTATGATCGAAGGAACAGCTAAGAGTATGGGTATCGTTGTAGAGGACTAATCTACATTTGATTCATGATTATTGTGGGAGGAAAGATAGAATCCTTCCGATATTACCACTAGGAGGTTTATAATGAAAAGAGGAAAGAAATACGTTGAGGCAGCCAAGAATATTGACCGCCAG
>ERZ1026882.242-NODE-242-length-37494-cov-6.129117_pt1 | contig 37494 bp, 25 predicted proteins | sample MGYA00380171_ERZ1026882 | MGnify/ENA primary metagenome ERZ1026882 (study PRJEB33269, sample SAMEA4719807) | human gut metagenome | biome: human-associated habitat; feature: organic feature; material: feces | place: Cameroon | collected 2013-10 ...
GAGATTTCTGCCTGTCTCGTGGGCTCGGAGATGTGTATAAGAGACAGTTACTACATACAGTCGGCATACCGTATGGAGTCTGATGAGAAAATAAAGCAGGAACGGGCTTCTTTGCTGAAAGTAGATGATTCATTCAAGAAGATCATCGTTATCGGAGAAGAAAGTCCGGTGACAAGGGATGAATCCGGTATCACAACCATAAGCATTTATGATTTCCTGCTGAAGGATAATTCATTAGAATTATAGCCCGGCTGTTTCTCGACGCCTGACGGAGCCGGAAAGGTTCTAGTCTTTAGTAACAACCACGAGCGGTTCGCCAAGGGCGGCAGAGATTTCTGAAATTGATTTTAATGTAAGATTCGGAAAACCTGTCGTCCAGCGTGATATCACCGCTTCTGACCTTCCCATCTTGTGAGCAAGGTCACGCTGAGTCATATTCTTACGCTTGAGAACTTCATCAATCCGCGCAATGATATTCGAAGACAACTGCACCTCAGACATTATCTCCGGAGACACCGCAGACAGCTTCTCCTTAAACCATTCCTGTTTGTTTTTCATCTTGTACTATATATCGAAAGTAACTTCATCTTTTCATGACATCGCAAATATAAATAAACAAAACTTAACATACAGGCTAAATTATACGTTTCTCAAACTCATACTATTAAAAAACGCGACATCGGTACGACTATACCCATATCGCGTTGTGGTTCTCAGAGAATCCACGGCCATCAAACTTGTGATACAAAGGTCAGATTGTTTTACGAATTACACAAACATAACAATATCGATTTCATACGGAAAAAATAATTATTCAAAACTATACTTCAAAATATTTCAGGAATAATCGTAAGTATAGTTTCAAATAATTTCAATCCTTGTGCATCCAATCCGACGGCGAATCAATTCAGCCGAAGGCCGATGCGAAAACAATCAGTTTTCATCTAAGAGAGCCTTCGCCGACAACAACGACAGCGCCACCATCTGCTGTTTCTGGAGTTTTAGCACTCAGCCGATGGTGAGTCCGAGACGGAACATCGGCATATACATGGCAACCAGGACAAAGGCGACTATGACTCCTACCAAAAGAATGAGGAGCGGTTCAACGATGTTATTCATCTGACGGATTTTATGCTCAAGCTCGGAGTCAAGGGAATCGGCCTGCGAAAGGAGAGCGCGGCCGAGAGTGTTGGTTTCTTCTCCAACACGGAGAAGAACAAGAAGACGTTTGCCGTATAGAGTCAAATATGGAGCAAGACCTTCTGATAATGAGCCACCTCGTTCAACTACGGAAGCAGCCTTCTCTAAGGACTTCCGGAAAGGATAGAACGTCACAATGCCTTGCATGAGAGAAAGGGCGTCAAGCATCGGGACATCTGAGCTGACAAGAAGATGGAATATGCGACAGAAACGGGCGGACTGCCACTTACAAACAAGATTGGCAAAAAACGGGATGCGAAGCCAAAGTGAAGATGACACGCGCTGCCAGGAATCGGACTTACCATACAGCCTCTTCAGAACATATAAAACTGTCACCAGAACCAATGTGACAAGCAGAGCGGCAGGGGCATAGTCCGAAAACTGGACTATCCTCCTTGTTATGCCAGGAAGTTCGCCTCCCATCCTCGAATACACCTGTTCGAACATCGGTACCACAACTAAAAGCATGAATACGAGAACAAGCGCGGCGACCAAAAGGGTTATCAGCGGATAACTCAACGCGCTGACGACCATTCGTCGACGACCGTCCCGTTTTTCATAGTAGTCCGTCAAGAAATCGAGAGTTTCCGACAGTCTCCCTGTTTCCTCACCAATTCGGACAACACTGCAGTCCATTGTCGTGAAAGCCGGTTCGGTTTCAAGCGCACGCCATAGTTCTTCCCCTGCGACGACATGCCCGAACACCCGTGAATAAAGGTCCTTATTCTCCCCGTCAGCACATTCAATGAGCAGTCCGAAAGTCCGGCTAAAATCTAGCCCGGAACAAATCAGCGTATGCAACTGAATGAAGAACGCCTTTTTGTCTCTATCGGAGAATTTTCTCTTAAAGATTGACATCCTGTTCTGATTATGATATATACCTATTTGTCATGACTGGTTTCTATATACCTATATGTCACGACATTACCTCCGTTTATTCTTGCACTAACAGTCATCAGTCGAAGTTCCGCCATCTCCCCATAAGGAGCCACAGAGATAAGGATGCAGCCCCAAGGATAATCATACGAGCGCTCCGTAAACACCTCATCCGTTTCTATTGCATCCACCCTGCATCGTTCAATCTCGCGTTCCACTGCGACCGGTCCCGGATAGTCGAGGTTATGAGCAGCGAGGTTTCCAAGAACATCCGTGGCAATCATAAAGACGGTAAGGAATATGACCGAAGCAACTAACGTCTCCATAAGGGAAAATGCACAAAGATTGGCTTTCATCGCGATTTCATTTCAATTTTGTGTCCTTTCCATTTGAGCATCAGAGTGTCCGGAGAATATGAGACCACATCAAATTGCCCGACTCTATCACCTTTCTCTATCATAAGCAATTCTCCTCCGCGGACAATCATAGCCTTTGTTCCGGAGTCGCTGCTAATAATGCCCTTAAAGGTAAAGTCGGGAGATGGCACAGATTCGTGTGTCAAAACCGGTGTTTGAGATTTGGAAGACTTTACCGACGTGACAGGTCTGCCCAGAGGGCGGAGGAATGGGTCGGGATAATCAAGCGCAAGTGTGTCTGATGGGCGACCATTCCGAAAGGAGACTATTCCTTCTGCCGTAAGAGCCAGACTGTCCGAACGCATACGAAGGACATCAACGGCTTCAAGGGATGATATTTCCTCATGGAATCCGCCGGACTCCGCATTGCGGAACATCCTGGGCAGAGACACTATACCCTCATAGAGCGCAAAAATTAACGAGCCGGAAACAACCATCGTAACCAGAACCTCGGTCAAGGTGCTGGCCTTGAGCAGTTTGTTACCTCGGGTAACTTTCGTTTCAAGACTCTTTAAAATTACATATAACCGCTTCATCTTCAATAGATTTTCTTAATTATTTTTCTTGTATAGACTCCAGACAAGAGAATTGGAAAAGCAAGAGAGTCGCTGCGTACAAAATGTGCGTCACATAGGGTTCCGGGAAAGATGTTTCCGCCCGAACGATGGTAGCAGTCACGGATGTAGGCTGCGCCATAGACATCGCCCGCCAGTTCGCATGAACCGTCAATGCAGAGAAGTCCACAAAGCGTGGAGCCTGTCTCTTGAACATAGCTTGGAAAACGCAGTCCACCGTCGACATTCTCGCTGAAAACTGCAATGTAGCCGGAGACCTCGCTGCCGGACCCAAGTCTGACAAAGGGACGACAAACGCCTAAGTGACAATCGTCTAAAGAATTGTTGACATTAGCGACATTGACGAAGATTCCAGACGGGAAACGCAGTACGGCCCCTTCCTCTACAATTACGGTATCGCTCGCAAAAATCTGCACCATCCCTTCAAAGTCACTCTCCACCGTCACGCTTCTTGCCGAAACAATAGCATCCCAAAGCCCAGAACTCCGCGAAAGTACAACTCTCTCCCCAGAGAGACAACCGGACGAAGCAATGTCCATATCGCCCTTACACCAGAGCCGACACAACTCCGATGCCTTCCTGAAAGCGACGGAGTCAAGTGGGGGCAAGTCTGGGTCAGAGAGCCGCAGGTCTGACTCCGACAAAGGCAGGCCTGAATAGTAGCGGGAGGCTATCTCGGTGTAGTTCAGTCCGTTCATGGGGATGTAGGCCAAGCCCTCTATCCGCGCATCTGCGGCCAATGACAAGGCACGGTTGCGATCGCATATCCAGAACGCAGCCTCTGCCGGACACTCGGTTCGGCGTCCGACCAACATAGTCAGTGCATCGGGAGAATGATTGGAAAGACATACCCGTTCATAGAGTCCCCAGTCGGAAACAGTAACCCGAACCGAATCTTCTTCGTCAAAAAGAAAGACGTCCGCGCTGTCTCCGGTGGCACACAGCAGACTGTCATGAAGATAGAGATTCAATGCAGAAGTCAAGTTCTCGCGCTCCTGATGCATCTCACGGTAGCGGGAATAACGTTTGTACTTCAACGCTAGAGAATCGTAGGCGAAGAAAATTATCAGCAGAACAACAGTAGACAACACTAGCACCATAGGCAGGGCGTATGCTTTCCATTGGGTTTTCATCATCTTTCAGTCTTTGTTTAATCTTCAATCCTGAGGCGATTTATCAAACGGATGAGAGCTCTCAAGCTGCCGTAAAGAGAGGCGTAGCATAACGGAGAGCTGGTTTCGGGAGGGGCGGTAGGAGTTGAAAGCGCAGGAACAGATGCGTATCTCCGGAATGGACTCCACCACTTCAAGGATTTGAAGTAGGGACTTGAAATCACCGGAGAGAACGATGTCCGCGCCGCAGAGCCTCAGCTCACCCTCCGCACCGAGTTCTGACGGAGAGAAAGCAAGGACGGAAACTGAACGATCTTTGCAGAGTTCCGAAACTTTTCCAACGAACCCGCCATTGCTTAGAGCCGGTTCACTGCCTGCGATAGTGCTGCGAGCCTGCAGAACAACTACAGACTCCGATTCAGAAAGAAGCGCCCGCCAGTCCTGCCACAAGTCGAAAGTCCGCGAAAGAGCCATACACCAGACAAAAATCGGCAAAACGACAAGCAGTGCGATAAGTTTTAGCAATGAGAGATTTCGTTTCATGAGCAATTTACAATCATTGGTTTACATGAAAGACTTAGTTTCCGGCAGGCATCAGGACATGTATTTCAAATGTGGAGAGGTTCTCATTTCGGACGCGGTTCAGACTGACGACCTCAATTCTACGAAAACAGGCGATGCGTTTCAAGTTCTCAGAAAATGCGGAAACGGTTTCGGAGTTGAGGCTCTCCCCTTTCAGGGATATGAATACGCAGTCGTCAGGAATGGCGTTCTTCCGGCGAGACTTGGCTTCGTTGATAAGGATTTCTGTGAGCCGCATTCCGTCGGAAAGGGCGGAGGCGATGGCGTCGCTCCAAACGGCAGACTCAATATGGGCGACACCTTCATAGTCGGCGACCAATTTTGAACGGGCGGAGTTTTTCTCGGACAGGAGCCTTGCCGAGCGGCCTGTTTCGTAGCTGAGAGCCTGATGTTCGGCAAGTTTCTCCATAAGCGAGGAACTGATGAAAAAGTTGGCAACAAGAACGACAAGCCAGAACAGGAGAACTGGCAGGAGCAGCTTCCGGAACAGCCGTGCCGCGAGAAAGTCACGAAGAGCCGCATCCGACTTCAACGCATTGAAGGAGAGCCTTCGCCGCCTCATATCATCTACCTCAGCATCAATGTCAATGGAGCCTAAATCTGCAGTCACGACCGTTCCCGTGACGAACTGCCCCGAACGCTCAGACCAGGCACGGGCATCGTCAAGCAGGGAACGCCGGACATAGTCGATGCGTGTGCCGTCCGCGTGCTCCGACGAGAGCAGTTCTGGATTGTCGATTATGCGCCGGACAATCGGATTCGAGCGGTCGAGCTCTCTGCTGCCAATAGCCGCGCCGGTCACGACCAGAAGAACCAAGCCGGACTTCGCCTGCTTCTGCCACCTCATTGAAGCCCCGTTGTGGCCGACATCCGCAACGGCGACGGAAATTCCCACATATTTAAACACAGAGAGATTTTGTTTCATGGCTTATTCTGCTTTGCAACTGGAATCCACGACCATTCGAGATAGGTCGCGTTGTCTGACTTCCAGAATTCGGGGTTGCGAACGTCGTAGCCCATCGCCTCCGCATAGTCCAGAATCATGTCGTTCGTCAGGCGCTTCTTCTTGATGCGCTCCTTATACTTCTCTGTCTGCTCAAACGGGAATGGCTCTCCTATTTCATAGAAATCCCAACGCGGGTCCTGCATAACGCGAACCATACGCTCCGTACCATTCGATCCCAAGAAATCAAACAATCGAAACAGGTATATATCAGAATCGTTTATTTTATTGTCCAAGTCCAAGGTGAGACTGATCTGGGTTATGTTATAACCATAACGAATATTTAATGTGCTAAATAAAACAGAGAACCCGTCAGAAGCATTTCCATAGATTGCTGTTTTACCCGGACTCGGACTCCACAATACCATTTTCGCAATCCTCGCATGATTACAATCGTATTTTAAATCTATGTATAACGGGTCCGTCCATTGTTTTACAGGACGTTTTTGTTTCATTAAGTTTATAATTGATGCGCTGACAACTGATAAGTCTGCATCGACAAACGAAAAATCACCTGTTATCATTTTCTTATTATTTTATAGTTTTGTCAAATGGGACGAGACCATCTATTATTAATTCATATTCAAACGCAGCCTTAGGATCATTGGCTTCAATCACCTTCTTATGGCGGTCACTATTCTTTCTGGTTCTGTCCACCTCATAATTATGATGAACTCCATCCGCATTCCACTGGACATCAGGGCGATTGTTACTTCTGCTTTGTAACCGGAATCCACGACCATTCGAGATAGGTTGCGTTGTCTGACTTCCAGAATTCGGGGTTGCGAACGTCGTAGCCCATCGCCTCCGCATAGTCCAGAATCATGTCGTTCGTCAGGCGCTTCTTCTTGATGCGCTCCTTATACTTCTCTGTCTGCTCAAACGGGAATGGCTCTCCTATTTCATAGAAATCCCAACGCGGATCCTGCATCACACGAACCATACGCTCCGTACCATTCGACCCAAAGAAACGAAACATACGGAACAAATATATATCCGAATCATTTATTTTATTGTCCAAGTCCAAAGTGAGGCTGATACTCGTAACATTGTAAGCAAAACGGTGATTCAAAATATGACATAAAACACTGAATCCATCACTCTGATTACCATAAATGGCAGTTTGGCCAGAAGCTGGACTCCACAAAACCATTTGGGCAATACGTGAACCTATATCCTCATAATCCAATACGATTTTCAGCTCCGTCGGAGCATATTCAGTTACAGGATACTCCGGTTCCATTAAATTGACAATATGAGATATTATATCATTAACATCTCCATCTATAAATGAGAATTTACGCGTTATCATTTTCTTACTATTTTATGTTACTTCTGCTTTGTAACCGGAATCCACGACCATTCGAGATAGGTTGCGTTGTCTGACTTCCAGAATTCGGGGTTGCGAACGTCGTAGCCCATCGCCTCCGCATAGTCCAGAATCATGTCGTTCGTCAGGCGCTTCTTCTTGATGCGCTCCTTATACTTCTCTGTCTGCTCAAACGGGAATGGCTCTCCTATTTCATAGAAATCCCAACGCGGATCCTGCATCACACGAACCAAACGCTTTTTTCCATTCTGACCTAAGAATTCAAATAATCTAAATAAATATATATCAGAACTGTTAATCTTATTGTCTAAATCCAATGTGAGACTAATATTTGTAACATTATAACCAAAACGATGATTCAAGATATTACATAAAACACTGAAACCATCACTCTGGTTCCCATAAATAGCCGTTTGAGCCGGACTAGGAGCCCACAAAACCATTTGAGCAATACATGAACCGATATCTTCATAATCCAATACGACTTTTAGTTCAGCTGGAGCACATTCCGTTACAGGATATTCTGGACCCATTATATTAATAATATGAGATTTAATATCATCAATATATCCTTCTATAAATGAGAAATTACGTGTTATCATATTCTTATTATTTTATGATTTTGTCAAATAGTGTGAAACCATCTATTATCAGTTCATATTCAAACTCAGCCTTAGGGTCATTCTTTTCAATAACCTTCTTGTGACGGTCGCTGTTCTTCTTGGTTCTGTCAACCTCATAATTATGATGAACACCACCAGCATTCCACTGGACATCAGGACGATTGTTACCGACTTTATTACCTTCGAAATCTACTTGAGTTTGATTCTTTCTGATATCTCGTGCAGTTCGTGAGTTATTCAATTCTTTAATCTTATCATCTATAGCTTTATTGTGATCTGCATTTCCGTGCGGCTTTGCATTGCCTCTATTCGCCTTTGGCCCACGACACTTCATCCCCTTGGCAAGATCCGTGGCATTGTCAACCCGGTCGGCAGTCTTCGCTGCATCAAGAGCCTTATCCGCAGCACGCGCTGCATCCACCACATCATCGACAGTATCCGCTGCCTTGGCGGCCTTGATTCCGGCACGCACGGCTCCGACTCCACCAGGAACGAACGGAACTGCCGCCGCGACCACATCCACCACAATGCCTCCGGCATCAAACACAGCACCCCAGACATTACCAGCCTTGACATTGTCCGCAAAGCTCTTGGCTCCGATTCCGATACTGAACAAATCCCAGATAATCTCAGGAAACTTGCCATCAGAATCCACAAAGTTAACAGGATTATTCAAACAGAATGCATAAGGAGACACATTTGCCGCTTTTTCCGCCCAGACATCAGAAGAATGCCAGCGCATAAGCACAGGGTCGTAATGCCGCGCTCCGAAATCATACCATCCGAGACCGAGTTCATTGATGCGCTCCTTACCGGAGTACTTGTGCGGCTGCGTGTCCGGAACAGGGGCAGAAAGCAATGCACCGGACGGATAGTAAGAATTGATTTCTTCCACGGCGCCGTCCTCATTACGGATGAGGCGAACGCTGCCGAGATAATCCCTTATAAAATGGCGATACTTGCCATCCTTAAAGGAATAGTATCCCGTTGCTGTCTGAAGCATCTCAGGGACCGCGTCACGATATATCACACCGTCGAGATAGTCCTTGCGGACATCCTCCTTGCCCGGTTCCTCAATAGTAAGCGAAAGTTTCCGCCCTTCAGCATCCCAGCCATACAGAAGCCTGCCGCCATTTTCAAAAGAAAGTGTATCCGGCAATGAAAGATGATTATATGAAAGAGACAGCCTGCGATTGTCGTCGTACACTAGGTTTCCGCAAGCATCATACTCATATTGAACCTCCGTCCGCGAGCCCCCGTTGAAGCGGTTGTATGCCACGTTCGGATGCATCGTTGCCACAGCATCGCTCACTTTGACCAAATGGTTTCCGTCATATTCCAAGGTTAGGTCATCCACCCTCGCAAAAGAATTCGCTCCAGTCTGCCCCGTTCTCCTAAGCCCAAGGAGATTCCCATTGAGGTCATAAGATGTGAAACTCTCATCGTATCGTCCGATATTATCCATAAGGGCAGAACCCTCAGCATAACTTGCAACAATCAGATGTCCGGCAGAATCATAGCCGTACTTGTAGCCCTGCCATTGATGATTACCCACCTTCCAACTAACAGCGCTAACAAATCCGTTATGCCGGCGTGTACCCGGGCTGATGTTATAATACAGATTCTGGCAAAAGTCTGTGCCGGAGATTGACGTTGGCAAGTTCCTGATGTTATAGGAATATGTCAGACTGTCCAAACTCTCCCCATAAACAACCTTCACGAGCCTTCCTACATCATCATAGACATTTCGCAGCATCGGCTTCATTTCCTCTTCGTTCATTCCGTGAAGTGTTTCCACGTGCTGCCCCATACGGTCGTAGCGGAACTCCTGCATTTCAGTAAAAACAGTGTCCGCCCCACGCAGGTGAATTCGTTTCTTTAGAACAGGCTTTCCGGAAATGTTATAGTTAGTGAAAACCTCGTCCGCGATGCCGGTGCTTGTGTTATGAGAAGCAGTTCGCACCGGGCGGTTAAGTTCGTCATACCAATATGAGCTGAAAGTCCATCCTTCACCTGATACTTCACGCACAAGCTTGCCGGTCAACTGACCGATGACCGAGATGTCCTTGCCCTCCACAATATTGGTGTACACCTGAGTAAAGAGAGAATCTGACGTCGTTGGAACGACTGGCAGAGAATCAGCAAAATGGACTAGGGACCTGTAATCATAACTGTCATAATAGTTTATTGTCAGATACTCAGGTTCAGTCAAAGTCAGATTGCTTATTCCATACCCTGTGTAACCCGTCGTAGCTCCTGTAGGACTCGCATAAACAAACACCGACCTAATACTTTCAACATCCGTATTCTTGCAAAGTCCCGTCATAACTTGACGGCCTTGTCGGTCAGGGATTTCAAATTTCCATTTCCCTACTTCCCTCAACTTTCCATCCTGAACGAAGATACAGTGACCTGCCTTGTCGTAGCGCCTATACTCCCATTCCTTGCCTGGCTCCTTGACCCGGACAGGGCGGTTCAGAGGGTCATAACCATAAATGAAAGCATATTTATCCATCAAAGCCTGCTTCTCTTCAGCAGTCGTCACAGAACTGAGCGCCGAAGATGCCATAGGAGGAAGAATAATTCTCAGATTTCCGTAGTTATCGTAAATATAGTGAGTGTCTAAACGGGTGCTGCCGAGAAATCTGCGTTCAAGCACCGATTGCCCGGCCGGATTAACAAAGGTGAAGATTGTTATTCCGTCTTCATCGACCGATTCACGTATGTTCAGATAGCCATTCGGATATAACCCGGAAGACGAGAATTGATCATTGTTCAGATTAGTCGCATAGACAAGCTGCAACAGTTTGCACGAACGAGAGGAAGTAGTGTCATTCAGGGAATATTTCCGTGTTCTGAACTTCCGGTCATTTCGCCACATCTGTCCCGGGCCGCGCTCCTCAATCAAACGGCCGGAAGATGATTTTTCATAGACATATTCCGTATTGGGAGCGAAATCATTGTAGTATCCAGGGGTATATGGCAAAAGTCCAGGATAATAATTGCCATCAGAGTTGACAGGAGTCGGCAAAGAACGTCGAATAATCCTTCCAAGAGCATCCGGAACAATGTCCGAAACAATATTCTTCCCTGAGGTTCCGGCTTGAAATACCATAGACTGAACCGGATGCCCGAAAGCATTGAAAAACTCACGTGTCTTGATATAAAGTTGGTCGTCAAAACGGGTTTTTGTCTCTATACTGTTGCGGGTAACGCTTCCCGAATAGCCCAAAGTGTAATCATACTCCTTCAGAGTCTGCCACTTTGCACCTGTCATAACTTTTTCTCTCGTCAGGCGCCCGCAATCATCGTAGTCATAGCCTGTCCGTCCTCCGTCGGGAGCGACCTTTCCGGTAAGTCCAAGCAAAGGCGCATATTCATATCTCCAAACTTGGGCATTAGGGATCAACGCCGGCAGTTCATCAAATGAGTAGCCGTTGTCAGTCTCGTTCTCCACTTGAGAATACTGGGCGTTACGTACAACCAAGATTGGATATCTGTCATCAGATCCCCACAGATAGACATAAGGCACACCATCCTCATCAACTGCGCTGAGCGGTTGAGCGTTGGAATTGAACAAGAGCACTTCAAAACTGCGTTTCCATTCAGGGGAATTGCTATTGGTACAAAAAGCCTCTGTCTTCTTCTCACAAACATTGTCTCCGTCTAAAACAAAATGATGATTCTTCGTAATCGTCGGTCCACTGATACCTGTCAGCCTGGTGTGCTGGTCTTCAATCACGGCTGAGATATAGTTTCTTGCAGCCATCGTGTCAATAACATTCGACGGGAGGAGAGACGAGTCATAGAGGTAACGACGAAACGATACGTCTCTCCATAGTTGGAGACCATTCTTAACCGCACGGTCGTGGTATGTACATAGCGAATGAGGTCTGATTTCACGTTCAATAGCGTTATAGCCAAATGATTCTGTCGTAACTTTGGGAACATCACCATCGTATTCGGTGGTCACTCTTGACACGAGTTTCTTCCATCCTGTTGAGATGCAGATGTCGAAGAAATAAAAGTTGAAAACTGACTTGCAATAGTAATATAGAAAGTCGCCTCCCTCATACTCCAAGCCCAAAAATCTAGGCAAGATTCCTTTGCAATAAATACCTATTGATTCCCTATTCTTTCGTCCATATTCCTTGTACGTATTCTTTATTGAACGCTTCAAGACATATTCCCCGGCCTTCCATTCATATTCGTCCACACTGGAAAGATTGCCGTTGGCCCATGAATTGTCAACGACATATCCCGGAATCTCATATCTTGAATCAGAGAATCCGCCAATCCGTTGAACGGAGGTATATAATCCAGAGCCCATGGCCTCCGACAGCTTTTCCTTCCACTGCGCGTAGGCCTCGCGCTGTGAGTTGTAATACCGTTCCTGAAACTGCTCCGTCAACACGAACTCCGGCTCTTTGATGTCAAAACCATAGACTGTCTTCAAGGTGTCGGACGGTGAGGATGAGTCTATTATCTTTTCAACAATCCTGCGGTATGCAATTCGGGAAGAATAATGCCACCCAGGGACTAATGGCTCAGAGCTACACGTCCACGACTGAGTGATTTCATACGGGCCGGCCTGCCCGGCATTCATATTTCTTACCTGCGTCACCGAATAGTCCTCAAACAGGCTCGGGTCAAAGGGTATATTGAAATTCTGTGGGTTCGAATAGTCATAGTTCCGCGTAATCGTCCGTCCTGTTGCCAAATCTTTTGAAATCACCTGCCTCACCTTGATTGCGGGAGTTCGCGGAACGGCATAATCCTCCGTGTCATAGACAAGTTCTGTATATGCACCGGTGATTCCCTCAATGGACTTAAGAGAATGAATCTTTGCAGCACTCGCCGAATGACTTCTGTCTGCAATATAGGTGTCATAATATTTATCCCCGACAGGCAGATAGCCCAACAGGCTCGGATTGGACTTGCCATTGTAGTAGCCCTGCAAGTCCTGGGCATAATAGCAGTTAGGGGAGCACATTGCCAGATAGCCCAGACTTGACTTGGCGGCAAGGTCTGACACAGAGACATCCTCATTATAATACTTGAAGTCATAGCTGTCATAGACAGTTTCAGTTGCGCCTTTGAAAGTCACGGTCTCCAGTTTCAGACGACCTCCGGCAAACGTGCCGTGAGCGAACTCCACGCTGCGCATCTTCTTTCCGCTCTTGTCATAGAGCGCTATTCCGGAAAGTCGGAACTTCCGACCATCGGCATTCGATTCCGCTGTGGTGAAGACGAGCCTGCCCTGAGGAAAACGGATTTCTTTCAAAACAGGGGTGGAGTTAACCGTCCTTGTATGGATAATGCTGCTGGCCTCCCTCTCCGGCTGTTCCGCTGTCCCGCCAGTATGCCGTATTTCGTATGAATGGGACAGAGTCCGGTCAATGTATGAATCCTGGCGGCGAGCATAGACAAAGTTTATGCTGTCTGTTTTGTTCATTGAGACAATCTTTGTCAGATACCACGCGCTATCGTATGTGCAGGACTCGCACAGCGGGCTCATTACTCCGGTCTTATGGTTATAGACCGTGGATATGACTGTCGATTTCTCGGCCTGCTCATAGTGATAGGAGGTCCCGCTGTCGTCTGTAATGACGAATCCTGCCGTCAGCTTTCCTGTACTGTTAACAAGCCTCCGAATATGGTTTTCTGTATATGGAACCTGCAAGTAGTTATTGTAACCGGCAATGTAGAATGAGCCGCCGGTCTTTCCCATCGTGTAATCATAGCGGTCACGCATCCTGTCCGTGTCGTTGAGGCCGTTACTTTTTTCCGCGACGGTCAAGTTGAGAGATGCGGCATCTTTGTCCGCACGGATTTTTGTCGCCGTCGGTAGTTCCGGGTTCATCCCCTTGTCCGGAAGCCCGTTGATCGTGAGGTTTACCACCCCTCCGGCGTTCAGCACCCAGCCGAGGCCTGCCCAGCTGGCCTTGTCAGTGACCTTGACTCCACCACCGATGTAGGAAAGGCTGACGGGGAATGTCAGTTCGCGAGTCCGGATTTCATAAATGGGGATTGACACATCGACTTGTCCCGAGGCTTGGGAAACGGAATATTGGCCGTAATTGAGAAATGCGGCGGCCTCGGGCGTGGGCGGAACAAGATAGGGATTGTTCTTCGCGGACAGGAGGGTGCTTCCGACTGCGAGAGTCTGTGCCGGAAGACTGAGGTCTGACAAGGCGAGAAGCAGAGTCAGAGTGCAGAGGGTCAGCAGTTTCTGTTTCATGAGAAGTGTTTTTTTTGTGGTTATCGTTAAGCGGGGAGATGTTTTAGAGTATCGTCGGCTTTATGAAGATGTTGAGCTTTGTTTCAGTGCGGTTCTTCTTCGTCTTTCCGAATACGGAGCGGAGCACTGGGACACGGGAGGCGTACGGAAGACCACGGGAGGAATTGTCTGTCAGGTTCTTCTCAATGCCACCGAGCAGGACCATATCTCCGTCCTTGACCCTTATGATGGAGGTGAAGCTGCGCTTGGAGATCCCCGGTGGGGCATATTCGTTGTCCTTCGAGCCGGTGTCGGTGAACTCGTCCTGGCTGAGATTGACCGTGAGGGTGATTGTGCTGTCGCGACTCATGTACGGTGTGATGTCGAGGACAAAGTTCGCCTCGACGTTCTTCCACAGATAGGACTCCGACTGCAAGGGGTTCTGCGTGCCTATGATGTTCACCTGACTTTCCTTGTAGTATTTCACCTCGCCGCTCTTCAGTACGGCCTTGTGACCGTTCAAAGTGGAAAGCCTCGGCGTGGAACGGAGCGAAATCCTACCGCTCTCCTCAAGGAGCTGGAGGTCGGCATAAAAGAATTGAGAGACTTGTCCAAGATTGATTGAGCCGAGTCCGCTGAATGATGCGAGCAGACGGTTTATCGAGTCTGCGTTAAGCGTCAGACCAAGCCCCGGAGAGAAAGTCGCGCTGTTCTTTCCCTTCTCCGAGCCGGTGCCAAGCCCCAGCCCGAGTGACTGTGCGGAACTTGTGGTCGCATCAACAATCATAACGTCAATAGAAATCAGCGGAACGCTCACGTCTATCTCAGAAAGGAACGACAGGATTTCCGAGGCCACCTTTCTGTCTCCGCTGACCACTATCCCATTGAGGTCCGCGAATGGCGTGATTTCCATATTCTGTTTCAGTGAAGACGGGATTATGTTCACGACATCCTCGACAGTCCTGTGCTTCATCGCATAGACGATGGTTCCAGTCTGCGGAGACGCCTCCTCCTGCTCGTCGAAGAACGCAGAAGAGAATGCGCCACGCTCTTTTCCGCTCTCGAACAAGTACCACGAGTCCTCTTCCCGACGAACAGAAAGCACATTCACGGCTGCAATGGTCTTCACAGCCTCATCAAGCGTCATCCCCGTTCCGAAAGCCGAGACCTGCCGATCGGCCAATGAATTAGGATAGAGAAGATTGCCCCCGGTCACTACATTGAAACGACGAGCTACTGCATCCAATGTGCAGGCAGAGAAGTCGAATGAAAACACCGTGCTGTCAGCCGGGTCACGGGAAAACCTGACCTCAGAAACAGGCACGGGAGGAACAAAATCAGTCAATGAGACTATATCCCCGGAAAATGTCGCCTCTATGCCTTTCTCGTTGCAGATGAAAGCCAGAACATCGCATACAGGTATTTTCTGAATATTGCAGGTAATCGCCTTACGTTTGTCGAAATTTATGGCGATGCTCAGTCCGTTCGATATGGCTATGCCCTTTATGAGCTCAGAGACCGAAAAATTGGTCACGGATACGTCAATCTCATTGTTGTAAGCAGGGATTCTTTCGGCCAAGACGGAAAAGTTCCGGCGCAGAAGCCAGGCTCGGGATGTCGAGTCATCGGAATGAATACACGAAGGGAAGGCCAATGACCGACTATGCCCAGTGGAGATTCCGAAGCCCCGGACCGGACCCGGGATGAAAAGACCGATCAGACTTAAAATCAGGAGAAGAAGGCAGCGTTTCATATATCAGATTACATAGTGTTCAAGATAGGGGCAATCTCCTCAAACGAGGTTTCCCCGGATTCATAAAGAGACATAGCAGATTCGCGGAGCGTCCGCACGACTTTCTGAGACAGGATGCCGCTGACATCGCGGACATTTTCACGGACTGCGGCGGAGAGGGTATCGTCAATGCGGACGACCTCATAGATGGCCTTGCGGCCGAGATAGCCGGTGTAATGGCACTGCGGGCATCCCACGGCCTTGCCGGAAGATGACTTGCAGTGAGGACAGAGAAGGCGGACAAGCCGCTGCGCGATGCAGGCGATAAGGGTCTCTGAAATCAGGTAGGGATGGACACCCATATCTGTAAGCCTTGTGATGCAGCCCCAAGCGCTGTTCGTATGCAAGGTGGAGAGCAGGAGGTGGCCGGTCAGGGAACTGCGAATTGCCATCTCCGCGGTCTCCTCGTCGCGGATTTCGCCAAGCATGATGATGTCCGGGTCCTGACGTAGGAAGGTCCGCAACGCGACAGGGAAAGTAAGTCCGATTTCCTCCTTAAGCTGGACCTGATTGATGCCGTCGAGGGTGTATTCAATCGGGTCTTCTATGGTGAGGATGTTGTTGTCGCCTCGGTTCAGCCGCTCAAGCGTCGCATAGAGCGTTGTGCTTTTTCCCGAGCCTGTCGGGCCGCTGATGAGTACAAGCCCGTGGGGACGGCTGACCGCGTTCAAATAGTCCCCGAGCTGCCGTTCGTCAAAGCCCAATTCATCCAGAGAGATGTGCCGTCCGTCACGCGAGAGCAGGCGCAAGACTATCTTCTCCCCGTAAATCGTCGGCATTACCGATGTCCTGATGTCAAACTTGATGTCGCCCCGAGAATACATTATCCTCCCATCCTGCGGAAGTCTTTTCTCGGCAATGTCGAGGTTCGACATGATTTTAATTCGGTTAACGATGCCGGGATAGCGTTCTCGTCCGACGACATGACGCTCAATCAGTTTTCCATCAACCCTGAAACGCACACGACACCTATGCTCCGACGGCTCAAGGTGAATGTCACTCGCACGCACACGGAAGGCTTCCTCCACAAGTTCCCCGACAAAGTCCTGCCCATCCAAGGCCTCACTCTCCGAATGCTTCTGCACACCAGTCTGCCGATAGTTCGAGGACAGCAGCCGCGTCAGTTCGTCCGAAGCCATAGGATGCAGCGAGAGCCGCAGTCCATACACAGCTGCGACCTCCTCAACGACTGCATCATAGACCTTCCCTTCGTCACAATAACAAGCCACCACATCGTCAAGTTCCCGTTCAAACGGGACAAGGCGGTAGTAAAAGGCCTCGTCACCGGTGAACAGCTGCAGGGCCTCTGTCGAAATCTTTTGTGGTTGCATAATTATCTAAGTATTATTTAGTTGGTCTCAAAAAATAGGCAATTGCACAGAGCATGGCAAGAACTATATATATAGAAGCTATTATTGCAAAACCCTGAACTTGTCTCAATAAAAAGCCAAACGATATGAATAGGATAGCCATAGACAATAAAATAGGTACCGACTTGGGAAATGCCCCCTTGTCCCGGACATATATCTTCCCACGCTCCAGACATTTTATCATTCCCTCGGGATACATTGATGTTCCTTCCCAATAGTTCTTTCTCCACCAAGGAACGAATAGAGTCCTATGAAAACGACCGCAGACACGCCATTCCCGCCAATCAAAGTCCCCAAACCAAGTCCAAAAGACTAATTTACGGTAATCAATAGAAACTTCCGCATTCGCAAATTTTACCCATACACCGTCTTTAAGACCAGCTATGACAACTGTATGGCAATATAGTTCAACTTCATCGGCCAATATTCTTTCAAGTGTCACATCTTCTTCTTTGGAATACACATGACGATACACGCATACTAAGTCGAAGAAAAATGCATTCTCATCAATTGCCACAAACTGAAAATACTGCCTTCTTTCATCAGGCCATCTTATTTCAAATACGTCTCCGGGAACCGGTCTTTTATTTTTCATTGCTTCTACCATTTAAAGTGATAACCATCCCAATATTGTGGATCTATTGAATTTATATTGTTATATAAATTGTCTATTCCATAATAGTTTATCAACTGCTGCTCAAGTATATGAGCAGACATCGGATTAAGATGGACTTGATACCTGTCAAACTTAAGATTTGCCCGTAGAGTTCCAGAGTTAGCATGTTCACGCCAACGCACTTCAGGAGGACGCTTCGTTATACCAACATATTTGACACTCTTATCACTTGGATCCCTCCCTACATAGACCGTATAATTTCCATCAGAATTTAAAGATAACGGCTTTCCTGTGACAGGATCTATGCCCCACGCTAAAGAAGTTACACTCGTGGTCAATAATCCGGTCGTCCATCCCAACAACATACTCCGCCACAATCCCTCATCAAAAGAATTGGATAAGGCATCCCCAAATGACTTCCCATTCATCAAATTGAAGGCAGTACAACTAACTATATGACCTGCTCCAGAAATTAATGGAGAGGTAAGAGTTGTCTTGAGAAGAGGACTTTTCAGATTAGACAAAACAGAAGAGGATGCGAAACAAGAAGCCAAAGCACTTGTTGCAAGGCCTGTCATGGCACCAGCAACTGTCGAAATAGTCACGCCTCTCCAATCTACATTATCCATACCTGAGAAATTATAACCAGTCTGCGCAACTATACTATTGTTGAATGCAGTCAAAGCTCCGGAACCCATTCCAGCAAATGCTATTGCAGCCATAGAACCGCCAGCAAATGCAGTCCCGGCGACCAAGGCACCACCCGCCGCACCCGCTGCAAATGTAGTAAAACCTTGCCAGAAGCCATCAACCTTGTCCCAATTAAAAGCCACATTAAGGACTCCGCCCAAAACAGTAGCACCGACAATTATCCAAACAGACTCACCACTTTGATCGGTGTAACTCAGCGGATTGTTAAGGGCATAGGAATAGCGGTTAAAAGATTGGGAGAAGTCCGGGGCCTGAACATACGGGTCTGGAGACAAGAAACGGCAGAGTAGCGGGTCATAGAGACGGGCATTCATATTGATGAGGCCGAACCACGGAAGGTGCTCGTGACCGGTGAAACCTCGCCCAAGGCAGAGCTCGGGCTCATTGCCATGAGCGTAAATCTCTTGAGTTTCAGGGTCTCGCAGCCGTCCCCATGGGTCGTAACTGTACTCTGCCAAGAGAGTGCCATCGTTCGTCGCGACATGAGTGATGCTGCCGAGGTAGTCCCGACCAATATTCAGCGCAGTCCAATTGCCGATGCCCTCGCGAACAAGAACCATTGGAGCCGAATAGGCATCACCTCCTAAGTAGAAACGCTCTATTGTCGTACCATCTGACTTGATATCCTGCTCGTAGCGGCTACCGATGTAATAGCGCGTAAGTTCCGGAGAGACGCCTTCAGCATAAAGCATCTTCACGCGGTCTCCACTACCGTTGTAGGTAAACGACGCACTCTTCCCTCCCTCGGCAAGAAGTGACGGACGACCGAAGGACGTATAACTCACTGTTTGCTCCCGATTCGGAACAAGTGTGTCATCTTCCGGAACGAATAAAGTCACCTGATAGGGTTTTCTATCATTCTTATAGTATAACTCGCCGACGCCATCAATTGAACATACATTGCCATAACCATCAAACTCCACATTACGTCCCTTCATCCCTCGCAATCGGTTAAGTTGGTCATAACCAAAGGGTTCATCAATATTACGCACCAAATCCACCCTAATTCCAAGACGGCTGTTCCAAGGATCGAAGTCATAAAAGAAATCCATCAGACAACTGTTTGTATCAGAACTCCCGTCATTCATTCGGCGACTTGTCGGAAGCCCGGCTTCAGACCAGCCGTAAGTTCTCAGTACATCACCTGTCTGAACCTTAACTGGCTGACCATAGTCGTTCTCTTCTATCAGTCCGAACACAGGCATCCTGTCTGGGAGAATGGTCAAACTGATGTTATGCACGTTTTCATAGCCATAGCGTTCCGTTGTTATATATCCCGACTGGGCTTCATAAGCGACACTGTCAAGCATACCTTCTCTATGGTACGAGAAAGTCTTACGCAGCCATTTCCCGTCAGGCACGATTTCTTTTTCCGTCAGCACACGGTCATAACTATCGTAGGTATAATCCTTTCGAGTGCCGTTCGTGGAAACTTCCGAAACAAGGCGACTAAGTTCATCATAGGTATAATCCGTTGAAAACTCCCCGAGCCGCTCTTCCTTAGTCACACGTCCGAACTTATCGAATCTGCTGATTATCCTTCCGTTCGGATTCGTCTGCACACGCACGGAACTTCCGTCCGCGTTCCACATCGTACTATCTGTCTGGATCCCAGCACTCGGGTCATTAATGCCTGTCCGGCGGCCGTATTCATCATAAATAAAGCGTGTGACAATCAATCCGCAAGTCACGGAATCCAATTGTCCGTCATTTCGATATTTATAGAGCATAGAAGTCCCGGAATCTTTTACACGAACAACTTTCCCTGCTGCATCATAAGTTATAATACGCTCCACATCGTCACGGATCTCCTTGACCTGATTTGCCATATAATCACGATGAAGTGAATGTCCTGGAAAGGTTTCGGAAATCAGACGACCATATTTATCATACGTGTATGACTCCCATTGATATGGTGATTTTTCTCGATATGGAAACGAACTCTTGGAAATCCGTCCTTGCGAATCATATACATAGTCCCTCTTCTGCCATTGTCCGTCGAATCGTTGAGTCTCCGTATGCATCTTCCGACCAAGGCAGTCATACCAAGTTACTTTCGTAGGCATCACGCTTGACGAAACAGTCTCAGTGTAGAGACAATCCGTACCCCAATTACGGGAAACAGTCTCCACTACACCATCCGGACGTTCGACACTGGCAACATTACCAAAGCCGTCATACTCAATCTTTGTCGTATCTCCATGGTGATTCACAATGCGCTCCGGCCTGCAAAACTTGTTGTAAGACAAGTATTCAGTCTTTCGTCCGAGAGCATCTGTCTCCGACATAAGCCTATGTCCGTCAGAAGTGTAAGCATATGATTTGCCGACATATTCAGAACTGCCATACGGAGCGACACTTTCTGATGTGACATTTCCGAAAGCATCGTATGACCACTTTGTTTTAGAGACAAGCTTTGAATAATCCCAATATCCCGGCCTTCCGACCGGAGCATTAAGCCTTGTCACTACACGCCCGCGATAAACTTTTTTAGAAAGCATCTGCCCGAACTCATCATAGTCCATGCGACACTTTTCCAGCCAGAAATCCCGAGGAGCGGATTCGTAACCCTTTTTCCTTGTCCTGCTGTCAACAAGCAGTCCAAGCAAGTATTTTTCCGGAGTCAGTATATGCCTATACACATTATCTGTACCCGTCCAGATAATATCAATACCTTCACCTGATTGCTGATACGTGATAGTTCTACTAAGGAAATCGTATGAGTCATACGAATTGAAAACTTCCGTTTTTGCTCCAGTAAGGCAATCCGTATGAACGGACCATGTCAGTACTGGAGAAAGGCATAAATAGTTTCCACCGATTCGCTCATAGGTATTCTCAACCGTTACAAACGGACTGTCCGGTGTTGAGAGCAATGCCTTTGATGAACGAATCAGTACACCTTCCATCTCTGGGTCATATTCCTGAATTGACACCACTCCTGCGATATTATCAACACGACAGACTTTACCGAAACCACGGAAACCGAGACCACCGCTGCCGGATACCGCATCATAGTAACAGTATTCCATATCCGTCACCTTATACTCACTTTTGTCCGAGTTGCCATAAGTCGCGGTCTTTTGCAAGAGATTCATCGGAAACGCGACACGTGCAAAACCGTCCTCGTTTGAATATGAACGGATTTCATCATTTCCATACACTGAAGCGGAATCCATCATGTTTGCATATTCATTTGTCTGGAGCACGCCATAGCTATCCTCCATTTCGGCGACAAGACGATTCACATCCCTGTTGTCAGAAAACTTGTAGCTCGTAATCGTATGCCCGTCAACAGTAATGAGACCGCTTATTGCATTATATCCGAGTATATTATTGTAAATCACACCTTTTGAGGATGGCATGGTCGCAGTTGAAAATATAGCATCATTACTGAAAGAGTTTCCGTTGACATTCAGATGGCATCTCAGATTTCTACCACGGAAACACAACATATCAGACAAACCGTCACGGTTCACGTCAATGAACATATAGCCGTCACCGGGACTACGCTGTCCCAAATTGAGCGTAGTCCGCTCAAAGTTTGCCCCAGTGTAGGAATATATCTTCCACTCTGACCCGCCATCCACGATGCCGCCGACAGAACCGGAGGAACCGGTGCCACTGCTTCCGCCACCATAGTTAGGGTTAAGATAGGTTTCGCCGGGAGGAACTACAATGTCAAGGTAGCCGTCACCATTCCAATCTGCACAGTAATAGGGTCTGTCAATCAGAGCGCCATAGTTTAATCCTCTGATTGCCTTTTCTTTAATCAGATTCCCGGAATGCAGTTTATAAACACTTATACCCCCTGCCTCCTCGACATAACAAAGTTCTGTCTTCCCGTCATTATCAATGTCGCAGGAAAAAATCTGTGAAGGTGTCACCAAATCAAAGGCAACAAGATTTCGGCACTCACCTGTATTCAAGTCAATTATGGCTGTTTGCGAGACCTGTTTATTACCACGGAAATCCCGGTTCAAAGAGACTGTTACCAGTTGTACTCCAACACCATCAAATTTTCCGAATAGATACACGCGCTGCTGAGGACTGAACCAAGAGCTGTTGTCACCTTTATCCTTGACAATCCCGCGGACCTTTACCGAAAATGATTTCAAGGACAAATCCGCCGAAGACTTCTTCAGTTTGTATACGCCAATCCATAGCTTTGTAAAGTCGCCTTCAGTACCATTAAAATGAACCTTGACAATTTCATCCACTCCATCCGAATCAACATCCAAAGCCTCAACAGCCTGAAATCCAGCGCCTGCCTTAAGAATAATTTCCGGAGCATCAGATGAAAGTTCCGGCACTATGGTCATTTTGTCAATTTCAGCATATCCACTGCCATAAACATATACATAATCCTTGCTTTTATCGCCAGTGTCTGTAGATGATGCTATCACCTTATAGGTACTATGATCAGGTAAAATAATCACCCCGTCCGAAGTTGCTCCACTGCGGAACCGTCCGCGTAAATATTTCCGGTCTCCTGTCGGGACAACATTCACGCTGCGCGTATTGGTGACATAGAAATCCGAACTATCCGCAGGCTGCTCCGGATAGCGGAAGCGAAGAGGGCGAAGGCTGGCCTCCCCCACTCGGCATCCTATCGACGTAAGCAGGTTTGCCCCTAAGCGTGATTCGTGAGTTAGGGTGTATGTATAGAGATTGTCGTTGCCAGAATTGGAGCGGATGGCCTTCAGGAGTTTACGGCACTGTATCTTCTGGCCGGCATAGTATGAAATCGTCCCGGAATCGACATTCTCATAATCAAAGTATATCCTGCCGGCAGGTACCCCTTGTTCATCATAGTTATAGAAAATGGTCGAAGGATAATACATCCCTATACGGTCGTAGAAGAAGTCGATGACCATTCCGGTGATATCCGTCATTTTTGTCAGGGGATAAGAGATTCTGTTGGTAGCATTGGCAAAATTGGACGGAAATCCATACACGGCCTTTGAGCCATTGGGGTATAGGACATCAAACCAAATGGCCTTGCCGTCTATCTCATGGCTTCGAACAAGGATGTGTCCGCGTGCCGTCTCGTATGGATATTCATCAGAAAGTGCACTGACCGATGACGACACAATCGGCACGCCGTCAAGGGCGTATGCAGGATTGGAATCCATCAGACTCGCGGCACTGACACTGCCGTGATAGTACATATTTTTGTTAATCTGCGTAATTGCCGACAGTCCGCCTACTGTCCAGCCATGTCCGGCGATTCCGGGTCCCGACTGGCTGCTGTATTGCAGAGACAGGCTCGGAAGAAAAGAACCGAATGGTGTTGTTGCGATGGGAACAGTGTAGGTGCGTGCCCCGGTCGGAGTAACATCTGCGGCATAGGGGATTTTCCCCACGTGATAAGACGAGAAGTCATCCGTGACGGTGGCGGCAAGTGCTGTAGTCACGAGGCTTGCCGCGACGAGGGATGCAAGTATTTGAATTATATGATGTTTCATATTCATTTAGTTGATTCGAGAATTATGCGGATGACTATCTGGAGAGTAAGGCAGATGGCGAAGGCTGTAACAAGCGGAATGTCGCGGGCTGTAGTCCTGGAAAGACGTGTGTAGAGAAGCCAGAAGAGGATGGTCGCGAGGGAGGAGATGATTAGGAAGAGAAGGAAATGGCGGGGTGGAAAATATGGCGTCATGCAGAGGACGAAGAGAAGATCACCGGTACCTAGCATATCCGAAAGTCCGCGTTTCCGCAGTCTTGCCCAGAGGGAGAGAGCGGTCCACAAGAGAACGCAGGTCAGGAGATTCCGGACGAGGTTCGACAAAGGCAGACGCAGGCCGCCGCTCTCCATCACGGACATAAATACTACCGCCACCGCGAAAACAGCCAGATTGAAAATCCCTATCCTCCTGCACCTGAGGTCCGAGAACGCCAGCGCCGCAAGAGGCGGGAGACACAAAAGACTCCACCACATATATTATTGCAGATTAGAATTTTAGTCCTTCACTATTTCCTTCAGTTTCTTATCCTGATCAATCTCCCAAACATTGAACTGCCCGTCCTTGTCGAAATCCACCACGGAGACGGCCTGAGCCTTGAAGCCCGAGTCGCCGGCCTCGACAATCTCTATGCGGTAGTTGGCGTTGCCGCCGTCTGTCACGAGAGGCTGCTGCTCGAAGCCAAGTTCCTCAAGGTTGTCACAATATCTTGAATAGGTATAGAAATAGCTCTTCTGCAAGGTGTGGACAAAGGCGAGCTGCTGCTGCGCCTCCATGCTCTTGGCCTTGGAAATCAGTGGCATGAGGTTCGGGAGGGCAATCAGTACAAGTATGCCGATGATGACGAGGACTACCAGCATTTCCGGAAGCGAAAATGCACGGAGACGCTTTTCTGAAACGCGCCGCATCATTGCTTTTCCTCCTGTTTTTCAGTTGGCAGGGCTGCCGGAGTCTCCTCCTTTACAGGCATTACTTCCGGAGTCCTGGCTGTCTGATTTCCGATTGTTTCAGAAGAGTCCGTGGTCTGCTTCCCAGCATTTGCAGAAGATTCTACCGACGATAATTTCTGAGGAGCCACAAATGAGGACTGGTCAGTTTCCGGCGTTGATTGCTGCTCTGGAAGAGTGACCGTCACTCTCCCGATTCGGTTCCCGGCCGCGTCGTAGTTGTAGTTCACGACCTTTGTCTGAGCCTTTGCCGCAACGGCAAGAGCAAGGCAGCAAAGAGTTGTTATGATTGTTCTTTTCATTGTTTCTGCTGTTTTAACGTTACTGTTTCTTGCGGCATCCGAAGTTGAAGCGCAGGCCTACGGTGAGGTCGATGTGGCTGCAGCTGCGGAGGTCATCGCCCATATATTCCGTGATGGCTTCCTTTGTCAAAAGCGAATGCTCGACAGTGATGTCATTTTTGTCCAGGAGGGCATAGAGATATGAGAACTGAATGCCGAAAGATAAGTTCGGGGTCCAAGTCAGGGTCTGTCTTGCCGAGGCCATATCCGCCGCCGAAATCAACCCCGATTCTCAGCCGAGGCCAGACGAATGTGCTCACGGCCGCCGAATCCGTTGTCTGTCTGCGCGTTCCGGCATCAGCCCCTGCCGACAGGCTCATAAGCGCCGCGCACAGAAGCACGGCAAAATTTACTTTCCAATTTTTCATACTATTTATCGTTTATTGTGGTTTCACATACTATTCCGTATATTCTCTACATCAATTCGCAAGGAATCATGAAAATAAACAAACAGCCTGTTTAATCCTACGCCATCCGGAAGATTCGTCAGAAAATCATCACTTCTGATTAGTATTTCAATATAAGTCTCCAACTCTTTTTCAGAGAGAGCAGGCATCGAGAAATGAAGAAGCCTGACGGCTTTACCTTCTGGTATCCAATACAAATCACTTATCGCATCATAAAAACCGTCCCAATTATTATCATCGTATGGGCAGCCCAGCGATTGCTCAATGAACTTTATCAAATCTTGCTTCCCTTTTATATACGAATCAATCCATATCACTATATCATTGGGAGATTCTTTCTCGATGCGCTCCAACTCCAAGTCTGAGCAATAAGTCAACATAGTTATCTTCAATTTTTCTTTTCCAGAGATTTCTTTCCGTGAATCATGGCTTGGGTAGTTAGCACTCCGACAAGACAAGAGATGAAATCAAGACCTATCGGGCCCAAGTTTATCAGTTTGCTCATAATACCATAGTTTTCCATATTCCTGACAATCCACCAATGGAACGGCTCGTTTTCTTCGCATGGACCTCTATTCAATTCAGACATACGGTACAGTTCATTGTCAGGACACATTTCATGAGCCTTTCTGAATGTTTTTTGAGGGAATTCCGGATCTTCGTCATAAAACCAGCCGCATCGGCTTGCAATGAAACCGAAAAAGAAAAGGAAGTCAGGGTTCTCCGCATACTTTTCTTTTGCTGCAGCATAAACTATCGGTATGTTCTTCTCTGCCTCATTGAACTCAGGCATCTCAAAATCGGCATACAACACAATCGTTTCCAACAAGAAAATGTAGTTCAAGTAAGAATCCAACGAGCCATTTTCCTGTCTGATAACGTTTTCCATCAGACGAAGAGCTTTCTCCCAACTTTTTGCCTCAATCAAATCACTCAATTCTTTTTTCCAATTCATATACATAGTTTTAATATGGAATGTACATAGTCCCAACTCGTGGAATTGAATCTATAACTCGTCCACTTATCACGACATTATAACCATAAATATTCACACCAACTTTAAAATGGCCAGAAGGTGGATACAGGCCATTTGCAGCACGCATTGCATCTGTAACGATTGCCTCATGACTATAACCTTTCATAAAGGTATCAAATCCATGCTTCGCCTTAAAAATGTGAGTCATAGAATTGGGATCTCCAATCGTCAAATCAATACCTTTCTGTAGATTGCTTTCTGGCAAATAGTTTTTATAGGGATTCTCAACAGAGAGTTCCAATCCTTTTTGCGGAGAAGGACTCTGAGGAGAGCGTGAAAAATCTGCAAAATCTGCCGGTTTTTCAAGGGCATTTTCCCGAATAGTTGAAGATGTGTTGTCGGAAATAATCTGTCCTGGTCGCATTGAACTGCACAAAGGACGCCCATTCCAGAAATTCTGATGGTTCAGAGCCGAATTGATCCCACCAGCCAATCCACCAAAGAGTGCCCCGCCAAAACCACCATATAAAGCCTGCATTCCACCAGACTTAAGGGCATCGGAGAAACTTCCTCCACCCAGCAGCGTCATGCCGAAACCATTAGTAAACCCTCCAACAAAACCGCCAACGCCACCAGCGATAGCACCTCCGGCAAAGCCTCCGATACCAATTGCAGAACCGACAGCGGCTCCAGCTGCTCCTCCCGCAAAACCGGCAATACCACCTATCAAACCGCCACCTATCATATAACCGGCCATTTTCCAACCAGTAGCGCCCTTGGAATAGCCTATTTTATATCCACAATATGTACCAATCGCGACACCAATCGTCGCCCCTATAATCAAAGCCGTCGTAATGACAAACTCCCCGTTAGGGTCGGTGTAGGAGAGCGGATTGTTGAGGCCGTAGGCGTAGCGGTTGAAGGACTGGGTGAAGTCCGGAGTCTGAACATAAGGGTCGGGCGAGAGGAAGCGGCAGAGGAGCGGGTCGTAGAGACGGGCGTTCATGTTGATGAGACCGAACCACGGGAGGTGCTCGTGGCCGGTGAAGCCGCGGCCGAGGTAGAGCGCAGGCTCAGTGCCCGGAGCATAAATCTCCTGCGTCTCAGGGTCGCGCAGCCGTCCCCACGGGTCATAGCTGTACTCGGCGAGAAGCGTGCCGTCGGTCGTCACGATGTGGGTGATGCTGCCGAGGTAGTCCCTGCCTATGTTCAGCGGCGTCCAGTTGCCGGTGCCCTCACGGACGAGAACCATCGGGGCGGAGTAGGCGTCGCCGCCGAGGTAGAGCCTCTCGACCGACGAGCCGTCCGACTTGATGTCCTGCTCGTAGCGTCCGCCGATGTAGTAGCGCGTGAGTTCAGGCGACACGCCCTCGGCGTAGAGCATCTTCACACGGTCGCCGCTGCCGTTGTAGGTGAACGACGCGCTCTTCCCTCCCTCGACAAGCCTGGACGGGCGGCCGTAGCAGGTGTAGCTGACGGTCTGTTCGCGGGACGGGACAAGGGCATCGTCCTCCGGAACAAGAGCAGTTATCTGGTACGGCTTCTGAGGGACATTGCCGTAACGCATTTCTCCCACGCCATCGACCTTTGTGACATTGCCGTATGAGGTGTATGTGACCTTGCGTCCCTCCATCTCTGTCAGACGGTTCAGTCCGTCGTAGGTGAACGACTCTGCGAGATTGCGCGTGTTGTCCTGACGGACATACAGGTTGCCTGTCGGGAACTGGAAGGCATACTCGAAGTCCATGATGGAGCCGTCGTCCATCTTTCTGCCGGTAGGATGACCGAACGTAGTGAAGCTGTAGGTTCTCGACACCTCGCCGGTCGTGACGCGAACCGGAGCGCCGAGGTCGTTTTCCTCGTCGAGGCGCATCACCACAGTACCCTCGGACAGGACGATGCCGGTGTTGATGCCGTTCGACCAGGTGTAGTTCTCGGTCGTGATGTCACCGGTCTGGCTGGTGTATCGGATGCTGTTCACCTGACCTCCCTTGCCGTAGGCGTAGCTCTTCTGAAGCCATTTCCCGTCAGGGACGGTTTCACGTTCCGTCAGCACGCGATCGTAACGGTCGTAGGTGTAGGTCTTGGCCGTTCCGTTCGTGGAGGTCTCGGACACGAGGCAGCCGAAGTCATCATAGGTGTATGTGGTGGAATATTCGCCGAGACGGTCAATCTTCGTGATGCGACCGAACTTGTCCATAGTAGAGACAATCTGCCCGTTCGGGTTGGTCTGCGTCCGCAATGCCGTTCCGTCGGCGTTCCAGACCGTCGTATCTGTCTGCGTTCCGGCACTTGGATCAATTATACGATATCTTCTGCCGTATGCGTCATATCTGAATGTCGTGGTTACACTGTCGCAGGTCACAGATGATGGCTGCCCGTCACAACGCAGAACATAGTTAATCTTTCCATTCGGTTCAACAATTCCAACAAGACTACCGAGAGGATCATAAGTCAGCCCACGGGAAATTCCTTTTGAGTTTTCCTGGATTGTAGAACCGGAATACGACCACGAAGCAGACTCTCCATCCGCATACCGCTCACACGTCTTGCGTCCATAGTCGTCATACGTGTATTCTGTCCACCTTTTTTCAGATATTTCATCTTCCTGATTGGCAATGCGATATGGAAGAGAGACACGGGAAAGTTGTCCTTTGTTATTGTAGCCGTAATCGACGCAACGCCACTTCCCGTCAAAGCATTGTGTCATTACACGGACTTTCCGGTTCCAAGCGTCATAATGAGTTATGACATGCGGCTTCACGCTTGATTTCTCGCTAACTGTGTAGACACCAGCGCCACCAAACGCGAGACTCGTCAAGACTCGGTTGCCGTCTGGTGCTGCTGTTTCCTTCCTATTTCCCCATGAATCATAAGTAACAACTGTTGTATCTCCATGATGATTCACAATATGTTCCGGTTGGCCGAACTTATTGTAGTCGGCATACTTTGTTACACGTCCGAGCACATCCATTGCCGATGCCACATGACGATGTGTTTCGTCATAAGACCATGACTTTACAAGGTATTCCGATGCTCCGTTGTGAGCCATTCTCTCGGAAACAACATTGTCATAATCATCATATCCCCACTCAGTCCGGCTGGTAAGTGTGGTCTTATCAATAACACGGAAGCGGGAAGCAGCTGCTTGAGACGATGTACTTGTCGATGCCGCCACTGGGCGCGGAGAAACGGCTGCGAGTCGAACTGCCTCACCTGTATAAGTTTCTTTCGTAGCTGGGCGAAGTCTGTCATCGTATGTGAATATCGTCTTGTCCCTCCAGAAACTTCCACGAACATTATCTTCGCCCTTTTTCCTATCAACGACCCTACTTAAAGGCAAACCAAGAACATACTGCGATTCAGAAACTCTATGTAAATATGTGTATGATGTGGACTCTGTGCGTACCTCGCCAGTGCCAATCTGCCTTCTGACAATGGAGGATTGCGGATAATCATAGTCTCCATAGAGCATGGTCGTTGTTGTGGTGAGTCCCGTCAGATTATCTGTCAAAACAGATTTTGTGAGACGCGGATTCAGTTTCCCGTAGGTTGTGCTGTGGCTGTCATAGGTGTTGTCAGTAGTCTCGAAAGGACTGTCCATTGAGCGACGTAAGGCTTTTGTGCTTCCAATAAGCACGCCACGCTTCTGCGGGTCGTATGTCTGAACCGAGACGATGTCATTCACATAGTCAATACAGCGCACTTTACCGAATCCGCAAAAACCCAAACCTTTGCTGTTGTACACGGCATCATACCATGTGTAATAGTTGTTCTCTGTAAGTTCTGAACTCGACGACTGTGAATAGACTCGCGTTTGAGAAATCAGGTTTGCAGAAAATGAACGTCGGGAGAATCCGGAGGCGAGAGAATATGTCCTACCATAGTCTTTCTGATAAACAGAGGCAGACACAGACATGTCCTCGTAACTATTCTGTTCAACAACCCCATAACTATTCTCAAATTGTGTAAGCAGCCTATCCCTTGACAAATTCCATGAAAAACGATAACCGTTCACGTAGAAGCCGTCAACGACCACAAACTGGCTTATTGCATTGAAATTCAACGTATTTGCCGGAAGAATTCCCTTCCCGTCAGGGATTGTCAGAGCTGAGGTCAAACAATTCCTTGAGATTGTCCCGTTTTCATTCAAATAATAGTTCAAACGACTTCCTGAGACATTAAGCAAATCAGCCAGACCATCCTTGTTTATGTCCATGAACATGAACTGCTCACCATCATTCTGCGGACAAATCTCATAGCTACGCTTGACGAAACTTCTCCCACCGGTGAATGCGTAGAAACTCCACTGGTTTCCGCCTCCGGATTTAGGCGCAGTCACTATATCCAACAAACCATCTCCGTTCACATCCGCATAAAGGCAATAGTTTTCTAATGTACTCGCGGTAAGTCCAGACAATGTCGATGATAGGCTGAATGTGCCTGAGTTGTATTTATAACGTTCCAGCCCCTGAGATGTTGCGCGGCACAAGTCCGTCCAGCCGTCTCCATCAATGTCTGCCACAACATAGTACACCTCTCCACAAAAATCTAGATTAAACAAGGCATACTCGTGGCATTGTCCTGTTTTCAAATCAACGACTGATGTATATGACGGGATGTCACGCCCTCGGAAGTCGTGACAGAATGAAACGGTAAGCAACTGAGCTCCGCCTCGGTCGTCAAATTTTCCGAACCAATACATTCTCTGCTGTGGACTCCAAAGTTTGTCCCCGTCATTGACAACTCCAACGAATTTGGTGTCAATAACTGTGGAATCCAACTTCGTTGCAGACTCGTTGAATTTGTAAACCTTGATCCTGTATCTTGAATAGTTACCGTCTATCCCCGTAAAATTCACCTTTACTATTTCATCCGTGCCGTCATCGTCGGCATCCAAAGCTTCGATTGTCTGAAAGCCGTCTTCCGCCTTCACGTATAGGTCTGTACTATTCCCGATGCACGGAGCAATTACAATATGCTGTTCTGGAGAGTACTTGCTTCCATACTGTTTGTATGTCTTGAACCAATGCTTCAGGCTTGCGATCTCGTCATAGTTACTGAATATCGGCAGCATTATAAGTCCGTCAGAGTAGTTGCCGGAAAGGAATTTTCCCCTAATGTAACGGATGTTGCCGTTTGTGAATGCATGCATCAGACAGTCTTGACTCACTTTCTGAAAATCAGCCCCATTTCCAGTATGTGTATCTCCATAGGTAAATGATAGCGGCGTCAGGTGGCGACCTCCGTTGCTGCATTCAATCGCCCGCAGTTCAAAGACCGCATTTCTATAGCCATACTTCAAGCTGTATGTAAGATACTTGCTGCCCTCGACATAACTGACGATCTCCGTCAGTGCCTTACTGCACAAGATTTTTTGCCCTGCATAATATGATGTCACCGCATCCGGTCTGGAATCGTATGACAACGTTATCTGAGCAAGTGTCATCCCGCGTTCTATACATCTCACGACACTGGGATAGTAAGTGCCGTTTGCCGTATCTTTAACGTATGTCACACTGATTACCCTGCCGTACCGGTCAGTCAGACTTGTCAACGGATAGGATATACGGGTCTGATGATTGTCCCGAAAACCGAATACTGCCTTTGAACCGTCCGGGTACAATGCCTCAAAATAACAGACTTCTCCCCCATCCACTACTGATTTTACATATATGTGTCCTGAAGCCGTCTCATACTGATAGCCTGCGGACAATTCGCCCTCCGATTTGACGAGCCGAGCCCCATCCAGCGAGAAAACACAACCAGCAGCATTGAGATTCGCGGCTGCCGACGAACCGTCATAGTAGAGAGTCTTTCCTGTCAACATTATCGAAGAAAGGCCTGTGAGACTCCACCCATAGCCGGCGATGCCGTTACCGGACTGGCTGTTGTAGCTGAGAGCAATCTTCGGAGCCAGTTTGCCATCCTGAATTGTAGCTATTGGAACCGTATAAACACGGCCTCCGATCGGTGTAATGCCGGATGTGTACGGAATCTGTCCGACGGCGAAATCAGACCTATTCACACCGGAAGGAAGCGAAAGAGGAGCTGGGAATGTCGTTGGAGCTCGCAGATTCTCCGAAGACGGAATCCCTGTTACAAGAGGGTCAGTTGTAAACAAATCTGGCCTCACGGATGGAGTACCTGGATGATATGTCACAGAAACCGGCTCAGCAACATATTGTGTCACGACACTGCCGTCCGAATTCGTGAGAACAAGGCTGTCTCTCACCGGAATATCATGCTTATTCGACGATGCAAACGCATCCGATGCTCCGCAGAGGAGCATCGGAACCAACGACACTGCTAAGAATAACTTTTTCATGATTAATCATGCATTTCCGTCATTGCCTTATGCAAAACGTCCCTTCTCCATAATAATTCGCGGACCAGATGACAAGTGTATAACTGCCTGGCTTCTCCGGGGCTTCAAAGGTAGCAATATTATTATTTCCGTCAACCAATTCTTCAAAAACAACCCGCCCAAAAGAATCCACGACATAGATTTGCGTTTCGCCTAGTTCGAACATTTGGATTTCTATCAGCTTTTGAGCATAATACATAGTTGCCTGAGCATCGGAAAAGAGATCGCGGTCTTTTTTGATGTGCCCTCGAGTTACAATCCGTATCTCTTCCTTATACGGCTCATCGTCATTAAGATTTGTGGCAGCATTCCCTGTAATGGCAACGGCAGCCATAAACAACATTAGAATTAATCGTCTCATATCAGTTTTGTGTATTAAGTTTAACGCCACAAAAGTATGTCATAAGACTATCATTACCAAAACAAATGTTTCATCATCCAAATCGCTGAATATCAACCCAATACCCCCCCCGATAATTTTTAAGAATTGCTGTTTCAGAGAGTTTCTCAGTTCATAACATTCTGACAAGCAAGTAGTTGACAGCGATATTCATTACTCATTGGAAGATGAATAGAATTTGTCCTTTTCAGCCATTCTTTTCTGCAGAAAGATTCCGATATTTGTCCGCCTCTCTACCTTGAGTTTGCCACGAATGGTAGTGAGGTCATTCTTGAACGACGGACGTTTGAGATAGTCCGCTATTTCACTATTGTTAAGGCCTATGCAAAACATGCAGCAGCACCCTTTTTCCCAGTCATTGAGCCGACACTTGTTCAAGTAGCCTATGAAGTTTGGATGAGAAAGCGAGAACGCAAGCCCGATTGATTTCAAAAAGTCTTTCTGTTCCCCCATCAATGCGGCAAGTTCCGCTTTTGCATCCTTGTCAAATGTTTTTGAAACATGGGCAGCAATGAATTTGTTCAAGACTGAAAGATACTTATCCACAACGTCACGAACTCCTTTGCCAAGGCGAGGTTCTTTTTTTATTCGTTCTAACAATTCGATTCGGCTCACCGCCTCGTTATACATCCTTTCATATTCTTCCTTTTCCCTCACGGCACGTATCCTTTCCTCCTCAAGTCTTCTATTTTCCTTTTCCAAGAGTTCAGTTTCAGCCTTATGAGCCTTCTCTGACATCTTATGAATCTTCTTTAAACTGGAATGACGCACCCACAAGAGTATTCCGAAAAGAAATGAAACCATCAAAGAAAGTACAATAATCAGAATAATGTATAACTGATGATTGATTGTTCTGTTTGTAGCAATCCTTTCCTCTACGAATTTGGTATCGCTTTCAAAAATGTCTATGTTATTGTTGCCATTGGCGCCTATAAATTCCCTATAAGATTTTGCGGCCGAACGGTATTCTCCAGTTGCCTCCTGCACAAGTGCATTCACCCATTTGTAGTCAAGTCCCTGAGTTCCGACATATTTTTCGGCCATTTTCAGTGCCCTGGACGCCTGTTCATAATTTCCTATTTCAAAATAGGATTTTGCCACTATAACCCAATATATGACCTGCTCGTCGTTGACATCACACAAATATTGCTCAAGAACAGGCTTTTTGTCCGAACTTATCGACAGGATCCCGGCATAATAACAACTATGCTGGCTCTCGTCCAGCTCATCCCAGTTATCACGCAAAATTCCAAGATAATGAAGGGCGTTCGCCGTATCCAACAATTGTTCATAGACACATGCAACATTGTTTATTGCATCATAATACCTGGAAAGTTCACCGGCAGCAGCATAATAATCAGCAGATCGCAATGCTGCGTCAATTGCTGACGCCGAATCAAACAAATGCTGATACACTTGAAACTTTGCATTGCAAAGTCGTCCCGACCACACTTTGTTCCTTGCCTTTTCGGAAAACCTTGAACCGTCTGCAAACCACCTCATCGCAGTTTCGTAATCCCCGGCATTCATGGCGATGCGCCCACGGTAGTAGTTCATCAGCAGTTTCTCGTCTGCGCTTCCGTGCCGGCGATACCAGGATACTGCAGGCGCGATTATACTGTCCGTTGTGTCATCAATGTAGTTCTTATCCCGCGCCATGGCAAGCAGCAAAGAATGACGCGCCTTGAGCGCTGATGTTGTCAGACTAAAACTGTCCATAGTGTCAAGAATTGTCAAAGCACTATCCGGTCGCTCCTCGATGAACGAAGCTACATCCGCCAGAGTCCGCTCCGTCTCCAAATCCGCCTTTGAGCAAGACAACAAAACCACGGCAGCCACACAGACCGCCGCCAACGCCCGAAACATAAAATCCATCGTACTTTCAGTGTCAATCGATTGCATACGGGCAAATCAATTCATCCGAAGGCCGATGCGCTGACGGTCAAGATCGATGGAGACTACTGTGACTGAGACTCTCTGGTGGAGACGAACGAGCTTTGATGGGTCGGAAATTCTTTGACGACGGCCATCCGGACCTGCGAGGGACATCTGAGAAACGTGGATGAGACCGTTCTGTTTGATTCCGATGTCAACGAAGGCTCCGAAAGCTGTGATGTTGGTGACTATGCCGGGAAGCACCATACCCTCTTTGAGGTCTTCAATGCTGTGGATGTCAGAGGCGAACTCGAAGGCTTGGGCTTCATCGCGCGGGTCTCGGCCGGGCTTTGCAAGTTCCTTGAGAATGTCATTGATGGTCGGAAGACCGAAATCTCCTTCTACGAAATCCTCCGGCTTAATCTTGGCACAGAGTTCGGCGTTGCCGACAAGTTCCGCTGTGCCTACTCCGAGCGAGGCGGCCATACGGTCCACGATGTGGTAGGCCTCCGGGTGGACAGCCGAGTTGTCGAGCGGATTCTTCGCATCTCGGATTCTCAAAAAGCCTGCGCACTGCTGGAAAACCTTGTCGCCCAACCTTTTGACTTTGAGGAGTTCCTCACGGGAACTGTAGGGGCCGTGTTCTCTGCGGTATTCCACAATGTTGTCGGCAAGTGCGGGGCCAACTCCGGAGACGTATGCAAGAAGATGGCGCGAGGCAGTGTTCAGGTTCACTCCAACACTATTCACACAAGATTCCACTGTATTGTCCAGCTTTTCCTTGAGAAGCGTCTGGTCCACATCGTACTGATACTGCCCCACTCCGAGCGATTTCGGGTCAATCTTCACAAGCTCGGCAAGCGGGTCCATAAGTCTTCGGCCAATTGAGACTGCTCCCCTCACAGTCACATCTTTGTCAGGAAATTCGTCACGTGCGACCTCTGAGGCCGAGTAAATCGACGCTCCGTCTTCGCTGACGGTGAAAACCCTCACAGCAGAAGGCTTAGGGACACGTTTTATGAAATCCTCTGTCTCACGGGAAGCTGTTCCGTTGCCGATTGCAATGACTTCAATTCCATATTCCGAAATCATCGACGAGACGGCTCTGATTGCCGCAACCTTGTCATTTGCAGGAGGATGCGGGAATATGGCCTCGTGGTGAAGGAGATTTCCCTGCGCGTCAAGACAAACCACCTTGCAGCCCGTCCTGAATCCGGGATCAATTGCAAGTGTACGTTTTTGACCCACGGGTGCTGCAAGCAAGAGCTGACGCAGGTTTTCTCCAAAGATGCGGATGGACTCAATATCCGCCTTTTCCTTGGCTTCACGTATGACTTCGCCGCTCACAGAAGGCTCCAAAAGACGTTTGAAACTGTCTTCCACTGCGAGATTAATCTGCTCTGCAAGAGGCCTTTGCGGATAGCGGTGGGCTTGGCAATATTCGTAATAGATTTTCTTACAGCATTTTTCCGCATCACTGTCAATCCTGACACTCAACACCCCCTCATCCTGTCCACGGAGAATCGCAAGCAGACGGTGCGGTGCAATGTGTGCAAGAGGCTCTGACCAATCGAACCAGTTGCGGTATTTGTCGGCCTTGTCAGCAGGAGCATTTTTAGATTTCTTGGATGCGATACGACGGGTGCGAAAAATCTGCCTTATGGCCTCACGAATAACAGCCGTTTCACTTAAGCGCTCTGCGATTATGTCCCTTGCACCGGAGAGTGCGGCCTCCGGGTCAGTGAATTTTGCGGCTTCACGATGCGGGTCCGCTGCGGAATTGTTCCACATAATGTCTGCAAGTGGCTCATAACCAGCTTCTTTTGCAGCGGTTGCCCTTGTACGGCGCTTTGGACGAAACGGAAGATAGAGGTCTTCGAGAACATTGGATTCGGTACACTCTTCAATCTGTTTGCGAAGTTCTTCGGTAAGTGCCCCTGCCTCTCCGATTGTCTCCAGAATGCCTTCCTTACGCTTTTCCATCGCATCAAACCCCTCTGCAAGATGCTTGATTTGAGCGATTTCCACCTCATCCAGCGACCCTGTACGCTCTTTTCTGTATCGCGAAATAAACGGAACTGTCGCCCCCTGCGAAAGGAGTTCGACGGTGTTTTCGACTTGCCAGATTTTCACGCCGAGTTCTTCGGCTATCTTTTTCAGATATATTTCTTTCATATTACTGTGTGTCAATTATGTTCCGTAAATCGATTTTTTCGACAATCAGATATAATTCCGAATCCTCTATTCGTGAGAAACCTCTTTCAATTGAGTGCGATAGGCAGAGAATATC
>ERZ1026882.244-NODE-244-length-37023-cov-68.546743_pt1 | contig 37023 bp, 24 predicted proteins | sample MGYA00380171_ERZ1026882 | MGnify/ENA primary metagenome ERZ1026882 (study PRJEB33269, sample SAMEA4719807) | human gut metagenome | biome: human-associated habitat; feature: organic feature; material: feces | place: Cameroon | collected 2013-10 ...
GGGTGGAGTTTGAGGAAAAGAATGATGCCAAGATTGTAGATGCACATTTTGGTTCTATCTTGCAGAATGATAATGACAGGTTCAGTTTCCGGCATGGTATGTTGGCGGGCTTTCTGAATTTCGGCAATGAGATTGGACGTTCTGAAATCTGTTTTGATTATACTGTTAAGAGAAAGAAATCAGATGGTGTATCTTCTGAACTCATCAAAAGAAAGTTTTCATTCTCCTTTGAGGTGTTGAGTACCAAACTGGATTATCATTCCCATTGGAAGAAAATCGTAGAAGATATTGAACAAGAGTATCGGATGCTCTCGCTTGATTTTCTGAAACGGACCTATCATAGTTTCGCTCCTGATACACAGGGAGAAACGCCTGAGATTATATGGTGGAGTATCTTTGCTGGTGAGCAAAAGAAGTTCTTGGAGGCTTGTCGGCACATTATCGACCGACCACGTCATCGTTTGCATGGTAGGGTAACTTATCTCCGGGCTGATAAGTTGCGCCGAGTCCCTATGCCACTTGAAAATGAAATAGCAGAGCATCGCAAAGACCCCGCTCATCTTTATCGTATCATCGAAAAAGTAGAGTCGAATGATACCCAGGAGAATCGATTCCTGAAATTTGCTTTGTCGCAGATAACGAATAAGTATGCACTCTTAAAAACTCGTATAGAGCAAGTAAAGGTAGTTTCTGATGCTACTAAGCAAGAACTTCAGGCAACTTATGTTTCCCTGAATCGGTTAAGGAAAAATCCTTTCTTCCGAACCGTCGGGCGTTTCAAGGGGTTAAATCAGGAAAGCATGGTTCTTCAGAAAGCTACGGGATATGGTCAGGTTTATCGAACTTGGAATTTGCTCCGCAAGGCTTATTCGCTAAACGAAGGCATCTATCGGTTGCAATCCAAGGACATCGCCACGCTTTATGAAATATGGTGTTTCATAGAGGTGAGCCACATAGTAAAGAAGGAGTTGAATCTGGATCTGGACGATGTGGAGCATCGCAACCGAATGGAGTTGAATGGTCTGTTTACCTGGGAGTTGGGTAAGGGAGAGCATTCTCGTATTCTCTTTCGAAAAGATGGGGTGGAACTTGCCGAATTGGTATATAATCCGAAAAGTACTGAGCAGACGAATGATAGTATTGGAATGCAGAATCTGATAGTACCAACAGTACCTCAGAAACCGGATATCGTGTTGCAACTTACCAAGAATGATTTGCAGAAAGATATGAAAATGACTTATCTCTTCGATGCGAAATATCGGATAGCCAGCAAGAATGCGAGTGGAGTAGATGTGCCACCGGATGATGCCATCAATCAGATGCATCGTTATCGTGATGCCATTTATTACCGTGATTATGCAGAGGCTCCGTTAAAGAAGGAGGTGATTGGCGGTTATATCCTTTTCCCTGGTGACGGCGAACCGACAAATGTGGAGGTTTCAAAGTTCTATCAGACTATCAAGGAGGTGAATATTGGTGCATTTCCGCTTCGTCCGAACGATAACGAAAACAGAAAATTGCTTGAAGGTTTTATTCGGGAACTGATAGAAACGAAGGCGAAGGATACGGTACAGCAAGTGATTCCTCAGAAGGGAACTGTGATGGAAGTAGATAATCGGGTGTTGGTTGGTGTGGTTCGTCCGAGTCATCGCCGTGGTTATGAAAAGAGTTTTCTGAATCAAACTGCCACTTTATATTATACGGGAGCTAAGTTCCCGACAACTATTGCATTGCAGGATCTTCATTATTTCGTACCATATATCAAGGGTAGGGGGATTCGTGATGTTTATGAGATTGTGAGAATGAGAACTATTACGGGTAAAGAGGCTAAGCAGGACGAAGGGGGTGATGCAACAGATGATTTGCGCTTAGCCTTTGAACTTCGTTTTTCTCGCCAATTGTATAATGAATATCGTATGATTGATGTCTTGAAAATGACAGATCTCACGTTCTTGGATACTACATTTAGTGATATTGATGGCTATGTTTCATCGTATATATAGAAAAAATGGTGTGGCAATAAGTGGTGATTTTTTGCCACTTATTGCCACACCTCTTTATGTTTATTCTTCTGTAATCGGCATAGAATCAAGTAGTTGTCTAATTTGTGGCTTTAAAACAGGTATATCTTTCTTTGTGATCATAAATCAATATTTTATCTCGGTTTGCGGATTTTGATGCAAAAGGAAGAAGGCAATCCTCTTCTATTAAATCTACAGGGCGCTTAATAATCTTTTTGAGATTTACCATGATTCTTGAAATGTCGAACAGAGACATGGAGTCACTGTCTTGGTATCTTACCAATAAGTCAACATCACTCTTTGGTGTTTCTTCACCACGAGAGCATGAACCAAATAGCCAAGCCTTTTCTATGGGCTGGCTAGCAAGATACTGCTGTATCTTTGGTATCATTTCTTGTACATTCTTGCTAAGCATAAGCGATACTGTTTGATTTACATTGCAAATATAAGCTTTTTTATTGATTCTCCCAAACTTTTTTATTAAAAAAGTGATTCCCTCTTAAATTTGTAACCTGTAGGATTTAGTGGGATTTTGCTTGCAAAGCGATAAAATCTGCTTATTACCTAAGTACTGAAGACTTGTTTGCGACTTGTATCTCCGAAAGATAGGAATCTGTGTTTCGGGTTTACGGGTGGTGTCTTACTTGTGCACACTTGTCGTTTTTCGGTGGCACAAAAGTGCTCTTACCTCAGCACAAAAGTGCCCTTCCTTAGGCACTTTACAAACTTGGTGATACAAGAACATCTGCTTGGCGTTCTGTTCTATTATTTCCTTTTATAGGATATGTTTGTAATGGTTTTATATAAAGATACAGGCGATAGCTTTTTGGAAAAATCTTTATAGCGGATTTTTTCCTAAAACAGGAATGCGATGTTACCCTTCACCCTTCATCTTTTCGCCTGGAATGCCGATAAAAACAGGTGATTTGAGGATGAATGGTAAAATCTAACCCTTCATCACCCTTCATCTCCCTTCATCTTTTTTGCCAGTTTTTGCCCTTTTGCGCCTAATGCTGACTGGTTATTCGTTTGATTCGAAATATAGCGAATTTTGAAAAATATAGACATCTTGTTTCCTTCATCGGATTACGCAGACTTAACGGAACATTCTTGATCTACAGATTATTCACGGATTTTCACGGATATAAAATTGCATCATGGACTTATGACTCTCCATCTCTGAGTCTTAATAGACGACCGTTCTTAGTCTTAATAGACGATTAATCTTAGCTTAATAGACGATCAATTTAAGCTTAATAGACGACTCCATCTTAGCTTAAGATGAAGGGTGATGAAGGGTAATGAAGGGTGCTTTTTTAGTTATTCTGTCTATAATTACCTGTATATCAGATACTTATGTTTGCAATATGAAGGGTGAAGGGTTTTTATCGTTTCGCTTTTCAAATTTTCAATGATTTTATCCTCAAATCCGTTATCCCATAGGTCGCGGACTTGAGGATTTTTTTAATTTTATTGCCAAGTGGCGGCATAAGATAGAGCCTTTTAGAAGTCGCAAGGCAATGCTGAGAGCTGTTGCATGATGGTCTTTGCCATACGGGCATGACCGGCATCGTTTGGATGAAGGCGATCTGTATCCATCTTGTTGAACATTTGTGCTCCCGCATCATAAAGAGGAAAGAGATTGTGTTAATGAAGATTAAATATGTGCTTATATTTTGCTCAAACGCATTTTTTTTGTACCTTTGGAGCAAATTATAAGCGGCTATATATGGAAAAGATAATAGGCAGAAAAGTTGAAATAAAAGCTTTGCAGCAATATGCAAAGTCAGGAAAATCGGAGTTCGTTGCTATTTTCGGCAGACGACGTGTGGGAAAGACTTTTTTGGTAAAGAAGATCTTCGGTGATAAGTTGGCCTTTAACTTCACGGGTATGGCTAATGTTAACTTGAAAGTACAGCTCACCAATTTTAGAAATGAACTCAGCAGACAAATGGGGAAGCGCCAGCCTATGCCTTCTGGTTGGTTGGATGCTTTTGAGCAATTGCGTAACTATCTGAGTGTTCTTCCTAAGGGGAAGAGAAAATATGTATTTATCGATGAAATGCCTTGGCTTGATACGCCTCGCTCCAATTTTCTACCCGCATTGGAACATTTCTGGAATAATTGGGCAGCATGGGAAGATGATATTATGCTCATCGTATGTGGCTCTGCTACCTCATGGATTACTAACAAGTTGATTAATAATCATGGCGGATTGCATAATCGTGTAACTCGACAGTTGTATCTTCCTCCCTTTACACTCAAGGAAACTAAGGAGTTATGTAATTCGAATGGTATAGTTTGGCGTGAGAAAGAAATTGCAGAATGTTATATGGTGATGGGTGGCATACCTTATTATATTGATCAAATACAAAAAGGTGAGAGTTTAGCCCAATGTATTGACCGCCTGTTTTTCTCTCCAGAAGGTACCTTTAGGTATGAATTTGACAATCTGTATAAATCTCTCTTTATGCATAGCGAGAATTACATTGATGTTGTCAAGGCTTTGGCTGGAAAAAAGGCGGGGCTTAGTCGCCAGGAAATCATTCAAGCCACAAAAATAAGCAATGGACAAGGAATTACGACTATACTAAGTGACTTGCAGCGTTGTGATTTCATTCGTGTAATCTCCAAGGAAGAAAGTGGAAGAAATGCTATCTACCAGCTTATAGATAGTTTTACGCTCTTTTATCTATGTCTGATGAGTAAGAACAAGTTGAAAGATTCTCATTTCTGGTCTCATTCTCTGTTGGGTGCGGAGCATCATGCATGGGCAGGGTTGGCGTTTGAACTTTTATGTATCAGGCATGTGGAACAGATAAAACATGCGCTCGGTATTTCAGGAGTACTTACTCAAAACTATTCATGGCGAAGTAAGAAAAAAGAAGGTGGTGCACAGATTGATCTGGTCATTGATAGAGCTGACAATTGTGTTAACATCGTAGAAATCAAGTTTGTGTCTGAACCATTTGCCATTACGGCAGACTATGAACAGAAATTACTTAATAAAGTGAATTGCTTTATGGAAGAGACTAAAAGCAAGAAGACTCCTTTGTTGACGATGCTTACAACTATGGGCATCAAAGAAGGAACACATAGCGACATTATCCAAAACGAAATAACGCTCAGTGACCTTTTTGAATAGCGGTGCTATGTCCGTATTGTATATTATAAATGTTGTTTCTTACACTTCTTCGCAAACCGCTGGCTTCCTGTTTGAGTTGCTTCACATGCACATCGGTAGCCTTTGACTTGGTATATTTGAGTTTTACTCTGATATTTTCCAGCAGTATTCCTCAAATCCGTTACCCCATAGGTCGCGGACTTGAGGATTTTTTTAATTTTATTGCCAAGTAGCGGCATAAGATGGAGCCTTTTAGAAGTCGCAAGGCAATGCTGAAAGCTGTTGCATGATGGTCTTTGCCATACGGGAATGACCAGCATCATTAGGATGAAGGCGATCTGTATCCATCTTGTTGAACATCTGGGCACCAGCGTCGTAAATAGGGAAGAGACCAGAAAGGGAGTTGAGATCGATGACTGGTACTGCCCAGACATTGCCTACTTCCTTAATCGCCTTTACGTATTCATCAAAGAAGAGTCCACGTGCATTTTCGTACATCTCATCAGGCTGGATATTCTTATCGCTGCTTGCAAAGAGCGCACGGTGTACAGGAGTCATCACAACAATCTGTTTGGTAGGGTACATCTGCTTCAGTTTTGACATGGCAATGTTGATACGTCCTTTGAGCGTATTCTTGTCCATGGCAAAGTGGCGGTGACGACGCTGTACCATTTCGCTTGGTTTGTGGCGGGCTACTCTCACGCTGTCGAATGTCTCTGTGTACCAGTCTCCGATAGGCACACCATTATTGTAATCGTTGGTACCCATAAAAATGAGGATGGCATCGAAGTCATTGCCATGTTCTTTCTGGAGTTTGTCCGCCTGGCGGGGAATATCATTCCATTGTCTGCCACTCACGCCATATACATAAGGAGTAATGCCAAGCCATTCTTCAAGAAATCCCCAGTATTTTACCTTTGATGCCTTGATATTTGGGTCGGTAATAGAATCGCCAAAGTAAGCGACTTTCTTTCCTTTCCACGGATGCTGGAGATTCTTGAAAGCTTTTTCTTTTTCTGCAATTTCTTTCTTGGTCATCGCCTTTTGGGCGAATGTAGGCATTGTCATCGTAAGGGCAAGTGCCAGCGTGATAATCATTTGTCTTTTCATTGTTAGTTTGTTTATATTCAATTCTTTTGGCAAAGGTACATTAAATATTTCATAACTTAGAATCTTTTTCGTTCAAATATCGTTTAAATTCTTCTTTTTTTCGTAATTTTGCACTCGCTTTTGGAGAATTCTAAGTTTTGCATAGGGGATAAGAGTTTATACTGATTTCTTTCTCCCCATCATAATTGGAATTTAGGTATCATATATATTAAGGTAATATACAAGGATGACTGTAGGATTGAATAATTTGAGTGATTTATTGCGTAAGCGTATAGCCGTTGCGGCTTATTATTTTGTGCCGGGAGTGGTGTTTGCCAGTTGGGCGAGCCGCATTCCGGATGTTAAGCAGATGTTGCATCTCACTAATGGTCAGTTAGGTTCTGTACTTTTCGCCATTCCTATCGGCCAACTCCTGATGATGGCTTTTTCGGGTGTTTTGGTCAGTAAATTCGGAAGCAAGAAGATGATACTTCTTGCAGAGGTTCTATATGCTCTTGTCCTTTTTTCTATCGGAAGTAGCAGTACCGTTTTCCAACTCATACTCTCGCTCGTAGCTTTTGGAATGATGGCCAATCTGATGAATATCGCTACCAACACACAGGCCTGTCTGGTAGAGAAAATGTATGGTCGCAATATTATGTCATCGTTTCATGGCTTATGGAGCCTTGGTGGTTTCTCTGGTGGCATCATCGGAGCCGTCTTTGCGAATACGATTCTTCCGATTGAAGCCCATTTTGGCACAATCTTAGCGATGAGCCTTGTCATTATCGCAGTAGGTTTCCGATTCCTTGTGGATGATGCTACGGCGAAAGCGGAAGAGGAAGATGTTCCGAAGTTTTCCTTCAGAACCATTGATCCGATATTGTTTCTTTTGGGACTGATGGGATTTGCAGGTATGTTTTGTGAAGGTACTGTTTATGATTGGTCGGGTGTATATTTCTCGTCAGTAGTCAAGCCTGATGAAGCTTTTATCCGTGCCGGTTATGTGGCAGGAATGGGGGCGATGACCTTGGGCCGTTTCCTTGCCGATGGATTTGTCACTAAATATGGACCAGCCAGAGTGCTGAAAGTTTGTGGAGGTTTAATTGTAGGTGGTTTGTGGTTGGCTGCGGCTTGTCCTTTTCTCATTCCTGCTACCTTTGGTTTCTTGCTGGTTGGTTTCGGAATATCTTCGTCTGTTCCTATCTGTTATAGCATAGCCGGTAAGTTGGGCACTATCAAGGCCAGCATTGCCATCACGATTGTTTCGAGTATCAGTTTCTTCGGTTTCCTGGTAGGTCCTCCTGTTATCGGATGGCTTGCTGAAGCTGCAGGACTGCGCATTGCCATCAGTATTGCTGCTTGTCTTGGGTTGATGATAGCGTTCGTGGCTGCAAAGGTTGCAAAGATACTCTTCTTCGTGTTGATGTGCCTGTTTGTATCAGCTGCAGTGTCGGCAAAAGATTACGTATGGTATGACGGTTCTCATGCTGTAACTTATCATATACAAAAGGAGGTTGACCCTGTTGTGAAGGTTGCTGCAGATATGTTTTCTGATGACATGGAAGCGGTGACTGGCAAGAAAGCGATCTATGCAAACCATGTGAAAGAAGCAGTTATCAGGGTGGTGCAGCTTGATAAAACTTCTGTTTCTCTTAAGAAAAAGATGCAGAAACAGGGCGTTCCCGTTAATGAACTGCTGAAAAAAACAGATGGTTTCAGTATATCTGTTATTAATAATCAGATAACCATCGTTGGTGTGAATGGACGCGGCGCTGCATACGGCTTGTTGGAGATGTCTCGCCATGCCGGTGTGAATCCATGGGTATGGTGGGGAGATGTAGTACCTGAAAAGAAATCTTTATTATCCATTGATGACTCTTATAAAACTCTACAGGGGGCATCTGTGGAGTATCGTGGTATTTTTATTAATGATGAGGATTGGAGTTTGCGCCCTTGGAGTTGTCATCACTTTGAAAAAGGTCCAGAGGGTAGGATTGGCAGGAACACTTATAAGAAAGTTTTCCAACTCTTGATGCGTCTTCGTGCCAATACGATTTGGCCGGCTATGCATGAAGGTACTGTTTCTTTTTTCAAGGTGCCAGGTGCCAAGGCGGTAGCTGACAGTTGTGGTATTGCCGTGGGCAGTTCTCATTGCGAACCTCTGCTGAGAAGCAATACCGGTGAATGGGATACCTCTAAGCGGGGTAGATTCAACTATATTACCAATAAGAAAGAAGTTCAGAAATATTGGGCAGAACGTCTTGATGATGTTAAAGGATCGAAAGGTGGTAATTTGCTTACCATCGGTATGCGTGGTATTCATGATGGAAGTATGGAAGGCGTACATACCATGCAGGAGAAATTTGACGGTTTGCAGCAAGTCATCAATGACCAGCAGGAACTGATTCGTCGTCATCTTGGCGATCCAAGCAAGCAGATACAGGTATTTATTCCATATAAGGAAGTACTTGATATCTATAATAAGGGATTGAAGGTTCCAGATTATGTCACTTTGATGTGGTGTGATGACAACTATGGTTATCTCACCCGCCTTCCTAATGCCAAAGAGCAGAAGCGTATTGGTGGCGGTGGAATTTACTATCACTTGAGCTATTGGGGACGTCCTCATGACCATCTTTGGCTGACTACCACTCAGCCTGGATTGATATATAATGAGATGAAAGAGGCTTATGAGCATCAGGTTCGCAAGATTTGGATTGCGAATGTACATGATCCAAAAGTTGCCGGTTATGACTTGGAACTTTTCCTGGATATGGCTTGGAATATTAACTGCGTCAATGCAAATACGCTGGAAAATCATTATCAGGCATGGTTGTGCCGTCAGTTTGGGGAAGAAGCAGGAAAGGCTCTTTTCCCAGCTATGAAGGAATTTTATCATCTCTGTGGCGAGCGACGTCCGGAATTTATGGGATGGACTCAAGTTGAGTTGGATAAGAAAAAATATCCTCGCGGGCTGAGTCCTGTAGAAGGTTCTGAATTTTCAACTACTGCCTTTGGTAACGAACGTGAGCGTTATTTGGAACGATATGCAATTATTGCTTCCCAGGTGAAAGATGTAGCTTCGCTCATCCGCCCAGAACAGAAAGATGCTTATTTTGCTGCCATTGAATATCCGGTATTGGCGGCAGAGGCGAATGCCCGAAAATTGCTTCGTAATAGTGGGGCTGCTTATGAAGAGATCAAGAAACTGACAGATGTTTATAATCATAAGGTAGCAAATGGTAAGTGGAATGGTTTGATGGATATGAAGCCAAGAAACTTGCCAGTATTTGCTGCCCCTCATCTCAAGCAATCCTTCGCACCTAAGAATGATTCTCTGGCTTTCCATCCTCTCCATGTAGAGGGAGTGATTGCTCGTAATGCGTGTGATTTTCAGAAAGCTTCTGGTCCTGTAGAGATGGTTCAGATGCTGGGACATAGCATGCATGCCGTAAGTTTACCAAAGGGTGAAAGTTTGACTTATGATTTTACTGTAGAGAAAGCGGGTGATGCTTTGCTGAAGATAGCATTGATTCCTACGCAGCCAAGTGATCAGGGAGACTTGAAATTCTCTGTCAGTATTGATGGGGCTGAACCTACTGTGTTTAGCTTAAAAGAACCTTTTCGTTCTGAGCGTTGGAAGTTGAATGTATTGAGAGGTCAGGCGGTAAGAGATTTGAAACTGACAGGTCTGAAAGCTGGTAAGCATACTTTGGTTATCAAGGCTCTTGATCATCACTTGCTCGTAGATCAGTGGATGATAGATTCTGATTTGTCTCGTCAGTTCTATTTGTTCCCGGTGGAATAAGCTGCGCTTCTTGGTGAATATATTTGTGTATGGCGGGCGTAGAGACCGAAGGCGGGAGTTTCCTTGGCATCCTTTCCGGTTTTGATGGCTTTTGCCATTAATTAGACGTGGGTTAGCAGAGAATTTGCTGGATGAAGATAGAAATATTTGGTAGTTACAAAATAAATTCGTAATTTTGCCAAAAGCATTCGAAATGATGGCAAATATAAAATAATATTAGAGGAAAAATGGGAATTTATATAAATAAAGGCAATGACGGTTTCGCATCTCTCTGCAATTCGAAGTTTGTCGATAAGAGTATGTTGATAGCGGAAGTGAACTCTGTGATGATGACGGAGAATCGCTTTCTCTGTGTTACTCGTGCCCGAAGATTTGGTAAATCTGTGGCTGTAAAAATGCTCAATGCCTATTATGACAAGTCTTGCGATTCCCATGAACTATTCGATGGATTGGCTATATGCAAAGATAAGGATTTCGAAAAGCATCTGAATCATTATCCTGTGCTTTATTTGGATATGACGGATTTCGTAACGAAATATGGTAAGAACGAGCGCATTGTTGAGTATATCAAGCATGATATTTGTGAGGAACTACTGAGCTTGTACGATTGCGTGACGATGAAAACCAACGATGATTTGATGGATTTGCTCGTTAGTATCGTTGACCATACAGGAGAGAAATTCATCTGTTTAATTGACGAATGGGATGCTCTTTGCCGTGAGGGGCAGGAGAAACAAATGGATGAGTATGTCGATTTATTGCGCCGTCTCTTCAAGGGAAGTATGACAGAATATGTCTTCGCATGTTGCTATATGACTGGTATTCTGCCGATCAAACGCTATAATACCCAGTCGGCATTGAATAACTTTGATGAATACACGATGCTCAGTCCAGCCCAGTTGGCTCCTTATTTCGGTTTTACGGAGAAAGAAGTGGGATGTTTATGTGCCGATGGAGGAATGGATATTTATGAGATGAAGCGTTGGTATGATGGCTATGAACTTGGAAAGGAGAAGGCGATGTACAATCCGTATGCAGTAATGCGCGCCTTGAAACGTAAATCGTATGAAAGCTTTTGGACAAGTACCAATACGTTTGAGAGTCTCAAACGTTATATCACGATGAATTTTGATGGTTTGAAGGATGATATTATCCATGCTCTTAATGATGTTCCTGTGAGGGTAAATGCACTGCGTTTTAGCAATGATATGCACAAGGTGGAGTGCAAGGATGATGTCCTGACACTTCTTTGCCATTTGGGTTATCTTTCTTATAATAGTGAGACCAAATGTGCTTGCATTCCTAATTATGAAGTTCGCCAAGAATTTGAGACTGCTATAGCGGACACCAGTTGGAAAGAGGTGACGAGTGCATTGGAACATTCCGAAGACTTATTGGCGCATTTGCTTAATGGCGATGAGGAAGATGTGGCAACAAACGTTGCTGAGGTTCATGAACAAAATACCAGTATCTTGAAATACAATGATGAGAATTCTTTGGCTTGTGTTCTTTCGTTGGCATTTTATACTGCAAGAAATCGTTATGAGATGATTCGTGAATTGCCAACGGGCAAGGGCTTTGCTGATATAGTGCTGTTGCCTTACCGTCATGTGGATGCTCCTGCGATAGTGTTAGAGCTGAAGTGGAATAATGATGCCGATACTGCTATCAGCCAGATCAAACTTCAAGGATATGGAAAATCTTTGATGCACTATGTTGGTGATGTGATTCTAGTAGGCATCAACTATGATAAACAAACGAAAGCACATAGTTGCAAAATTGAGAAAATTGTAAAGAAGTAATTGTAAGAGGATGAAAATTCCTATCTAATAAAGGTAGATGTTTTGGAGATATAGATGTAAATATATTTGTCTAATTTCGATAGATGTTAAATGAAAAAAGCCCTTAGACTTCCATGATGAGGTCTAAGGGCTTTTATTTTTGCGTGCCCACGCAAAAATTCCTGCGTGCCCACGCATAAATTCATACGTCGGCACGCAGCTTATTTTGCTGAGGGGGTATATTTTCCTTTTATATAAATAAATTTCCTATCTGGAAGACCAGAGCTGATACTACCCATGCCAATAGCGTGGTGTAGCCAGCGGCAAAGCCTGCCCATTTCCAACTGCCCGTCTCGCCCTTGATGGCAGCGATAGTGGCGATGCAAGGGAAGTAGAGCAATACGAAGAGGAGGAAGCAATAGGCGGTGAGCGTTGCCTTGGATGCTGCCTCGGCATCGCTGTAACCGTAGGTCTTCTTCAGGTCAGAAGTCATCTGCTTCTTCAAAACCTCGTATTTTCCGTCTTCATCGTTGTAATCCTGATCGTCAGAGAAACTGTCGTTGTTGCTGTAGAGCACACCCATCGTTGAGGCTACAATCTCCTTGGCACCTACACCGGAAACCAGACCCACATCAAGCTTCCAGTCGAAACCCTGTGGGGCGAAGATAGGCTCGATGGTCTTACCGATTCTGCCGATATAACTCTGCTCCTGTTGTGCCTGGTTGTCAAGTTCCTCATTGTGAGGGAAGTAGCCTAACGCCCAGACGATGATACTTGCTACGAGTATGATGCCACCCATCTTCTTCAAGTACTGCTTACCCTTCTCCCAGGTATGTCGGCCTATCGCCTTCCAGGTAGGGAAGCGGTAAGGAGGCAGCTCCATTACGAATGGAGTATCTTCGCCCTTCACTACGAAACTGGCAAAGATGCGGCTCAATATCACGGCAAGGAAGATGCCGATGAGATAGAGCGATACCATGATGAGCGAACGGTATTGGATGGCAAAGAACGTTCCGATGACCATGATGTAGATTGGCAGACGAGCCGAACAGCTCATCAATGGCAATATCAGCATCGTAATCAGACGGGAACGGTGACTCTCGATGGTTCTCGTTGCCATCACCGCAGGTACGTTACATCCGAATCCCATAATCAGCGGGATGAATGATTTGCCATGCAGGCCCATCTTGTGCATCAGCTTATCCATGATGAAGGCGGCACGAGCCATGTATCCCGAATCCTCCATATAAGAGATGAAGAAATACAGAATGAGAATCTGTGGCAGGAATACGATGACCGCACCTACACCACCAATCACACCATCTACCAGCATATCCTTTACAGGTCCATCCGGCATCGTGGTACTGATGAATTCTCCCAGCCATGCCACGCCGTCCTCAATCCATCCCTTAGGAATCTCGCCCAATACAAAAGTGGCTGAGAACATGATGAACAGCAGCAGAATGAAGATAGGAAATCCTACATATTTATTGGTCAGGATGCTATCGATGAGGTGGGTTACCTGATAGGTATCCTTTGCCTTGCCTGGTTCATAGCCTGCTTCCTGCAATGCTCCATGAATAAAACCATATTTGGCATCCATGATGGCAGTCTCGCTATCCTCCAAGGTTTCTTCCTTCACACGCTTGGCAGCCTCATCACGAGCAGCGAAGATTTCCTTGGCAGAGTTCAGATGACTTACGTATTCCTCGGCGTGCTTATCGTTCTCCAATAATTTGATAGAGAGGTATCGTGTGGAGTAGCGCTGGCGGATGGAATCATCTACCTTCAGATACTTCTGGATATGCTCGATACCATGTTCTATCTCATGTCCGTGGTTGATGTGGATGTGGCGGTAGTGCGCATTAGTGTCTTCTTTTCCTTCGTAAAGTTCGATGATGGTCTCGAAGAGTTTATCCACGCCTCGGCCATTGGTGAAGACGGTAGGTATCATTGAAATACCGAAGAGTTCACCGAGTTTGTCGTAGTCGATGTTATCGCCACGCTTCTCAGTTTCATCAAACATATTGAGGGCGCAGACCATGCGGATGTGCATATCTATCAACTGGGTTGTGAGATAGAGGTTGCGCTCCAGATTACTGGTGTCGATTACATTGATGACAATATCCGGAGTGTGCTCGATGAGCTGCTTGCGCACATAGAGTTCTTCTGGTGAATAGGCAGAAAGAGAGTAGGTGCCTGGTAAATCTACAAGATTAAAGTGATAACCGTTAAAATCGGCTTCACCTACCTTGGCATCTACAGTTACACCACTATAGTTGCCCACACGTTCGTGAGCACCTGATGCGAAGTTGAACAATGATGTCTTACCGCAGTTAGGGTTACCCACCAAAGCTACATTGATGACATGGTGCAAGCGCTCGGCTTCCTGTTCTGCTAAAGCCTCGTTTTCTGCAGAACTTTTTCTTTCTGCCACGAGCATCTTGTCGCCCAGCGCATTTTCGTCGCTATCGTTTGTATTGATAGTTTGTGAGTCAATTACTTGCTGTCTATCTTCTGCATCTGCATGATTCAGTTCTTTATTGTTTTTTGCCTCGTCAATAGAAACTACTTCTATGTGGTCAGCCTCGCTATGTCTGAGTGATACCTCATAGCCCATGATTTTGTATTTCACCGGATCTTGCAGTGGAGCATTGAGGAGTACATCCACTTTTTTCCCTTTGATAAAACCCATCTCGATGACTCTCTTGCGGAAGCCACCGTGACCGGAAACTTTGACGATGACGCCACTTTCTCCTGTTTTGAGTTCTGATAATTTCATCGTATATTCATTTTATAATTCTTAGATTGTGTCTTTTCTTTGACGAAAAGTCATCCTTATCTTTATTTATTTTTCTTTTTTCTCTTTTTGCTTACAAAATTACTAATAATTATTTGCAACTCAGTTGTAGTCATGTCATTAAATAAAAAAAATACCAAGAAATGATGAGAGTATCATCAATTCTTGGTATTCTTATCATTATTTCTGATGATGTGTATCCCTTATACCTTATTATATATATAAGAGCATCATCATTTCTTGTGATTACAAGTTTCTGCCGTGGCAGTTCTTGAACTTCTTACCGCTGCCGCATGGACATGGATCGTTTGGACGAGGCATGCGCTCTGCACGGTAAGGAGTGCGGTTTGCCTGACTTGCGCCTTCACGAGTATCTTGATTGGCTGCAGCCTGTTGAGCAGCACGCTCTGCACGTTCACGCTCTTCGTCAATGTCAACCTTAGACTCTACATAGTTCTGCTGTGTAGGCTGTTCAGGAGCAGCCTCTTGTACAGGCTGTTGTTCCATTACAGGAATCTGACCACGCATCAAGATGCTTGAAATACGATCGTACATCTCGTTGATCATTGCGTCCCAAATCTTGGCACTCTCCAGTTTGTAGATCAACAATGGATCCTTCTGCTCGTAGCTGGCGTTCTGTACTGAGTGACGGAGTTCGTCCAGTTTGCGGAGATTCTCTTTCCAGTCATCATCAATGATATGGAGCAAGACGCTCTTCTCGAATTCCTTCACAACGCTCTTAGCCTCAGACTCGTAAGCTTCCTTGAGGTTGCATGGTATCTGGTACATGCGCTTACCATCTGTCAATGGCACCATGATGCGCTCATACATAGCACCCTGGTCCTCAAATACTTGCTTGATGATAGGGAATGCTGTAGCCTGAATGCGGTCTGTCTTGCGCTTGAAAGATGCCATTGCCTCCTGGAATGCACGCTCAGCCAAATCTTCACGTCTGCCAGATTCGTATTCTTCCTCGGTAAATGGAATCTCCATAGCCAGAACCTTGAGGAACTCTTCCTTTGCACCATCGAAATCATTGTTATTGATGATATTCAAGCAGCGGTCCCAAATAATGTTGGTGATATCCATGCCGATACGCTCACCCATCAAGGCGTGACGACGCTTTTCATAGATAACGGTACGCTGACGGTTCATCACGTCATCATACTCCAGGAGGTGCTTACGGATACCGAAGTTGTTTTCCTCAACCTTGCGCTGGGCACGCTCGATGCTCTTGCTGATCATAGGACTCTCGATACGCTCGCCATCCTCGAAACCAAGACGGTCCATTACCTTTGCAATACGTTCAGAAGCAAACAGACGCATCAGCTTATCTTCCAATGATACATAGAATACTGATGAACCTGGGTCACCCTGACGACCTGCACGACCACGGAGCTGACGGTCAACACGACGGCTCTCATGACGTTCTGTACCGATGATGGCAAGACCACCGGCAGCCTTTACTTCTGGAGTCAACTTGATATCGGTACCACGACCTGCCATGTTGGTAGCGATGGTTACGGCACCCTTGCCATTTGTAGAGCGACCTGCTTCGGCAACAATCTGAGCCTCCTGCTGGTGCAACTTAGCGTTCAATACGTTGTGAGGAATGTTGCGCATCTTCAACATCTTGCTCAGCAACTCTGAGATTTCTACAGATGTTGTACCCACCAAAACAGGGCGACCAGCATTGCGCATTTCTTCAATCTCATCGATGACGGCACGATATTTCTCACGGGCAGTCTTATAGACGCGGTCATCCAAGTCGTGACGTGCAATAGGACGGTTGGTAGGAATCTCAACTACGTCGAGTTTGTAAATATCCCAGAACTCACCAGCTTCTGTACTTGCAGTACCGGTCATACCAGAGAGCTTATGGTACATACGGAAATAGTTCTGGAGTGTAATAGTTGCGAAAGTCTGAGTAGCAGCCTCAACCCTTACATGTTCCTTAGCTTCAATAGCCTGGTGCAAGCCATCGCTCCAGCGACGACCTTCCATGATACGACCAGTCTGCTCATCGACAATCTTCACTTCGCCATCCATGACAACATATTCGTCGTCCTTATTAAACATGGTATAAGCTTTCAGCAACTGCTGAAGTGTGTGAACTCGTTCACTCTGTACACCATAGTGTGCCAACATCTCGTCTTTCTTGTCGAGACGCTCCTGGTCAGAGATATCTGTACGAGCTTCCAACTCACTCATCTCTGTAGTGATATCAGGCAATACGAAAAGTTCCTTATCGTTAACCTGTTTTGCCAACCAGTCTGTACCCTTGTCGGTGAGGTCGGCTGAATTCAATTTCTCATCTACCACGAAATACAAAGGCTCTACAGCCTTAGGCATCTCACGGTTGTTGTTTGCCATGTAGTATTCCTCGGTCTTCAACAAACCAGCCTTGATACCTTCCTCAGAAAGGTACTTGATCAATGGCTTATTCTTAGGCAATGCCTTGAATGAACGGTAAAGGGCTAAGAAACCAGCCTCAAGCATTTCCTGATTTTTGGTCTTTTGTCCTTCGCTAATCTTCTGCTTAGCTTCTGCGAGCAATTCTGTTGCCTGTTTGCGCTGTACTTCATAGAGACGCTCTACCAATGGCTGGTATTCCTCAAACATCTGATCGTCACCCTTAGGGATTGGACCGGAAATGATAAGTGGGGTACGGGCATCGTCAATCAAAACGGAGTCAACCTCATCGACGATGGCATAGTTGTGCTGGCGCTGTACCAAGTCTGCAGGACTTGTTGCCATGTTGTCGCGCAAATAGTCGAAACCAAACTCATTGTTTGTACCAAAGGTGATATCTGCCAAATATGCTTTGCGACGCTCGTCAGAATTAGGGCGATGCTTGTCGATGCAATCTACAGAAAGACCATTGAACATATAGAGAGGTCCCATCCACTCAGAGTCACGCTTTGCCAAGTAATCATTGACAGTAACGACGTGTACACCATTGCCAGTTAAGGCATTCAGGAATACAGGACAGGTACCAACGAGTGTCTTACCCTCACCAGTAGCCATCTCGGCAATCTTACCTTGATGCAAAACGACACCACCGAAGAGCTGAACATCGTAGTGAACCATTTCCCATTTCAGGTCGTTACCACCTGCTGTCCAATGGTTGTGATAGATAGCCTTATCTCCATCAATGGTGATAAAGTCATTCTTAGGGTCTGCTGCCAACTCGCGGTCGAAATCAGTTGCAGTAACGATAGTCTCCTCGTTTTCTGCAAAACGGCGAGCTGTATCCTTTACGATACTGAATGCAGTAGGGAGCACTTCATTGAGGGCAATCTCATATTTGTCGAGTGCTTCTTTCTCCAACTTATCAATCTGGTTGAAGATACCTTCACGTTCGTCAATAGGAGTTTCTTCTATCTTAGCCTTGAGTTCTGCAATCTTTGCCTTTTCCTCGTTGGCATACTCCTGTACATACTTCTGGATTTCTTTTGTCTTAGCACGAAGCTCGTCATTGCTCAAGGCCTTGATATTAGGATATTCTGCCTTGATTTTCTCTACGATTGGCTGGATCAACCTCATATCGCGAGTTGATTTGTTGCCAAACAATGACTGAAGAATTTTGTTAAAGTTCATTGTTATATTTATTTTTTTGTTATTCGAAATTTATCGGGAGTAATTGAAAATAAAGGAGTTATGAGTCATTTGACAAGTACTTGTCGCTCTCTTTTTCTTTATTTCTTTCTCCACATTATATTTATTGTCTGCAAATTTACAAAAAATATCTGTAAATCAGCAATGTTTTGTTAATTAATGCTCGTTTGCAAGTGATATTTGTGAGATTCAGTCCTTATATGACTTGCAATGGGATTAAAAACAATCAGGTCCTCGAATAACAATACTACCATAAGGAGCCTTGTATTTATGCTCCAGAATAGGGTGGAAATAAATATTAAAATGAATGTCTGTCAGAATGTCAGAAGTATCTGCAGTTAATGAAGCAGATACTGAGTGAAACTGAGGTTTGGAATGGTTTTCATCAGAGGCTTCTTTAATAGCCTTGATGACATAGAGAATGTCTTCCTCTAATGCCTTCGCCTCAGGTTGCTGGATAAATTCGTCATAGGATATATCTGTCAGCGCAAACTTCAGTGCCTGCTGATAAGTCTGCGCTTCCATGCCTGTTGCCGCTAAGACAACCAGGAGGGCGGTAATATATCTGTTGACAATCATAAATCCTAATTTATTTTATTTGTTTAATTGCTTTTTCTGTTTACTGAGATCATATGCAGCTGATCTTATGACATATCTCATCAGCAAAGATAATGCCAAAATTTCCATACCTTCTGCGTAGTGCTGCCAGATTTGCATAAAGAGGGAGATGAAAAGAAGTATTCCCCATACATTATAGTACCAATATATTTTACCTTTATACAGAATTCTGCAGGTTTTCCATGCAAAGATGAGATTGAGTGGATTCAATATCAAAATCTGGAAATTGATCTGAACGGTAGGGTGCTCAGAGAACATCATCGCCAGAAGAATAAATCCTGGAATACCTGTAAGTATCAGAAGAGTCATGTCTAACCACCAGAAGTTCTTTCGCTTGAAGACTTCTATGATGGATAATAAGAATATGACTACGCCCAGAGCGAGCGCTACTCTGAATGGAGTGATGCTTTCGCTTTCTGTTGCATGGTCTGCTTGTACCGGTATCAGGTAGAATGTACTATCTACTAATTTGATATATCTTTTTTTAGTTGGATATACTTCCGCCATCGTTTTTTGAACGGTTGTGTCCTTTCTTGCTTCTGTAGCAAAGTCCTTACTGAGGTTTTCTGGCAGGAACTCCCATTCTTGTTTACTGATAGGGCGGTCTGCCATGAATCCTAAAAGTAAATCATTTCCGAATCTGGCCCATTTATGATTTTCGTTCAGACGATGGATTTCTTTACGATAGGTTGATTGGGCATCAACGTCCTTGAAATCTGTGATATGTTGTCCGAGATTTCTGATAATCATATCACGGGCTCTGGTAGTACAGTTGTCAAAGAAGAAATTGTAGCGGTAAGTGCGATTCTCTTCTTTGTTATTCTCGTCAATAGCAGAGAGAATCTTTATCTTCTCCTCTCTAGTGAGTGCCAGTCTTTGTTGTCTTACCCATCTTCCTTCGCTTGAATATTCTGCTATGAAATGCTCCATAGGGAATATACCTATCTGATAGTCGGTCATGCCGAACACAAACCGAAGAATGAAAAAGGCCTGCTTGAAGGAGAACATTCCCCAGTTGACTGCAAGGTCTGTACCGTGGACATGGTCTTCAATGCGAAGGGCGGTGTGCCCATAGTATGACCATACTTCTTGTCCTGGTCCGCAAGTCAGGAGAGATATATCTACAGAGTCGAGCCATGCTTGTGACTCTGGGGATGACATATAGTTTCTCTCAGAATTTTCTTGAGGTCTGTTACCCTGAAAATCCTGTGCGTTAGCCAAAGTCGTTAAATTGATTAACAAAACGGCTAAAAAAGCTCTAAAAATATACTTAAATCGTTTCACGATGCAAAAATACCTTATTATTTTCAATTATCCTTCTTTTTTTCTAATTTTTTTTAATACTTTTGCACTCTGAATATAAATTTGAATGATAATTATCAATGAGAAAGCTTTTTTTAGCTACCCTTTTGTTGGGTACAGTTATTTCGGTTAATGCCCAAAGTGGTACTAATTCTCCATACAGCCAGTATGGTCTTGGCGTGTTGTCAGACCAGACTTCTGGTTTCAATCGTGGTATGAATGGCGTTGGTCTCGGTTTTCATGAGCATAACCAAATCAACTATTTGAACCCTGCTTCATATTCAGCTATAGATTCCTTATCTTTTATTTTTGATGCAGGTATCTCAGGTCAGATTACCAATTTCGAAGAGAATGGAGTCAAGAAGAATGCTAATAATGCTAACTTTGAATATGTGGTTGCTGGTTTTAGAGCCGCCAAGCATTTAGGTGTTAGCTTTGGTGTGCTGCCATTTACTAATGTAGGTTATAACTATACTTCTACAGAAAAAGTAGGCTCACAGTTTAATGATGCTACTTATACCAATACTTACAATGGTGAAGGTGGACTTCATCAGGTTTATCTCGGTGTCGGTTGGGCTCCGGTTAAGGGTTTGGCTGTAGGTGCTAATGTGGCATATATTTGGGGTGATTATAATAAGTATGTTTCTAATGCTTATAGTAACTCCAATTATAATACGTTGATTCGTACTTATTCTACTCAGGTCAACAGCTATAAGTTAGATTTTGGTATCCAATATACAGCCAAACTCTCCAAGAAGGATTGGGCAACAATCGGTGTAACCTATTCACCAGGTCATAATCTTGGTGCAACTGCCGACATGAATATTATTTCTAATAATTCTCAGACAAGTGCATCGGATACAACCTTTTTCTCTATTGATAAAGCATTTGAGCTGCCTCATATGTATGGTGTAGGTTTGATGTGGAATCATAATGATCAGTGGAAAATAGGATTTGATTATACCTTGCAAAAGTGGGGTAGTTTGGAATATCCTCGAAGATATGTAAATGTCAATGACAAGAATCATGTCCTTGATGTGGATGGTGCTTACGCAGACCGCAGTAAGTTCAATTTGGGTATGCAGTATTGCTATGGAGAATATAACCGTAGTTTCTTCAAGCGTTTGAGATATCGTGCCGGTGTAAGTTATGCAACTTCGTATTATAAGGTAAATGGTATTGATGGACCTAAGGAAATCTCTGTTAGTGCAGGTTTCGGTATTCCAATTATGAACAATTACAACCACCGTTCTTTCCTCAATATCAGTGGACAGTGGGTGAAGAGTTCTGCAAAGGATTTAATTAAGGAAAATACTTTCCGCTTAAATATAGGCTTTACTTTCAATGAAGAGTGGTTTAGAAAGTGGAGAATGAAGTAATATATAATAATGTATAAGATTAAAAGCACTTTTTTAGGATTATTGATGTTCATTTGTTTGGTGGCTTGCCAGGAACAAGTGGAACATACTGCACCTGCAATCTTGGCGCGTGACTCTGTTGCCATGATGACTTCGTATGGTGTTAATACGCTCATCAGTGATTCGGGTGTGATGAAATATCGTATTGTTACGGAACGATGGGAAGTGAATACCAGTAAGAATCCTTCTCAATGGATTTTTGAAAAGGGTATTTTGCTGGAACAATTTGATGAGAAGTTTCATGTGAATAGTTATATTCAGAGTGATACGGCTTATTATTATGACCAGCAGAAGATATGGAAACTTTATGGAAGAGTTCGTATCTTGACTAAAGATGGATTGAAATTTACAAGTGAACAACTCACTTGGGATCAAAATAAGCATGAGCTTTCGAGCAATGTCTTCAGTAAATTAGTTACTCCTGAACGTACCCTGCAAGGGTCATATTTCTGGAGTGACGAGAAGATGACTCGTTATTTTGTTAGTAATTCTAAAGGTAGCTTTGAAAAGGGTGATGTGGCTGGTACACAGAGTGATACTATCTCTTCTCAGCCAGATTCAGTAAAGCAGAATTTACGTCCGCAAGCTACACCGCGAAGTGCGACAAATTCGATTCCGCTTATGCACTAATATTGAAAAAAAAAAATGGAAGAAGTAGGGATTAGTCTCATAATTGGAATCTTAGTGACAATGGTCTTTTCCGCCTTTTTCAGTGGTATGGAAATTGCCTTTGTTTCATCCAACCGTATGTTGGCTGAGATGGATAAGGAAAAAAATGGATTTACACAACGTATTATTTCTTTGTTTTACTCTCATCCTAATGGTTTTGTCAGTACCATGCTTGTGGGTAATAATATTGCCTTGGTTGTATATGGTATTCTGATAGCCCGTCTCTTTGATAACACTATTTTCATTGGTCTGGATGATGGTCTGAAGGTTTCTGCTGATACGATTTTATCTACATTAATCGTGCTTTTCACAGGTGAGTTTTTGCCTAAGACTCTTTTCAAGTCCAATCCTAATAGATTGTTGTCTCTTTTCAGTCCTTTAGCTTACTTATGTTATGTCGTCCTTTGGCCTATCAGTAAGTTCAGTACTTTTTTAAGTAAGATGTTGTTGAAGATTCTTGGTGTTAAAATGGACGATGAGACTGGGGATGAAGGATTTTCTAAAGTGGATTTGGATTATCTTGTCCAATCCAGTATAGATAATGCAGAGAAGGATTCTGATATTAACGATGAGGTCAAGATATTCCAGAACGCTTTGGATTTCTCGGATACCAGAGTAAGGGATTGTATGGTTCCTCGTACTGAAATTCAGGCGGTTGGACTGGATGCAACGCTTGAGGACTTGCGTCAGAAATTCGTGGAGAGTGGTAATTCTAAGATTGTGGTATATAAGGATGATATCGATCATGTAGAAGGCTATATTCATAGCTCCGAATTATTCCGTAATCCTAAGAAATGGCAAGACCATATTCGTACGATGCCTTTTGTTCCTGAGACGATGCAGGCGCAAAAGCTGATGCAGATTTTCCTTCAGCAGAAGAAAACATTGGGTGTTGTCGTAGATGAATTCGGAGGTACCAGCGGACTGGTCAGTTTGGAGGATATTGTGGAGGAAATCTTCGGTGATATTGAGGATGAGCATGATTCTGCTAAATATGTAGCCAAACGGACCCCAGAAGGTGATTATCTGTTGTCAGCTCGTCTGGAAATAGATAAGGTAAATGAGATGTTTGATTTAGACTTGCCTGAAAGTGATGAATACATGACTGTCGGTGGCTTGATACTTCATGAATATCAGAGTTTTCCAAAGTTGAATGAAGTTATCAAAATCGGTAAGTTTGAGTTTAAAATCATAAAATCAACCTCTCGAAAAATAGAATTAGTTCACTTACATTTGTTGAAGTGAACTCCTAAAAATATAGCAAAAAGCACTTGTCATTTGCGATAAGTGCTTTTTTCTTGCTATTTTTTACTCTTTTTGGCATGTATGTCCAAAAAAGACATTAAAAAATTCCCTTATTTCCAATTTTCTTTGTATTTTTGCAAACAATTGGCTAAAGTCTTCCCTTGCTTTCATCGATTCGAAGCTTGGATATGGAAAGAAAAGTCTATATAAATAGAGAAAATAAACAAAAAATAAAAATAAAATTAAAACGTAATGGCAGCATTAGGAACAATTAGAAAAAGAGGCGTCATTCTGGTTTGCATTATCAGTTTCGGTCTCTTCGCCTTTATTGCCGAAGAAGCTTTCCGTTCTTGTGATTCTGCGAAGAACAACGAACGTCAGCAGATTGGTGAGGTATTTGGCGAGAAAATCAGTGTACAGGAGTTCCAGAAACTCGTAGATGAGTACACAGAAGTAATTAAAATGCAACAGGGACAGGACAATCTCCCTGAGGAGCAGATGAACCAAGTCAAGGATATGGTTTGGAATTCATACATCCAAAACAAGATTGTTGCTCATGAGGCAGAGAAGTTGGGTCTCACTGTTACTGATGCAGAACTTCAGGATATCTTGAAGACCGGTACCAGCCCAATGTTGGCTCAGACTCCTTTTGTTAATCAGCAGACAGGTCGCTTTGATGTTTCTGCTTTGCAGAAGTTCTTGGCTGATTATAAGGCTCAGAAGGCTAATCCATCTGCAAATGCTCAGATGATGGATCAATACACTAAGATTTACAACTATTGGTCATTCATCGAGAAGACTCTCCGTCAGCAGACTTTGGCTCAAAAGTATCAGTCTTTGCTCGCACACTGTTTCCTTTCAAATCCTGTAGAGGCTAAGATGGCTTTCAAGGAGGAAAACGAGGAGAGCAAGATTCAGTTGGCTGCTTTCCCTTATTCTGATATCCAGGATGACAAGGTGAAGGTTGTTGAAAGTGATTTGAAGGCTAAGTATGATGAGATGAAGGCTCGTTTCAAGCAGCCTGTTGAGAGCCGTGATATCAAGTTCGTTGATATTCAGGTAGAGGCTTCTCAGGCAGATCGCGCTGCTCTTAACAAGGAATTTGCTGGTTACCATACTCAGTTAGCTGCTGCAGCAGATCCTACAGAGGTTGTTCGCAAGTCTGCATCTACAGTTGCTTACTTGGGTATTCCTGTTGCTAAGGATGCTTTCCCTTCAGATATCGCAGCTACTCTTGATTCTATGGCTGTTGGTGCTACTACTGCAGTGAAGGCAAATAAAGCTGATAATACTTTGAATATTGTCAAGTTGGTTAACAAGCAGCAGTTGCCTGATTCTATTCAGTATCGTGTTATTCAGGTTGCCGCAGCTTCTGTTGCTGAAGCTAAGACAAAGGCTGATTCTATCCAGGGTGCTATTTCTGGTGGTGCTGATTTCGAGGCTATCGCTAAGAAGTATGGTCAGACTGGTGAAAAGGCATGGATGACAACTCGTCAGTATGAGTTTGCTCAGTCTATGGATAAGGACAATAAGGCATTCATCAACGCTTTGAATACTCAGGCAGTAAATGCTACTTCTCAGTTGCAGTTAGGACAGGGTTATGTAATCCTTCAGATTTGCGACCGTAAGGCTATGATCGAGAAATATACAGCTGCTGTCATCAAGAAGAATGTTGATTTCTCTCAGGATACTTATCGTACTGCTTACAACAAGTTCTCAAGTTTTGTCAGCGCCAACCAGACTGCTGATGAGATTGTGAAGAATGCTGCAAAGAGCGGTTATAAGGTTCAGGATTTGAAGGATATTACAACAGCTACTCACTATGTAGCAAACATTCATTCTACTCGTGAGGCTCTCAAGTGGATTTTTGAGGCTAAAGAGGGTTCTGTGTCTCCTATGTATGAGTGTGGTAACAACGATCACCTTTTGGTTGTAGTACTTGATAAGATTAATCGTATTGGTTTCCGTGGCTTGGATGATCCTCAGGTAAAGGAGATGGTTAAGGCTGAGGTAATCAAGGACAAGAAGGCAGAGATGATTGAAGCTAAACTGAATGGTGTTAAGAATATCGCTGCAGCTAAGTCTAAGGGTGCTAAGGTTTCTGAGGTTAATCAGATTACTTTCGCAGCTCCTGTATTTGTAGCTTCTGCTGGTGCAAGCGAACCTGCTCTTTCTGGTGCTGTTTCTGCTACTAAGAAGGGTGTATTCTCTGCTCATCCAGTAAAGGGTAATGCTGGTGTATATCTCTTCTTGGTTACTAATAAGTCTAACAGACCAGTTAAGTTTGATGAAAAGGCACAGGAGCAGAAATGTCGTCAGAAGTCTATGCAGTATGCTGGTAACTTCATGAACGAGCTTTATCTCAATGCAAATGTAGTTGATAACAGATATCTCTTCTTCTAAGTAAAAGAGAAATACATATAAAACAAAAGAGCGTGGCTTCATTTCGAAGCCACGCTCTTTTGTTTTATATCTTGTGTGATATTGTTTATCCTCGATTCCACCAATGCTTTTTCTTTGGTGGCTCTTGGCTCGCTCCCATGCTTTCCTTGATGATGGTTCTATAGCTTTTTCCCTGACTAATAATCTGGTAAATTTGTCCCCAGTCAGGAAGTCCGCCTATATTTCTGTCATCAATAAAATAGTCAGCTTTCAGTTTTCTTGAGAAGTGATTGTTGTTTTCAAAACTTTCTTCAGGATAGTCCTTGTTTACTGCCCAGAATTCAACTCCTCTCTCTTTGCACCAGTCAACTGCTTCCTGCAGGAGATGTCCTTCTCGGACACTCCACAGGATTAAGCGGTGATGGTCTCTGATCAACATTTTTAAGGTTTCGATGGCAAATGGTATCTCGGTACCAATCTTTGGGTATTCATGAGTTACGATTGTGCCATCGAAATCAACTGCAATAGTTGCCATTCTTTACATTTATTTCTTTACGCTGTCGTCATTGATGTCGCCATAATGACTCTTGCTGTAATTACCATAGCTACCATATGCACCATAGCTTCCATAGCCGTAGCTCTTGTAGCCATATTTTCCCTTGCTGCCGTACATACCGTAGTTACCATACTTTCCGTACTTTCCGTACTTTCCGTATCCGTAATAGTAACCATACTTCTTCTTAGACAGGTCAACGCCATTGAGAACAATACTCATATTAGGCAATTTCTTCTCCATGCTCAAGCTGTTGATGAGACCAAAACTTGCCTTCTGGGTGAAGTCTGCACGACAAACATAAACAGTAGCATTTGAGATTCGGCCCAATGCCAAAGTGTCTGTTACAAGACCTACAGGAGCTGTATCGAGCAAGATATAATCATAGTGATCTTTCAAGTGCTCTATGGTTTGTTCGAGGCTTTCTCTTGTTACCAATTCACCTGGGTTAGGAGGTACAGGACCTGCCATGAGGATGTCCAAATTGTCATTAATACCAGATGGGTTAATCTGTTCTTTTACGTCGCTCCAGTTTACTTCGTCTTTTATGAGCAAATTAGTAATGCCATGGTGATGATCGTCAATCTCGAACAATTCAGCCAGACGAGGCTTACGGATATCCAAACCTACTAAAACAACCTTCTTGCCAAGGAGTGCGAAACTGATTGCCACATTGGACGCAATGAAAGTTTTACCCTCACCAGATGTAGTAGAAGTAAACATAATCACTTTGTCATGTTGCTTGAGTAAAAACTGCAAGTTAGTACGTAAACTACGGAAAATTTCCTCCATTAAGTTGTTCTTATTCTCATGTACTACGATATCAGCCTTGGTCTTAGCTCGTTCACTTGCGATGGCTACATCAGCGATGATAGGCAAGTTTGTCAATTTTGCAACATCGTTATGTCCCTCAATCTTGTAGCGGAAGAATTCCAAGAGGAAGAGGATACCTGCAGGAATAGCCAAACCAAGAATCAATGCAATCAGCATAATCATAGAATTCTTAGGAGTTACCTTACCTGCAAACACAGGGTTGTCGATAAGCTTACCTTTATCTGCTGTAGCTGCTAATGAAATAGAGTTTTCCTCACGCTTCTGGAGCAACATCAAATACAAGCCTGATTTTACTTCCTGCTGGCGACCAATCTGGGTCAACATTCGCTCTTGTTCTGGAGTATTGTTGATTTGTCCTTCATACTTGCCTGCTTGAGCTGCAATACTGTTGCGTTGAATTTTCAAACCAGCACGGGCTTGTGTCATTGCACGCTTGATAGATGAATTCAAGTCGTCCAATTGGGCTGTCAATGGTGTTACTGTAGGCGAATTCTCACTTGCACTGTGGAGTAACTGATTGCGCTGCAAGGCAATTCTGTTATATTCGTTGATGAGGGAAGTAGCACTTGCATCAGACAAACCTACATTTGATGGGATAGGCTGGTGACGGTTGCTTGGCTCATTCATGTACTTAGTCAATTCATCCAACAGAGCCACCTGTGTATTGGCTTCGTTCAACTTCTGGGCATATTGGTCTGCGTTTGCAACAGCCTGAGATGCATTCATCTTCAACTCAACCATATTGTTACGCTTCTTGTAATTTTCCAATTGTCCTTCTGTATTACCCAATTCTGTGTTGATTTTTTCCAATCGCTGATTGATAAACTGCTCGGTGCGTACTGCAATTTCGTTTTTGTCTTCGTTGGCTTGTCTGTTATATACGATAGCCAACTGCTTCAGATAATCAATAGCTCTTTGTGGAATCTCATCGTTCAGCACCAAATCAACAATGGTCGTAGTTTTAGAGGTCTGTGCTACGTTCAGGCTTCCTACATATTTGCCTGCAGCTATCTCTGGAGCAATCATGGTAGCTTTGAGAGATTCACCATCTCTCAACATATAGTTGCCGTTTAGTGTGAATTTTACCATGCCTACTCTTGTACCGATAGTAGCAGGAAGTGCTGAGAATGTCTTGTCTATATTGACAGCTTCAGGGTTGAATGAGTTGTTATCTATCGGAACATAGTAAGAGCCTGTTACATGATAGTTTCTACCTTCTCTTGTAATTTTGAAGTTCATCGGTGCATTCAGTTTCTTCAAATGCTCCAAGTCCATATCAATGTTCACTTCCTGATCACCATAAAGAACATGGTCTTTCAACTTGCCTTCATGTCTGTAATTCACATAAAGTTTCAAGTCATAGACAGCTTGTTGAGCCAGGGTTCTGGACTTCAAAATTTCCATCTCGTTATCAATACCATTGGAGTTTGATATGATACCCAAGTTTGTGGCACTCTGGATAGAATTACCACCTCTGCGGCTTCCTGAGCCTTCGTCATCCTTGATCAAGAGTTTGGCTGCAGATTGGTATATTGGCGTTGCATAGCGCAAATATATGTGGGCTGCACCCATGCAGATGATAAGGGAGAGTACAAACCACTTCCAGTTGAGTATGAGAACCGTGTAGATAGTGGCAAAGTCAAAACTTGACTTTTCCTCGTTCTCCTGGATACTCTCCATTTCTAAGTTCTTGTTTTCTTCCATTATTCAAATGTCGTTTTTTGTTATATTATATTTATATTATATGTATGACCTCTTTATGCAATTTGCCTATTTAGTAGTGGTCAATTCCATCAAATATTGTCCATAACCATTTTTTTGCATCGGTTTGGCTAATTTCTTGAGTTGTTCAGCGTTAATCCATCCCTGTTTGAATGCAATTTCTTCCAAGCATGCAACTTTCAACCCCTGGCGCTTTTCGATGACCTCAATAAAGGTGCTGGCTTCTGAAAGGCTATCATGCGTTCCTGTATCAAGCCAGGCAAATCCACGCTGTAAAGTCCTTACCTTAAGTACCTTTTGTTTAAGATATTCTTGGTTCACGGTGGTTATTTCCAGTTCTCCACGAGCACTTGGCTTAATGTTCTTGGCGATTTCTACTACGCTGTTAGGATAGAAATACAGACCAACTACAGCATAATTGCTCTTAGGCTCAGCAGGCTTTTCTTCAATGCTGAGGCAGTTGCCTTCTTTGTCAAATTCTGCAACTCCATATCTTTCAGGGTCGTTCACATAGTAGCCGAAAACACTGGCCAGACCATTATCAGTTGCCTTAACACTATCTTTGAGAAGGCCTGTAAATCCTGCACCATAGAAAATATTGTCTCCTAAAACCAGGCAGACATTATCTTTTCCAATAAATTTTTCACCAATGATGAAAGCTTGAGCCAATCCGTCTGGTGAAGGTTGTTCTGCATATTCGAAATGAATGCCAAGTTCACTTCCGTCACCTAATAATCTGCGGAACCCAGGTAAGTCGAATGGGGTGGAGATAATCAGGATTTCCTTGATACCGGCAAGCATCAAGACTGAAATCGGATAGTAAATCATCGGTTTGTCAAAAATCGGAATCAACTGTTTGCTGATACCTTTTGTGATGGGGTAAAGGCGAGTGCCTGATCCACCTGCTAATACAATACCTTTCATATTTTTATGTGATTTTATTAATAAGCATTCTTATCGTGTATGATTATACTCTTGGCTGTCAGGTAGATAATGCGCAGATCTAACCAGAACGACCAATTTTCAATATACCATATATCTCTTTTTATTCTTTCTTCCATCTGCCAAAGCTCCTTGGTCTCACCACGGAAACCTGTCACTTGTGCCCATCCTGTAATTCCTGGCTTGGAGAAGTGGCGTACCATGTATTTGTCGATGATAGAACCATATATTTCAGTATGATGGAGCATATGAGGACGTGGTCCAACAATGCTCATGTCTCCTTTGAGTACATTGAAAAACTGTGGAAACTCATCTATGTTGGATTTTCTCATAAAGTTTCCGAAAGCAAACTTTCTTGGGTCGTTTTCTGTAGCTTGAGCTGTATCTGCATCTTTGTTGACATGCATTGAACGGAACTTCAGACATTGGAATGTGTTACCGTTGAGACCCGTTCTTGCCTGTCGGAAGAATATCGGTCCTGGACTCTGTATCTTGATGATGATAGCTATGATAGGTAAAAAAGGTAAGATACAGAGACAAATAATAGAACTTACAGCGATGTCAAAACAGCGTTTAATAACTCTGTTTCCTAATTTCGCCAAAGGCTCACGGCGATTGGTAAATACACTTTTCCCAAGATAGAGTTGTGGGTCCAGGTGCAAGCTATATTCTCCGAATTGGCGTGGCATATAATAAAAATGAATAACGTTCTTGTCACAGAACTGCATAATTCGTACTATCTCATTGGAGAAATCATGAGATAAGCAACAGAAGACTTCTTCAATATTGCTTGGAATACCATTGATGGTATTATTGATGCTTTCTGCCATCACCTTGTTGAGGTGTTCCATATCCCCCAGCCATTTAAACTCTTTAGGAGCATTAGCTATCGGCTCATTTGCATAATATCCGTGTACGCGATATCCGGCTGATGAATCTTCCATCAGCGTATTGTACATTTCTATGACTGCAGGGTCGTTTCCGATAAATAAAACTGTTTTGATATTTCTACCTCTTGATCTGTAATATTTGAGAATGTTTAATTCTGCGAATCGAGAGAGTATTAGGCAAATGTATGTAGCAGCTGCAAAATAGATACTGAATTTAATTAAGTCGTAGCCACCTTTCAGCAAATAGGACATGGTAAGGTTGAAGATAAGTATGGTGGCAAAAATCAATTTGAAAGTTCTGCCCAGTACTTGTATGAATCTTATCTTGCGTATATGGATAATGGAAGCAAAGAGTAATTCTCCTAAGAAAAGTGAGACGTTTGCTACAAAATAGCATATCTTACTTGCGTGGAAAAAGACTATTGGAACTGAGATCTTATCCCAGTTGATAGCCAAAAAAAGAACAAAGTTGAGAATGATAAAGTCTGCGACTATTACCAACCATCTTACTATATCACTACCTTTATAAGCTTCTTTCATGTGAATCTGGTATTTCTTTTATTGCTAAGTTAAAGGATGCATCATTTAAACGAGCGCAAAGTTAGCGTTTTTTTTTCATATTTTGAAACTTTTATGGTTAAAACTTTGTTTTTGGACACAATTATTTCATATTCTTGCAAAAAAGAAGCCTTGAATTTTGATATTTTGCGATTTTATTGTATTTTTGCAGAACAAAATAGTAAATCAATTGAAAATTTAAAAGTTAAAAAGAATAAGAAATGGGAATATTTTCAAAATTATTCGGTCATAAAAATGAAGAAAAGGTCGGAGGAATGGAAGACTACATGACTTTGGTGCGTGTCTATTTCCAGGCAGCCTTGGCTTCTCAATTAGGTATCACCAATTTGGCAATGCTTCCTGACCTTCGTGTTTTCAAAAATACCTTCCATGTTCCTACTGTCAATAATCGTTTAGGTATTGGCGAAAAAGCTCATGTGAAGAAGATGATGAAGGGCGTCTATGGAACTGAAGATGATTATTTCAAGGAAATAGACCAAAGTATTCGTAAGAATTGCCGCAAATTGCAGGATGTCAATGTTTACCTGATTCAGTTCCAAACATTTACACAGGATTTGATGATGTTGATGGGTAACTTGATGAAATTTAAGTTGCGTTTGCCTTCTTTCATGAAGAAAGCATTATACAACATGACTCAAAAAACGGTAAATGATATTTTCAATAAAAATGATTTCAATGATGCCAGCGTCTTGAAGACTGTGGCACAGTTGAGACAGTTGAACCAACGTTTGGGATTCAGTCAGAAGTGGGTAACTGATTTTACTTACCAAGTAGTCATGTTGGCTAAGAAAGAACCACGTCCTTCTGATGAAGATGTGGAAAAAGCCAAGGCTAAAATGGGTAAGTAATACCGCTTTTTCATTAAATTTAATAAAAATATAGAGGAATATTTGTTCTTTTCAAATTATTCCTTTATATTTGTAGCCAAAAAAGAAGTGTAATGAGTGCTAATGAGAAAAACATCAATACGTTTGCTACAAGAGTAAGGCAGATGATTCTCCAGTTTGAAGAACTCAAAAAGGAGAATGCAGAACTATACTCTATGGTGGATGAGCGTGATGCTAAAATCAAACAGTTGGAGGATAAGTTGTCTCAGTCTGAGCATGATTACAATAGTCTCAAAATGGCTAAGATGATGACGATTTCTGATACGGATATGGAAGCTACGCAAAAACGTATAGCTAAACTTATCAGGGATGTTAATAAATGTATCACGCTATTGAGTGATCAGTAAAACTATAAGCGTTATGGCAGATCAAGGTGAAGAGAAATTATTGATTAGATTACATGTCTATGACACAGACCTCTCTGTGAGAATTCCCAGAGAGGATGAGGAATATTATCGTAAGTCTGGAAAACTGATTGATGATATTGTCAATTCATATAATAAAATTTTCAAGGGAAGAAAAAGCGACAAGGAAATCCTCTATATGGCGCTTATTGATATTGCCTTGAGATATGAAAAAGAGGTTGGGCGCAATGATACCGAACCTTATGATGATCTTCTCAAAAAGCTGACTGCCGAAATAGAAGATGCATTAAAATAATGATGCATATAAGTAGAATGTTCTATAAACACATATTAATATAATATATAAATGGTAGAAATAATTATCGCCGCTCTTGTGGCTCTTATCTTAGGTGGAGCTGCAGGGTTTTTCATTTTCCGTTATGTTATTAAGGGAAAATATAATGAAATGATAGAAGCAGCCAATAAAGAGGCTGAGGTAGTTAAAGAGAAAAAACTTCTTGAGGTAAAGGAAAAATTCCTGAACAAGAAGGCTGAGTTGGAGAAGGAAGTGCAACAGCGTAATTCCCGCATCCAGCAGAGTGAAAACAAGCTTAAGCAGCGTGAAATTTCTCTCAATCAGCGCCAGGAAGAACTGGGTCGTCGCAAACAAGAAGTGGAGCAAAACCAGCAGCGTATTGACAATGAGAAAAAACTTCTCAGCGTTAAGCAGCAGGAACTCGAGAAGATGCAGAAGATGGAGCAGGCTAAACTGGAGGAACTCTCTGGTTTGAGTGCTGAGGAAGCGAAACAGCGACTGGTAGAAAGTCTGAAAGATCAGGCTAAACTGGATGCTGCAAGTTATATCAATGAAATCATGGATGATGCTAAGCTGAATGCCAACCAGCAGGCTAAGAAGATTGTAATCCAGACCATCCAACGTGTGGCTACGGAAACTGCTATAGAGAATTCCGTTAGTGTCTTCCATATTGATAATGATGAGGTGAAGGGACGTATTATCGGTCGTGAAGGTCGTAATATCCGTGCCTTAGAGGCAGCTACTGGTGTTGAAATCGTTGTTGATGATACTCCTGAGGCTATCGTTATTTCAGCTTTCGATCCAATCCGTCGTGAGGTTTGTCGCTTGGCTCTCCACCAGTTGGTTGCTGATGGACGTATTCATCCTGCTCGTATTGAGGAAGTTGTGGCTAAGGTGAAGAAGCAGTTGGAGAATGAGATTATTGAGACCGGTAAGCGTACTGCTATTGACCTCGGTATCCATGGCTTGCATCCAGAGTTGATTCGTATCATCGGTAAGATGAAATATCGTTCTTCATACGGACAGAACCTTTTACAGCATGCGCGTGAAACTGCTAACCTCTGTGCTGTCATGGCATCGGAATTAGGATTGAATCCTAAGAAGGCTAAGCGTGCTGGTCTCTTACATGATATTGGTAAGGTGCCTGATGAGGAGAGTGAATTGCCACACGCATTGTATGGTGCTAAGATTGCTGAAAAGTATAAGGAGAAACCAGATATCTGTAATGCTATTGGTGCTCACCATGATGAAATGGAGATGAATACGCTGTTGGCTCCTATCGTTCAGGTTTGTGATGCCATCTCTGGTGCCCGTCCTGGTGCCCGTCGTGAGATTGTAGAGGCATATATCAAGCGATTGAACGATCTTGAGGCTATCGCCATGAGCTACCCGGGTGTAACCAAGACTTATGCTATTCAGGCTGGTCGTGAACTTCGTGTGATTGTGGGTGCAGACAAGATGTCTGATGATGAGAGCACAAAACTTTCTGATGAGATTGCAACCAAGATTCAGAATGAGATGACATATCCTGGTCAGGTGAAGATTACTGTCATCCGTGAGGTTCGTAGCGTTGCTTATGCTAAATAAAAACTGAGTATGTTTATCAATAAATAGATAAAGCCGCTGTTCTTTTGGGCAGCGGCTTTTTATATATTTAAACGGCTTTACATTTTTAATTTGGAATAATGGATATAGAACGTAAGGTTTTAAAACAGTTCAATAAAGGTTGTGTGGATTATCATCTTTTGGAAGATGGTGATCGCATTCTGATAGCGCTGAGTGGTGGAAAGGATTCTCTGGAACTTGTCCGATTATTGGCAAAGCGTTCTCGTATTTTCAAACCGCATATTGAGGTTGAAGCGGCGCATATCATCATGGATAATATTTCTTATGAGACTGACCGCTCTTATATTCAGCATTTCTGTGAGGAGAATGGCATCAAACTTCACATCCTGCATAGTTCGTTTGATGAATCTACTGATCCCCGTAAGACTCGTTGTTTCCTTTGTGCCTGGAATCGCCGTAAAACGCTCTTTGAGTTTGCTGTAAGTCATGGTTTCAACAAGATTGCTTTAGGGCATCACATGGATGATATTCTCGTCACTCTACTGATGAACATCACCTTCGAGGGTTCTCATTCTACGATGCAACCCAGTCTTCCCTTGAAGCATTATCCGCTTACCATTATCCGCCCTCTCTGTCTGGTTCACGAAGCAGATATTAGGCAAGTGGCAGAAGAACTTCATTTCTTCAAGCAGAAAACATTGTGTCCTTACGAAGAGACTACGCGTCGAGCGGATATGCAGGCTATCTTCCAGCAATTGGAACAGATGAACCCAGAAGCCCGCTATAGTCTTTGGCGTTCTGTTTTTGTGAATAAAATATAGTTGAATTGCTGAAAAAAAGAGGGTGTGTCATAAGTCCATGACACGATCCGATGAATAAAACTATGAAGAAACGAAACGAGGGTGTGTCATAAGCCATGACGCACCCTCATTTTATAAAGCATTTCCTCAAAGGAAATACATTTATAAGCTCTAACAAAGCGCTTTATTGAGGTCTAAGTTTTATTGAGGTCTAATGATGCGCTTTATTAAGGTCTAATGATGCGCATCGTTAGGTGTCAATGATGCGCATCGTTAGGTGTTAATGATGCGCATCGTTAAGTTGTAAAAAAGCGCTTCTTCATCCAGCTGTAATTTTCGAGAAATTAGGTGCATTATTTCCGTCTCTGTACCCACTTTTATTTTTCCCTGCCCACGGAAAAATTCTTGCGTGGGCAAGGAGAAAAAAATACCCGAGCAGAGAAGGGAAATTATAAAAGTATTTGTAGGAAATAAAAAGGGTGCGTCATGGACTTATGACACACCCTCTTGGACAATGAAACAGGCTTCATTTGCCAACGAAGCCTGTTTCATTTTTTATGCATACGAGTGCATGCCCGTGAGGAAATAGTTCACGCCGAAGTACGTCATGGCGATGCTCAGGAAGGCTAGGGTGATGTAGATGTGATACACCAGCGGCTTGCGGAAAACAGGCAGACTCTGCGTATGTACCACCACGGCATAAATCATGAAGGTGATGAGCGCCCACGTCTCTTTGCTGTCCCAGCTCCAGTAATTACCCCAACTCACGTTTGCCCAGATGGCTCCGATGAAGATGCCGAACCCCATCGTGGTAAGGGCAGGGTAGAGGAAAAGACGGCTCAATGCCTGCAGTTCCTTGCCATGTGACCGCAGGCAGATGCCCATGATTCCACAGATGAAAGTCAAAGATAGCAGTGCATAGCTCATCATGATGATGCTGACATGGATGCTGAGTAACGGACTGTTCAATACCGGCATCATCTGTCCGATAGCAGGATCCATCTGGTTGATATGGCTTACCAGAAGGAAGAATCCTGAAATCAGGAAGCCGAATACCATGACGATGCGGATGCGCAACTGCATCAAAATGCTGATAAGCATCACGAACCAGGCTACAGTCAGCATACTTTCATATCCGTTAGACATAGGTATGTTGCCGCTGATAATCCATCTCAATGCCAATCCGAAGGTTAAGGCAAGGAAGGATACGCCAAGCAGGATAGGCAAAGCGATGTTCAATGCCTTGATTTCTCTCTTCTTCGTCATGCGATAGATGGTGTAGAAGAGGGCAATGAAGCCCAATGTGAGGTTTGCCATGAAGAGAATGGTTGCAAAAGGAAAGCCATTATTGATGCGTTCTGCCTTATACTGTGTACCTGTTGGCAGCGAGTTTCCGCTGCTTACCTCCTGATATTTCTTCATCTTGACGAAGAACTCATTTACACGGCTCGTATTGCCTGCCTTTACATCACCATTCAGCAGGGAGAATACATTCTTGATATAGAGCGCATGCTGGTGCTCAACGGCCTGTGGCAACTTATCCACAGGTGAAAACCACGTGGTAGTACCCGCCTTGATGAATGAATGATCCTTGGTAGCTTTCACATTCTTGGTGAAGGTGTAAGGAAGAACTTTCAAGGAGATACCTTCTCGCAACTCCATGATGATTTGTATCTTGCCATCGATATCGGCGGCTTGCTGATGGAACTTGT
>ERZ1026882.250-NODE-250-length-36531-cov-6.272371_pt1 | contig 36531 bp, 26 predicted proteins | sample MGYA00380171_ERZ1026882 | MGnify/ENA primary metagenome ERZ1026882 (study PRJEB33269, sample SAMEA4719807) | human gut metagenome | biome: human-associated habitat; feature: organic feature; material: feces | place: Cameroon | collected 2013-10 ...
GAAATGATGATTTTTCTGGTCATAACTACTTTTATATGTTTACTATTCATTCTGTCATTCAACCTTACGACTATAGAAATGTCCGTTCTGGAGATGGACTACGTGCTGAACGCCATCCAAATCGACCTTAAACGTGAGATCAAAACTGCCTTCAAATGAACCTCGTCCATTGAAATCAACATCACAATTCTCTATTCGGAAATAACCTGAATCGAAATCAGAGACATTATGAAAATCAAAATCATTGCAGAGGAAACGATAATCCGTCTCTCCCGGATAAGGAGACACGTCACGATTAATAAGGTCTGCCAATCTACAACGGGCCGAAAGACAGCCTCCACTAGGGAATACGATCTCCACATCATGAACCTTACAAAATTCCTTCTCCGCGTCAAACTTCAGTTCAAGATATGTCGGACAACATTCCTTTACAGACTCAGAGGCAAATTGCTCTGGAGTCAAGCTATAAATGGCGGCATCAGAAGAAAAGCCCGAAGGACTCGAAGGCAACTGCCAATACAATTTCATCAAGTTTTTAGAAATTCTTGGCTGTGTGTCCAAGAGACAAAGTCCAGTTGCACTATAAGTAGACACTTCCTCGAATTTGGCACCATCTATCTCAAATGAAATTCCATACTCATAGTTATGCGTAAATAACTTGTGGCAGGAAGTCAAAATGGCACCCAACATGAATGAGGTAAATAGGATGATTATCAGTCTCACATTACTATCTTTCATAATATCAGTCTAATTCATTTTACAATACTTTTCAATACATCACTCTTCACAATCTTAACTGGAACTGTAATCTCAAACCCGTCGATGCTCAATTCGACAGGAATGATTGCTAGACGATCTTCCTTCTGCTTAAAGTCCGCTACTCCGTTAATAAATGCCTCACATTGCATTAACTTTTCTTCTACGCCAGGAAGTTCCTGATTACTGTCGGCCGAAAGAAATATCTCGCCATCGCTGTCAAGAGTGGCGATGTACGAATAAGAACCAATAATAGTTTTATAGTAAGGAACCTTTATCGAATATGTTGATGTGTTATATTCGCCTAAGAATACCGTCACATAATACCATGCATCACCCTTTGCTTCTGGGTCGTAATAAATCTGACGATTACTATCCGTAACACCCAAAGAAGTGATTTGTCCAGATTCGCCCTCTTTGCGTCGCCAAAAATATTGCAATCCCGCATTTTTTGCAAGTTCCATAAATTCAGAATCACTGGTTTCCGCTTCTATCCATGTTCCGTGATTGTTACCAATGCGTCCAATCTCAAGAGAAAAGTCCGGTATTCCAGCCACAACCTTTTTTGACTGTGTGTACACATTCTGTCCTTCATACCATGAAGCGGTAATTTCAACCACGCCATCAGCTTTTTCCTTGTCTATTGTAACCATTCCTTCGGCATCAATGGTCATCCAAGGTTTAGAGCTACTCCACCTAATTTCAGTCGTTCCATCAAGCCCCTTCGCCTCGTACTTATCACCGGTAACAGGTACTTGAGGTCCGGAAATAACGACCAGATTATTCTTCATAAGTTCATACAATCCATCGTCAAAACCTGTATGGAGATTAGATGCAGAAGAACACATATAATGGTCAAAAGGGGAATCTTTGTAATTACCATTATAGTACGCATAGTTTTGGAAATCAGACTGAGTAAGCGAGCGCGAACCGCCACCCACAGCCAAAGCACTTGCGGTCGGAACAAACATACAAGCGGAAACGAGACTGCCGGAAATCTCATATCTGCCCCATTTTTCATTTGCGGCTTTTCCTAGATCCAAAGAGTTGCCATCTGAGTTCAAGTAAGGAGACAAACTTTTGAAAGGCTTTAAAGAATAACCTGAGCCATAATAAGTGTCATAAGCATCCTTTACATTGTGGGTGCATGATGAAGAATAAATTGGAACTTCAACAGGAATAAATCCAAGAAGTTTCTTGCGATACACAATGTCTATCGAAGATATCTTCTGCGTTCCAGTCACCGTACTCGCTTTAGCGTAGGCATCAAGATGCAAACGGCTTTTCCCCGGCAATCCCAAAAGAAGCTTTATCCAACGGTTATTATCAGTAAGAGTCTTTATCGGTCCTGTAAAATCATAAAAGAGCGATACCAAAAGAGAGACCCAACACTTTGGCTCAAGCACTCCGTTAATAGACAACAGTTTGCCATTATCAAGAATAGGATATGAGCCAAACCTTGTTCCATTCGAGAAACCGATATTCACGATAGGGCTGCCAGCATCTCCATTAGGAAGTCCACGAGTTTTGAAGTTTTGTTCCATAACGGCACGGTTATCCACGATTGTACCGTCTTTCTTCACTGCTTGCATCATCATCTCCGGCACTGACATCCCGCTGTCATAAAGAATCTCATACAAATAACTCAAGATATTTGACTTTCCTCTATACCAGTCTGATGCCAAGGAACTCTGCGTAACAAGTCCAAAATATGTTGCATAATCAAAGAAAGAGTGCACAAAACTCTGAAGTCCGAGCGGGACATTCACCCCGAAATAAGGAACGTCACAGCTAACAAACATACGTGTCTGATGTTTTTGTTCTCGTCTTTCCATTGAATAGATGGCAAATTGAGCAATAAGACCGCCCATACTCTCGGCTATGAGTATATTTTTCTCCTCCGTTACTTTTTGAGAATTAACCCACTTAATTATCGCTTTCAACAAAGAAGCATTTCGATCAATACCAATCTCTGGATTGTTCCAGTCAACATAGACAATGTCATAGTTTTCTTTGAAATAATTGAAGTTCGGACCGCTTTTCCTTAAGAACGATTCGAGATTGCTGCTGCCATAGATTTTTTCCACTTCACTTTCGTATGTCGGGAATAGAATCGTCGGTTCAAATCCCTCAACGACAATAAGTGGCTTTTGAAGCGTATTGTTATGGGACGGGGCATATTTAATTGTAGCTATAGCGGATTGTTTTGGTGACCTCGGACTATCATATTGAGCGAACTCCTTATTTAAATCGCCATACGGCACAGTTCCAATCTCTCCTTTTGTCGGGATATTCGCGCCTTCGTTCGGATCTATTACATCAACATAACTGTTAATACCAGCTGTCCACCCATTGAACCAGACAGTCATATGAAGTTTCTTGCGTCCCGGTGTCGTGTAATGCGCTGTAGCTGGAAGATTTGGAGTTAGGCCGCGCACTCCTTTCCCATCACCAAAATCGACTTGGGTGTAGCGAATTGTCTGATTGCTCCACCATTTGTTTTCCGGAAACTTGAATGTAAAGTCAACGCCCATCGGGACCGTATGCTCAATTGGCGAGAATGCTATCAATTGGCGCTCCGCGTATGGATTTACCCAAGAGCCGTTCTTGTAGACATCCTTGAGCTTATTGTTCACAACCTGAATCTTGCCTTCTGAAACGGCAGAATCAGGGATGTAGTTATATTTGTAGGCGTTGAACAGCACATAAGTTTCGGTGCGTTCAGACACTGGTTTGTCATTTCTGTATTTTGCAATAAGCTCATCGACATCGCCGAAAGGCTTTTCACCGACTGCAGCACTGCGAATGCCCTTCATGAGATAGGTCATGATGTCGATGTCTATAAGTGTTGTATCCTTCTGGTTGCCATCATAATTTTCTATAGATATGTAATCTACGGCATATTCTTCCAGAAACCCAGTCGGGATTTTTGTCTTATCAAGTTCAGAGAAAACTTCGTCAAGCGCCTTGCGTACTTTCTGTTCACCCTCATCTTCAGCACGAACGTTCGTAGATAGTCCCAAGAATGAGAAGGACAGGAACAAGCATATCAAACAACGTTTCATTGGTTCTCAGGGTTTAAGGATTCAACAAAGGAGGAGTAGCATTCATATAATTCTGACGGGATTCCGATTTCGGAAGCGTCTTCCTTTGTGAGGCACAGGACATATTGTCCTTTGTCAGAGCGGACAATGTGATTCATAAGAACAAGGTCATAGTCCGACTGGATTTTACTTTTGAGCGCTACAGTGTCAACTGCCGCAGATGTTTTTGACATAGACCTCATCTTAACCGGAGATTTTCCAGCAGATGATTCTGGGATTATGTTTTCCTGCATAGGTTCTGACATACAAGAGGTCAGCAGGACGAGAAGAAGTGTTGTCAGTTGTGTGGTATAAGTTTTCATAGTGCTACAGATGAGGATTGGTTATGTGGTATAAAAGAGAGGGTGACTAACAAGTCGAAAGACTTGATAGCCGCCCCCCTTAATGAGTTTAATACATCATAAAACTATTTAAGAGTAAGATGAATAGGGTCTGTTACCACTCCTGCGCCTTTCTTTACAGAAGGAAGAGCACCTGGTTCTCCCCACGCTTTACCAAACATAAGCGTAGAGGCAACATTCACTTGTTTACCCAAGTCTGGAAAATTAACTTTATCAATGGCAAACTCAATGCTATACCAACCCTTTACAAGAGTACCGGCAACATTTTCAACTGCGACAAGCTGATTCCTCATACTTTCATTTTCAGAAATCGTATCAACGAAATTTTTACCTGCCTCTTCAGCCTCTTTATAGTGCCAGTATTCGCTCCAAGCGGCTTTTACCTTTCCTGCGTCAGCATAGATGTAGACATCAACGAGAGCATCGAAGCCAGCTTCAGACCATTTGGTGCTATAATAGCCGCCTGTTTCTGCATCGTTGTCAGTATCGAATACCATGCGGAGAGGGCGCTGAGTGTTCTCAAGATTCCAATATGTATCACGATTTGCATCGAACTCTGTGCCAACAGAAGCCGGGTCACACTCTGCATAAACATAAATAGTTTCCTTCGTGTCATAGAACTTCAATGTTCTAAGCGCCTGCTCTGTAGCCTCAGCGTCAACCTTCACGGTTACCACATCAGTCTCAGGAAGCTTTGCCCAGTCATCGAAGTTGCCGTCGATTACTACGCCCTCAACGTCGGTGTTGCCACCATTGTTGTTGCCGCCATTGTCTTTGTTGCCGCCATTGTCTTTGTTGCAGGCAACCGCTGCGAGTGATGCCATCACTGCCACAGCGAAAAATTTCATTGTTTTTTTCATAATTTTACTTGTTTAAAAAGTGATTACATGAGTTCAAGAGTAATGTACTGCTTGTCACCTCCCTGTGGGAGATAGCCATAAATTTCTTTAGCATACTTGTCACCACCATAAGAGAGGACGCTGATATTGACCTTTTTCTGTCCGCGGAGCTGGTCCATGGCATCACGGCTAATTGCAAACTCTTCCTTGATTACTGTGCCGACGAGCCTTGCCTGGAAATCGTTTCTGACAACGAGAGTGTTGTCGAGGTTTCCATTATTGTCTGTTCCCCACAAATAAGGAGGCCATTTGTATTCATAACCATCCTCCGGTACTTCACCCTGCACCTTAGCCCTTTCATCTGAAGGGTCCCAATAGTTGTACTGACTCCAGCCAAGATTAATCAGACCGGTTTCTACAGCGATGTACTGATAGAGTTCACAACCGACTTCAAATCCCACCTGATTGAAAGGGCCTTCTTCTCTGAATACCATACCTGTCTTAGGATTAGCATCCGTATCGATAAACAATGTAAGTTCTTTAGCAAGACCGCCTGTATTCCAGGCACCGTTTCCATCCCAAGAAGGGTCTATCTTCTCAAGAGCAGGAAGATGGTTTACAAACTCAGCATAGCAATATATATAGTCAGCATCAGAGGTGAATTTAACCGTCTTCAAAGCAACCTTGCCTTCCTCCGGATTATCAGGAAGAGTAGCCACTGCGGCTGTCGTGCAGGCGTCCCAGTCAGCGAAGTTGCCGTCGATTTCGATAGTCTCGGTCGGTGTATTATCACCATTGTTGCCTCCATTGCCTCCGTTGTTTGAAGAAGGGGTCTTCTCGCAGGAAACGACTGCAGCACCCATCATGATGGCTGTCGCAAAAAACATAAATGACTTTTTCATTTTGTTTGAGTTTTAAAAAATTAATAATTGTGGTTTATTGTTATTTTTTCTTATCCCAATTAGGATTCTGCTTGAGATTCGTGTTGAGTGCAAGGTCCTCGGTCGGGAGCGGCATCAGGTAGTCACGGCTTTCGTCAAATACGTGCTTAGTCTTCTGATGTGGATCCGCGTAGCCCTTGTCCGCGCCGCTGAGACGAATTGTCTTATTCAGCTGGAGGACATTGTAGGTGACTGTTTCGTCGAGGTCCGTCGGTTTGTCGGTGGTGTAGATCCACACCTCGTTCTCGCCGTCGTGGTCGAGGTCGAATCCACGGTCAACTCCCGGGAAGTACATTCCGTAGAAGTTCTGTTCAATGCACTTTCCTGCCTTCCAGCGCATGAGGTCGTACCATCTGAATTCACCCTCTTCCGCAAGTTCGATTGTCCTCTCGCGGCGAATTTCGAGGATTACCCCTTTGTTTGCCCCGGTGACATTAGGGTAGCCGTACTCGGTGCTTGACATATATTTGCTCGGAGCGCCATTTGCCGCAGTGAGGATGAGGTTCGGCATGCCGACGCGGTCGCGCAGAGGCTTGATGCTGAGGTCAATGTCGTCCTGTGTGATGGCGACGTCGGTGCGCTCGGCCATAGCCTCGGCATAGTTGAGATAGACCTCAGCGGCACGGAAAATCGGCATATCGTTGTCTGTCGCCATCCAGCGGCCTGTTTCAAGAACTTTCTCGCTCTGAGCGTACTTGACGACCTGATAGCCTGTGCAGCTCGTGTTGAAGTCCCCGACCATGAGTGAGTCGGCTTCGATTCGGTGGTAGCCCGGACAGCGCATTGTCTGCGCGAGGCGAGGGTCTCGGCCGGTCATCTCCTCGTAGTATTCCTTTGTCTCCCATCCTTCCTGCGCAGTGAACTCGGTGCCGTCTGCCATGAGGTAGCTGTCGACAAACTTCTTGTTGAAGGCGTACTGGTTTTGACCGAACGTGTTGTAGGTGGCAAAGTGCGAGAGTCCGAGGGCGTAGCTGTAGGCCTTGGCGAGGATGACCTCGTCGGTGTTGGCAGTCTGCGACGCGAAGAGCATCATGTAGTCCTCGGTCGGCTTGCCCGTGCTGTAAATCTTGTATGGAGAAGTGGTGATGAACTCCTTTGCGGCAGAGGCTGCCTGGGCGAGCCAGTAATTGCCGTCGTGCTCCGCGCCGTCGTTGCCATGGTAGTTGCGCCATGTGCCCTCGAAAAGGCAGAAACGGGACTTGAACGCGAGCGCTGTCCACTTCGTGACCTTGTAGGCGTTCTTCTCTGTGGCGAGATGAGCTATGGCAAAGTCTATATCTTCGAGCATTTTGCCCATCACGAAATCACGGGAATCCCTCCCCTTGTAGAGTTCGTCACGCTCTGTAACGCTGAGTTCGTGGTCGTACCACGGAACGTCGCCGAAATCACGCACCTTGAGGAAGTAGAAATATGCCCGGAAGAAGCGTCCCACGGCCTCATATTCCGTGCGCACGGACTCGTTGTCGCAGTTGCCGAGGTTGTCGAGCATATTGTTGATATTGCGGAGCGTGCCCCACTCCCAGCCTCCACCGGAAGACGGGACATTACGTATGCCCCTGAACTTCATCGGAAGAGTGGTCTTGAAGCAGATGTCGCTCTCCTCGTCGAAGAACGGTCCTTCGAAAAGGTCCGCGTAGAATGTGTTGGAAACATTCTCGAACTGTGCCGCGTCCTTGAAGTAGGAATCTGAAGTCTCCTTGTCGAGAGGAAACTTGTCGAGGCTACATGCCGAAAAGGCGAATGCGGCAACAGCGGTTGTAAAGAGTATATTCTTGATTTTCATACAAATTCCTCCTTTGTTAGAATGTTATGTCCAGTCCGAGGACGAATGACTTCTGGTAAGGATAGTAGTAGCCGAATGAGCTCTGCTTCGCCATAGCCTCCGGATCCATATAGCGCGAGACTTTCGTGAGCGGCGAGAGATAGCCGAGGTTTTCGCCAGTGAAGTAGATTCTCAGCGAGCTGATGAAAGTCTTTGCAAGAGCCTTGTCCGGAAGGGTGTAGCCGAATGTGAGATTCTTAAGACGGCAATAGGCGAGGTTCTGGAGGTAGCGGTCGTTCGTCATCGTGAGGTAGGTCGTGCCTTTGTTTGCCTGCCAGCCTCTCGGACGAGGGAAGTAGGCTCCGGTGTTGTCCTCACTCCAGACGTTGTCCATGTAGTTCTTCGGGATGTAGGTCGCCTGCGGGCGGTTATATGCCACCCAGAATGCCTGGTTGTCTGCCGGCGGGTACCAGTTGAGCTTGCCCACGCCCTGGATGAACATTGAGAGGTCGAATCCGAACCACTGTGCGCTGAGGTTGATGCCGTACTGGTAGCGAGGAAGACTGTTTCCGATGATGGAGAGATCGCCTGGGGTGTCAACGGTGTAGGCGCCTCGAGAAATCACGCCGTCACCATCAATGTCAACGATACGGAGGTCACCGCCTTTCCAGCCTCCGGTGAGGTTACCCTGGAGATAGGACTGGTCAACTTTTGAAAGATATTCCGCAGCGGCCGCATCGGATTCGAAGAGCCCGTCGGTCTTGAATCCCCAAATTTCACCGAATGTCATGCCCTCGTAGTAGGTGCCGAGCACCTTTGACGGGTTCTTGTATTTGGTGAGTTTGGTGAGGTAGTCGCTATAGTTGACACTCACACCATAGGTGAACGGGCTGCCAGCGAGGGTGAAGGTGTCTTTCCATGAGAGCGCGAGCTCTATGCCCATCGAACGGAGATTCGCGGCGTTAGCGCTCGGAGCGGCCGCGCCGTAGACAGACGGCACTGCCTCTCCGGAGGTAATCATACCCTTGGTGTCGCGGATGTAGGCATCGCCGGTGAACGCGAGACGGTTTCCGAGGAAGCCGAGGTCAAGACCGAGATTATAGTGGTATGTGGTCTCCCATGTGAGACCGTCCATGCTTGATGAACCGACTGTTGCACCGTTGGGTTTGTTGGCTGCGCCGTTCTCGAATATGTAGCCGAGGTTGTAGGTGGAGACGGAACGGATGTAGGCGTAGTCAGAAACCTGCTGGTTGCCCAGCGCTCCATAGGAGAACCTGAGCTTGAAGAGATCCCAACCGGACTTCAGCGGTGCCCAGAATTTCTCCTCGGAGAGTTTCCATCCGACGGAAGCGGACGGGAAGAATCCCCAGCGGCTCTTGCGGGCAAAACGTGAGGTTCCGTCGTAGCGTCCGCTGACCTCGAAGAGGTACTTGCCCATGTAGTCGTAGTTGAACCTTGCGAACACACCGGCAAGGGCATATTCGGTCTGGTTTCCGTTTACTCCGAACTCCTTCTGTCCTTTGGAGTTAGGCTGCACGAGGTTGTACTCGCTGAGGTAATCGGACGAAAGGTTGTTGCCGTAGGTGTAGGTGTAGCGGTAGTGCTGGGTCTCGTAGTTGTATCCGGCGGTCGCGTTGATATTGTGCTTTCCTTTCACCAGAGCGTGGTAGGTGGCGTAAACGTTGGCCGCGATGTAGCGGGTGTAGGCGAAGCTGTCCTCAAGCTTGTTCTGGAAACGGCCGTAATCCTCCGTGAGAATCTCGCCCGGATACATGCTGTAGGTACAAGGCACCCAGCGGTTGGTCTTGCGGTCGTTGTCCATAGTGTAGGTGAAATTTGCACGGATGTCAAGCCCCTCAATCGGATGGATGCCAATTTCCGCCGTGTTCGTGAAGTTGTACTTCTTTATTTTGTTCACCTTCTTGTCGTCCAGAAGTTCGATGTGGCAGCCGTTGGTGACGTTGGAGTCGGTGAATATGGTCTTGTAGACGTTGGTACCGTCAGGGTTGCGGAGCGGAATGCTGGCAAGTCCGTGAACCTGCGAATACATGAACGTATAGTTGTAGTTTCCGTTGCCGGGCCAGTCGTAGTCGGAAGTGAAGAATCCGAGATTGTCGCTGAGGGTGATGTACTTGTTAATCTTAAACTCAAGCTTGCTCCTGAGGTTGTACTTGTTATACTTGTCCGGACGCACGCGGAAGGTGCCTTCCTTGTGCTCGTAGCCGCCGGAGAAGTAGTAGTTGAAGTGCTCCGAACCTCCGGAAACCGAGACATTGTGCTGCGTGAACGGGTTTACGGTCGTGTAGAGGGACTTGTACCAGTCGGTGTTGCAGTAGTAGATGTAGCTCATCTTACCGTTGCGCATCTCCTGAAGCACCCACGGACGTTCCGGATTCTCGGTTTTGTCGTCGCGACGGATGTAGAGCTGGTGCATATCCTCCTCGGTGTAGTGGGTGTAGTTCACTCCGTTGGTCGCGAAGGTGAAGAGGTCATTGATGTAAACGGAATCATATCCTCTTGACTCATAGTCGGTGCGGGTCGTGGGAGTGGATACTCCGCCGTGACCGCTATAACGCACGACAGGCTTTCCCTTGCTGTCCTTGCCGCTCTTGGTGGTTATGAGTACGACTCCGAATGATGCGCGGGCTCCGTAGATTGCAGCGGAAGAGGCATCCTTGAGGACAGACACGGACTCGACGTCCTGCGGGTTGACTTTCGCCATATCGCCCTCAACGCCGTCGATAAGAACGAGAGGCGTTCCTCCGTTGATGGAGTTATAGCCTCGGATATTGATTGACGCAACGTCGTCAGGAGAGCCGTTTGCTGTGGAGACATACATTCCCGGCACTGAGCCCTGAAGCATGTGTGTTAGGGTCGGAGAGGTTCTGTTGCTGATTTCCTTCGACGTCACAGTGGAAACGGCACCTGTGAGGTTGACCTTCTTCTGTACGCCGTAGCCGACGACAACCGTTTCCTGAAGGTTCATCGCGTCCTCGGTCATATAGATCACGAGATTGTCCTGAGACGGCTGCACGGTCTGCCTGAGCGTCGAGTAGCCGAGACATGCAAACTCAAGGTTCGCCGCGCCTTCTGGAAGGCTTATGGAGAACGCGCCATTTTCATCGGTCACGACTCCGTTGGTCGGCGACGACATCACGGTGATGCCCATAAGCGGCTGCTTCCCGGCATCATAGACGTGTCCTCTGACAGTCCGGCTCTGCGCAAATGCCCCCAAAGTGCAGAAGAGCAGCGCTGCAGCGACTGAAATGCTACGTAACATTGTGTGATACATATAGTTTTTGTTTTAATGTTGTGTGCTTTGTATGAATGACGGGAGTCATTATTCCGCAATGAATGAAGCCACCCTATTGTAGCCCGTGAGACTGTCCCATACGCCCTTGTTGGCGAAGCGGACACTGAAGTCAGGATTGTCGTGGAGCGTAGGAGCGATGTCCGGAAGGTTGATGAAGAGGGTGTAGCTCTCGCCTTTCTTCAGACTCTCCGGGAGAAGAATCTGCTCGTCGTACTCGTAGTGGCGACACCCCTTCCAGTCGCGCGGGTCCTTTTCTGAGACGAAGACATATTTCTCCGTCCAGTCATTGTCGTTGCGGAGGATGAACTCAAGCCTGCGCTCGTTGATGAGGGAGGCGAAGCCGTAGTTGGTGAGGCAGTATTTCATCAAGAAGTCGCCTCCGGCGGTGAAGTTGCCGTAGAATGACGCACCGTTCAGCACCAGACGATAGCCCACTCGGGACGTGAGGTCGGTGTGACACTTGTTCTGTTTCCAATAGTCCACAATCTCGCCGTTCCAGATGCGGAGGTAGGAGAGGTGGAAATCGCGCATGTGCTTGTTGGCATAACCGCACTCGCAGTAGGTGTAGTCGCTTTGGAAGCAGGATTCGCCGCCGATGGTCATATAGTTGCCCTCGGTGCGGAGAATTTTCTTGTCGGGCGTGCCTCCGTAGGTTCCGCCGTCTATGGAGTTGACGAAATAGCAGTCACAATGGTTCGTGAGGCGGGAGCCGTATTCACCATTGAACGCCGTGGCGACTGTGGTCGTGTCGGCAAGCTTGTAGGGGCGTCCGAGAAGATAGTTCATCGCGCTGCGCTTCTGACCGACAGTGCGCACCGCAACCATCCTGTCTTTCGGGAAGTTGTCGAGCAGAGCCTTCACGATTGTGCCTTTCTGCTCGGCGGTCTTGATGTTGGTGGTGGTGTGCCACTCGCCGTAAACTCCGACAAATCCGGCCTGAAGGACATAAATCACATCCTTGTACTCCTCCCATATCGGGGCAAGCTGTTCGATGTGGCGGAGAATCTGCGGAAGCTCCGGCTCCATCATCTCCGTCTTGTCGCTCCACGAGTATGCATGGCGCAGAACAACCTTGCAGCCGGCCTCGCGCTCCCTCTCAAAGTGAGTACGGAGAACAGAAAGAGCCTCCTCGGGGATGTCGCATTTGAGGTAGTCGCAGAAATAGACCCCGAGATAGTGCAGTGTGCAGTTAAGGTTGCGGCAGCTTTTCAGACGCGCCACGGTGAAGGGTTGCGGAACATTGCCGCCCTTGAAGTGGTACTCAAGCTGTTCGTAGGAGCCACGCTCCGGAGAGCAAAACTCCGACTTTTCATACCGGTAGGTCAGCATGTACTCGAACGGGGGCTTCGGTGCATTGAAACTTTCAATCGGGCCGTCAAAGTCCGCAAGTCCCCATCCCGCAAAGGGGTTGAAGTCCGACGGGGTCTCCCCGCCTTCGTCGGATGGAGTCTCCACCTTGGAGCAGGACACTCCGACGAACGCGATGGCGGCAAACAGAGCCACAGCGGCGATTTTCTTCATTGATGAAATCATATATTACGAAACACTACTTTTTTTATCCTTATTCTGCCTTGAATGCCGCGATTCTGTTATATCCCGTTGACTCATCCCAGACACCGCGAGAAGCCACGCGGACACTGTAGGCAGGGTTGTCATGGAGATTCGGAGAAATGTCCGGGAGGTTCAGCCATAGGGTGTAGCTTGCGCCGGCCTTCAGGCTCTCCGGAAGCGTCAGTTTCTCGTCCCACTCGTAGTGATGGCAGCCCTTCCATTCACGCGGATCCTTCTCGGAAGTGAATACATATTTCTCCGAAGGGTCGGCGTCGTTGGTGAGAATCAACTCTATCTTCCTTTCGTTGATGAGCGAAGCGAAGCCATAGTTCGTCAGACACATCTTCATCAGAAACTCCCCACCGGCGGTGAAGTTGCCGAAGAACGACACACCGTTGAATACGAAACGGTAGCCGATGCGGGTCGAAAGGTCTTTGTTGCAGCCGTTGTTCTTCCAATAGTCAACGATTGCATAGTGATTCGAGAGATAGGACCAATGGTAGTCCCGCAGGTGATTGTTGGAGTACTTGCAGTCGCAGTAGGTGTAGTCGCCCACAAAGCAGGACTCGCCGCCCACCGAAACATAGTTGCTTTCCCGACGGAGGAGTTTCTTGTCCGTAGTGCCGCCGAACGTGCCGGCGTCGTTTCCGTTCACGAAGACGCAGTCATTGTGGTTACCGAGACGAGAATTGTAGGAATCGTTGAACGCCGTCTCGGCAGTAATCGTGTCCGCAAGGGAATACTTCCCGTTGTTGATGTATTTCATCACGAGCCTCTTGTGCCCAGGTGTGCGAAGGGCAATCTGACGATCCTTCGGGGTGAGGTCGAGATAGTGCTTGACCAACTCGCCCTTCTGCTCGTTGGTCTTGATGTTCGTGAGGGTGTGCCACTCGCCGTAAACTCCGATGAAACCGCCCTGGAAGACATAAATCACGTCCTTAAATTCATTCCATATCGGCGAGAGCTGATCCATGTGACGCTTAATCCACTTGAGTTCAGGCTCCTGCACCGGCCACTTGTTGTCCCAGGAATAGGCATGGCGGAGAATCACCTTCGTGCCGGCCTTGCGCTCAAGTTCAAAATGGGTGCGGAGAATATCGAGAGCCTCCTGCGGTATGTCGGACTCGAGGTAGTCGCAGAGATAGACACCGAGATAGTGCAGGGTGCAGTTGGTTTTCTTGCAGGATTCGAGACGTTCGAGAGTGTAGGGTTGCGGGAAACCCTTGGTCGCCACGTCCTTGAAGTGATATTCGAGAGGCGCATAAGGACCACGCTCGGGGTTGCAGAACTCGTCCTTGTCGTATTCGTATGTAATCGTGTACTCGAAAGGCGCCTTCGGAGCCTTGAAACTCTCCACCTTGTTCTCAAGAACGCTCTCTATCGGCCACCCTTTTGTCGGATCGAAGTCGCCTGTCTGCCCTCCGTTGTCTTCAGGAACGATGTTCTTCTGACATCCGGCGAGAACCGCAATGCCGAGCACTGAAGCTATATAAAAGACTCTTTTCATCTTATGTCGTTTTGTAATGTTCCGTATTTTGTTTTAATTGAGGTTCCCCTATTCCCCGATGAGCCGGAAATATGGAATCCTGTCAAGAGGAACCTTGATTTTTACCGTCTGGCCTCCCGCATATTCCTGCCCGTCGTCGGCTCTCCATGTTCCTTTCGGGAGAATGACGCTGCGCTCGCGTCCCGGGTCAACCATTGGAGCAACGAGAATGTCGGAGCCAATCATAAACTCGTCCTTCACGCCGGAGAGTCCCTGATGAGGGAAACGGAACTCAAGCGGAGTCACCACAGGCTCGCCGGTCTTCGATGCGCCGACAATCAGCGACTTGATTTCCGGAAGAAGCCTTTCGCGGATTTTCACAGACTTAAGCACGGCATCCAGATGTTCCTTGTCGAGAATGCGCCACGGAGCCACGGAGAACTGCATCATCGGCATCAGCGCATGGGTCTGGGCCGAGCGTACGATGAGATCCTGGTCTATCGGGCATCCGGGAAGGAAGGATGCGAAGCTGCCGCCGCCGATCATGTCAGGGCAGGAGTACCAGTAGCCCATGAGGTTGGTAGCCATCATTTCAGGTATCAGCACCTTGACGGCGTCCCAGTTGTGAGCCTTGTCATGCAGACGCTGTATGATGGCCTTGCCGCCGTCACGCCAGCATGCACGGTACTCGTTGTAGGGGTATTTGTCTGCATAGTCGGCGAAAGCCTCGCAGTATTCGTAGGCCTGGAGGTTTCCCATCGTACGTGAGTCTTCAGGGAAGAGGTTGAAGTCGCCGGCATCGAACTTGAAGCCGTCCACGCCGTAGTTCTCGCAGAGATTGTTCAGCTGGCGGTCGAACCACTCGACAGTCTTCGGGTTTGAGAGGTCCAGTTCAGCAGAGTAGCCGTTCCACCATTCTACCGGATAGACTCCCGCGCCCTTCTTGCCGACGAATCCACCGAACGAATTGATTTCAGCCCAAATCTGGTACTGGTCCATGCTCACGAACGGGCACACCCAGAGCATCAGCTTGAAGCCCATCCTGTGCAGTTCGTCCGACATTGCCTTAGGGTTAGGGAAACGTCCCGGATGGAACACCCACTTGCCGTAATCCTCCTGCCATGTGTCGTCAATCATTATGAGGCCGGCAGGGAGGCCGTTGCGAAGGATGCCGCGTGCATATTCGAGCACGTCTTTCTGGTTCTGGTTGTACTGAAGTTCAATCCACGTGTTGTATTGAGGACATTCGAAGAACTCTGCCGGAGGAAGCTTGCCGTCGGCAGGGAAAAACTTCCTTTGGCAGTGGCGGTAGGCGTCCGCGAGAGTGCTGCCCACGATGCCGGTCTCGATTTTCGCAAGAGCGTTGTCCACAGTGAGAACGTTGCCCTCGATGTGAAAGTCGTAAGGAGCCTCGGACCAGACGTAGCGTCCGTCACTTGTGAGCAGAAGAGGCATGATCTGGTTGCCGCTGTTCTGACTAAAGGTGGTTTTGAACCCGTCTTCGTAAGGCATGAACTTGCCGTCAGCGATGCGCCCTCCCCAAATCTGCTCGCCCTCATTGAGAACGATGCGTGCGGAGTAGAGCGCCGGAGCGTCGAGCGCCTTCTCAATCTCGCTGACAGAGAGCGTGCCTTTCACCTTCACCATTTTCTTGTCGGATATGAGGTAGAGCGACGGCACGAGACGGCTGTCAAATGCGTTTTCGTAGCGCACGAGCTGGCGTGCGTCGATGAAGTTTGCCCAGTCCTTGAGCACGGCGGACTTGGCGGCGAACTCCTCGCCGTCCTCCCCGATGTAGAGAGAGAGGAGGCGAAGTTGTCCGTCTTCGGCCGCTTTTTTAAACTTGGAGGAATTCACTGCCTCGTTCATCAGCTTCGTACAGGCCTTGCAGTCCTCGCCGTAGACAAGAAGGACGGTCTGTTCGTCAAGCAGACGATGCAGGGAGGTCTCTTCCCCGTTGATGTCGGAGACCGGAAGGTCAACGACTTCGCTGCCCACGGCGTTCGCGCGGAGGATGTGCTCCTTCCAGTCGATACGCCTGTAGTCGGTGGACATCAGGGAGTTGCAGCGGCCCTCGCGGTCGAGAACACGGAGATAGAGGTCGTCGTTGCGTAGCGGCGAGTCCACCTGATAGAACGTGTGCTCCATAGCATCGGCGAAAACGAGGAATGTCCCGTCCTGCTCCGCTGCAGAAAGGCTGTCGGCGATGGTGTAGACACGATCAATGAGAGCGTCGGCCTCCTCCGGGTTTGCCTTGGAGAGCTTCTTCGCGAACTTGTCGAACTGAGCCTGCGACATCTGCCAGCAGTTGCCTTCCTTGTGGAAGTCGAGGGACACCTCCTCGCTGCAGCCAACTGCCGCAGCGAGAGAAGCACCCATAATGAACAAAAGCCTTGTGAATTTCATAAAGCGTTGATGTATCCGTTTTTAGTTATTGAGCTTGATTGTGGTTCCGACAGCGTCTGGGGTGTTGGAGTAGCCGCTCACGCCGTCCTCATACATAAACACACCGAGTTTCACTTCCGTCAGGCCCTTGAGACCCAGACGATTGCGTTCGATGGCAAAGCTGTAGCGGAAGCACTTGTCCTTCCACTCTCCCTTGCCCGTGGCGAAGTACTGCCAGTCCTCGGTGCCCGCTTTCACGGTGCCGAATCCTTCTGCAGCAGAAGCGTCGTTGAGAGTCGGAGTCCAGACTTCCGGAGTTATGGTGTAGGTCGGGCGCGTGATTGTCTCAGGGTCAAATTTGTCCGACGGGAAGATGTAGTGTCCCCATCTGTCCTTCCACCCGAGAGCCTTGTCTTCGTCGCTCAGAGGACGACGGCAGGAGATTATCGTTCCGTTGAGAACAGTCTCCCAGCAAGTACCTATAGGCCAACCTATTCCCTGTCCGGTCTCAACACCATCGAGGTCGATGCCGATTGCCAGTCTCTTGATGAAGCCAGGGCAGAACTCGTAATACTCACCATTCTTGAAATAGAGATTGTCGGTGTTCGGAACTTCGATGTAGCCATAAATGTAGTCGGCGTCGGAGTCGAACTTGAGGCGGGTGTCGCCACGGTTGTTGCCATTGTTGGTGATAGAAGCATATTCAACGCTGCCCCACTCGTCCACGCCGCGGACTTTCCTGAGGATTGCAGTCTCGTCAAATTCCGGAGAGTCGGCGTTGCGGAGGTTGAGTTTGTAGCCGCCTCGGTCAGGGTTGGTGAGGTTGCCACCGACAATGCCCTTGCCATTGTCGAAATTGATGCCGACACCGGCCTTTGTCGCATCGCCGAGTCCCACAACCTTGCGGTCAATGATGAAGCTGTACTTGAACACATTGCCGGAGAAACTGCCCTCGCCGTAGGCTGCCGGAGAGTCGGTTACCTTCTCTGAGCCGTATTTCTCACCGTCGGCAGCTGTCTGTGTGCGAAGACCCGGAGTCCATGTGAGGTTGCCCTCTGTGCTGATTTCGCCATAGATCGAGAGGTCGAAGAACTTGTGGAGGGTGAACATCCATCCGCCGCCCTGCGTGCCGTTCTGGTCGCCGTCAACGTCAAGCCAAACTCCGAGGTTTTTGAACATGGAGAGATCTTCGTCGCCCTTGGACTCGATGTATCCGTAGATGTAGTCGAGGTCAGAAGAGAAACGGATGTTGCTGAGGTTGTGCTTCCACTGCGTGCGGTCATATTCCTTGTCGGTCTTCGTGTAGGCCGGCATCGGAGTGCCGAGGTAAGGCATCTCGCTCTCCCACCAGGTGAGAGGCTTGAACGCTGCCTTGAGTGTTTCGTATGGGTCTACCTGCGGTCTGTCCTCAATTGTGATTGCAGTGAATGCATCGCGGACAATTTCCGTGGAGGCCTCGCAGACAACTGCCTCCCCGTCAGAGAGGGAGATGGTGTAGCCATTGGCAAGAGTGGCAGGAAGGGCTGTCACATAGTAGGTCTGCCCCACGGCGAATCCGCCTGCAGGAGCGTTGACCTTGATTTCAGAGACAGCCGCAGCGTCAGGAGTTGCCGCAGGCTTGCCGTCTGTTCCGAGAGTCACGGAAGCTGCACCGGCTATCTTTTCTCCGCCGGTGGCCTTGAGAGTGAAAGATGTGACGTCAGCCCTCTGGAAAGTGACGCTCAAACCGCCGCAAACTGCCGAGAAACTGAGTTTGTCGTCGCCGGACTTGGCAACGAGAGGCCAGCAACTTTCAGCTGCGAACGAGCCTTCCTGTGCCGTCTGGGTTGCCGGAACGGTGACTGTGAATGCAGCGCCGTCGAATGCGGCTGCGGTTGCTGAAGGATAGACCGCCCATTTTTCGACGGCCGGGATCTCGGTCGGTTTCTTCGGGTCTATGAGCAGGTTGAGCTTGCCTGTGAACTTCGCGCTCGTGCCCTCGGCGGCAGAGGTAAATTCCGCCGTCTCACTCTTGCCCTCGGCAGTGTAGAACACGGAGATTTTGTCGCCGGCTTTCCACGCCACCTTTCCGTCGGTGAACGAGGTCTTTGTGCCAATCGCCTCAATCTCCCCGGTAAGTTCAACATCGGTCATCTGCCATGTCGGCTCGTCCGGGTTTTCCCGCTGGTCCGGCTTGTCTGGTTTTTCCGGCTCAAGCGGAGTGTCCGGTTTCTTATCTGGTTCTTCCGGCTGTGGCTTCTCGCACCCCACCACCAACGCAGCACAAATCATCGCCGCCGCGAATAATTTTCTTTTCATGTTTTGTGTTTGTTATTAATTATTGTTGAGTTTGATGGTAAAGCCGGCGCGACTTGGGATACAAACGAATCCGGTATAGTTAAAATTAAATGCAACTCCTATCTCAAGCTCATCTTTGCCATAGATCCCGAGCTTCTCCCTATTCAGCATAAATGAATATCTGAAAGTTTTGGTCTCGCTATTCCATTCACCTTTACCGGTCGCGATATCATCAACACCCTCTGTACCTGCAAGAACAGTCTTACCCCAGTTATCAGCCTTAGTGGTCATATCATAAACTTTCGGCATCCAAGCTGAAGGTGTAATAGTGTAATCAGGTAATTTTTCTCCGAAATCTTTATATTTGGTAGTCACTCCATCTACAGTGATTGTACTTGCACAACCTCCCCACTCAGCATAATCCCAGCCTTTCTTGTCAGTAACTGTGTAGCTTGATGCTTTACCGTTCAGAACAACATCATATCCTTTATTACTGAACATCCATCCAGGGCCTTGTTCAGTCTTTATGCCGTCAGTATCGATTCCGACAGCGAGATTTGCCAAAATACCAGGATGCAGACGGATGAAATCCCCTTCTGGATAAATAAGTTTATCTGTATTGACTTCAAAATAGCCATAAACATAAGATGCATCGGAATCAAATTTTACAACCGATTTTCCTTTGTCATATCCATCCTTGGTGTACGTCGGTTCTGGAAGTACTGTCCAATAATCAAAATCTTTAAGTAAAGACATAAAACTTGGCTGATCAGAATCGGCATTCTTCAAAGGCACGACATATCCACCACGGTCAGGATTTGTAAAATTATCTATTCCTGTTGCCTTATTGTCATCGAAATTAAGTCCTATAACCATTGAACTATTATTTCTGACACCTAGCACACGTCTGTCGATAATTACAGAATATTTGAAAACTGAATTCTCATAAGAACCTGCTCCATATGCAACCTGAGATGGAGTCGCAACTTTACTTCCAAACCAAGCAGACCCCTTAGGAGACTCGTACAGACTTGGATTCCATTCCATATTGCCGTCAGTTCCGATGGAGCCACGTGCAATCTTATCAAAATACTTGTAAAGAGTAAACAGCCAACCGCCTCCTTGTTCACCTTTCTGGTTTCCGTCAACGTCCAACCAAAGACCAAGATTTCTCAGCCTTGAAATATCAGTTCCAGTTCCTTCGAAATATCCATAAACATAACTTGCGTCAGAGATAAACTTAACACTGGTGATAATCATATTGCCGTTTTTATTTGCCTGTGTTCTGTCGTATTCCCTATCAGTACCTGTGTAAGCCGGTTTCGGGTCCGATATGGTTCCCTTATTCTCATCCCACCACGAAATCGGTTTGAGATGTCCCTTAATGTCAGAATATGTGTCCGGAGCATCTTTAGCGTCAAGCACTCCGAAAACGGAACGTTTGATGGCGATAGAAGAGGTGCTGCCGAATGACTTGCCGTTGGAGAGTGTGATGGTGTAGCCGCCAGCGAGTGTAGCAGGCAGGGCAGTCATGTAGTACCACTTGCCGACCTCGAAACCGCCGGCCGGGGCATTGACAGTAATCACTGAAACGGCTGATTTGTCGGTTGTTGCAACAGGGTTGCCGTCGGCGTCGAATGTAACGCTTGCAGTGCCGGCAATCTTGGAGTCCTTGCCGTCAAAAGTGAAGGAGGTGATGCCAGGAGTCTGGAATGAGACCTTCACTCCTCCGCAGACTGCCTTGAATGAAAGCGCTGCAGTGAGGTCTGAAGTCTGTGCCACGACCGGGTAGGCTCCCTCCATAAATGTGCCCTCGACTGCGGTCTGTACGGCCGGAACAGTCACGGTGACGGAAGTTCCGTCAGACGATGCGCCTTCTGCTGCGGCAGGATAGACAGCAATGGCGGAAACAGTCTTGAGATCCGTGTCCTCCGCAGGAAGCGAAAGCGTGCCGGCGAACCTTGCAGTCGCCGAAGGAATCAGGTTCTTTGAGGTGAAGACGCTGTGCCGCACAGTTGATGTGCCGTCCACCTTGTAGAAAAGGCTTATTTTGTCAGAAACTGACCACCAATGATTGTTGTACTCGGTCATCACAGTCTTGGTTGAGTTCAGGTCTGAAGATGCGGTCAGTTCCACGTCAACTTTCGCAAGTGACGGAGATTCCACAATCTCCTGCTTCTGGCAGGAAGCGAGCGCCGCGAGGCATACTGCCGCTGCTATGATTGAATTTCTTTTCATTTCCATTATCAATTTTCCATTATTAATCTGAGGTTCACTCATTTCTTGTTTACCATTCATCGAATGACACGCTTTCAAGCGAATAACTGTTTGTGTCCTTGTTTGTTTCGATCGTGTTTGCCGCAAAACCGCCTTCCACAGAGAGAAAGTGAACGCTCACTTCCGGCTCATAGTATCTTTTGTCCATAAGTTGTTGATTATCAAATTATATTGTTAATTGTTCAATTTTATCCGGAAGCCTGAACGGTCCGGGATAATTGCGTAGTCGTTCATTCCGCCCTCATCAAAGGTGACACCGATGCCGATTTCCTCAAGCCCCTTGAGTTCGAGGCGTGTGCGGTCGATGGTGAAGGTGTAGCGGAAAATGCCGTCAGTGAAGTCGCCCTTGCCGGTGCCGATGTTGGTCCATTCTTCCATGCTGGAGATGGTGTTCCCGAAGTTGTCGCCGCCTTTGGATACATCGCTTGCCTGAGGATTCCAGACTGTCGGTTCGTATGCCGTGGCGCACTTGCCGCGGAGAAGAAGTTCGAAGCCCTTGTAGTTGCAGAGGAACCATCCGCCGCCCTGACCTTCGCGCTTGTCGTCCTTGTCAATCCAGACGCCGAGGTTGTTGAGGATGTTGGTGCGTTCCTGCCACTTGTCGCGGTCGGCGGTGTTCACCTCCACATAGCCGTAGATGTAGTCTGCGTCGGATGTAAACTTGGTGACCTTGGCTCCGCGCTCGAATTTCGTCTCTTCGTGAGGGAGAGCCTCAAGGTTGTCGAAGAAAGAGAATTCCTGGACATGGGAGAGTATCTTTGTCTCGTCGTAGCTGTCCTCCACTTCCTCAGGGAGTTCCGGCTGCGGGAGAGGGGTAATCGGAGGAAGGGGCTGTTCCCCCTCCTCCGGCTGAGCCTTCTCACAGCTTGGGACAGCCAAAAGCATAATTGCCGCAGCGAATGCGGTGAATAGTCTGGCGAGGCCGAATGTGCTGTTTGATTTCATCGTTTTGTAGTTTTCTTTAGTTTTTATCTCTCACTGAGTGAAGCCTGCGAGTTACCGGGGATTCTGCTCGATGCCGGTTACGAGGATTTCCTTCACCGGAATCTGGTATTTGAGACGGGTGTCATTATACTCCAGAACCTCCCACGGCTGACGTCCGGCATAGCGGCGGTCAAGCTGTTTCTTGTTCCTCTGGAGATCGAAGACACGGAAGCCCTCGAAGCAGAGTTCAAGGCGACGCTCATCAAGAACGACGTCAAGCACGCTCGCGTAGCCACGCTCCGCATAGTTCCCGGTCGAGAACATGGCCTCGTCAGCAAGCCCCGCACGCTTTCTGATGACATTCACATCATCAAGAGCCTTCTGATCCTGTCCGAGATGCGCATAAGCCTCGGCACGGTCGAGAATAAGTTCAGCCCAGCGGATGACGGCCGGAGAACCGAGGTTTGTGAGCTTGCCTTCCTGACATGAGAACTTCTTCATGTAGTTCAGCGGGTAGACGTTTCCGCCACCGCCGATGCGGCATCCCATTGAATCGGTCACAGTCACATACTGCTTTTCACCATCACGCTTTGTTATCCAGTATTTCTTGTAGCCATTGACAAGTTCTGTCTCAACAGTGTGCTGCATAGAATGTTCGATAGACTCCACCTGCTCATTTCCGTCCTTGTCGACCGTGGTCTTGTCCTCGAACCAGATTTCCTTGCAGGTCCACTTGCCAGTTGTCGCGTCGTAGACAGGGTCGCGGTCGATGTTGTTCTCGTAGAAGGCGTCTCCGGTCGGAATCGGCCAGTAAATCATCTGAGCCCCGGTCTTGGACTTGTGCATCTGATCACGCATGGTTGCGATGCGCTGATCGCCAGGATACCTCTCGAAAAGGTCGATGAGCGGCTGCGACCAATAGATTTCAGCCCAGCCGGAACCGTCGCCCGGGTCGCCCTGGCACCAGTACATCGAGCCGAGTACGGCGGACTCTCCGGCAATGTCGGTGGTGTTGTCAATGAGGCCGATGCACCAGAGAACTTCCTTGGACTCCTTGGAGAACTGAAAGAGGTGCTCGTAGTCCGGATCAAGCATTGAAGACGGGTCAGCCCCGGCAAGCATCTCGTTCACCATATTGATGCAGTCCTGGTCGCGTCCCTCGTAGAGGTAGAGACGTGCGAGTAGACCCTGTGCGGTGGCCTTGCAGATGTAGCCGTTGTTGCCGCGTCTTGTACCGCCGTCCATGCAGGCGATGGCCTCCTTCAGGTCAGCCTCCACCTGGCCGTAGACCCGCTTCACGGTGGCGCGGGTGGTGCCGCTCTCGCCTGTGTTGATGATCACTCCTGGAGAAGAACCTTCGTCCCAGACATAAGGATTGGCGAAAACTTGGCAGAGACCCATGTGAGCGAATGCCCTCATTGTGAGGTTCTCGCCCTTGATATGGCGGAGCTCAGCGTCATCGGTGTCGTCAGGTATCATATTGATGAGCACAGATGTGGCGTAGCATATCTTGTAGGAGACGAACCAGAAGTATTCGGTGTTAGTGTCGGACGCCGAGTCGTCAAGAGTGGCGTCAAGGAACAGAGGGTCCGTGCTCTTTCCGGACATGAGGGTGTTGTCTCCCTTGTACTCGTTGAGCTGGAAGTAGTGGCGGACGTAGGTGTTTCCCACCGTGAAGAATCCGCCGTAGTCAAGTGCTGCCTTAAAAAGGGCGTAGTTTCCATCTGTTGCAATGCCGGCGTTCTCGACGTTCTGCATGCTCCCGGACGAAACCTTGTCGTACGGGAAGAAGTCAAGATTGCAGGATGTCAAAGCAAAGGCGGTGAGAATCAGTAATATATACTTTTTCATATCTGCATTCGATTAAAATTTGACATCAATTCCGAGCGAGAACACGCGGGAAACCGGATAGTTGTAGCTGAAGAGTCCCTTCACACCGACCTCAGGGTCCATTCCGGAGAACTTGGTGAACGTGTAGAGGTTGTCTCCTGAGAGGAAAATCCTGAAGCTCTGGAGGTGCATCTTCCTCAGCACAGTTGCAGGGAGCGGATAGCTGACAGTTATGTTCTTGATTCGAAGGTAGCTGCCGTCCTCAAGGTAACGTGAGGTAACCTCATTGGAGAGGCGGTTTCCGCCGAGCCTTGCCCTCGGATGGGTTGCATTGTCGCCCGGCTGCGTCCAACGGCTCCAGCCCAGTCCGTTGTCGAGAGACATGAAGTTGTAGTCGATGTAGGCACCATCTGAGTCGACGTAGCGGCGTGAGTCATTGAAGACCTTGTTGCCGTAGTTGAACTGAAGATTTGCGCTGATTTCGACACCATAGACATTGAATGTGTTGAGGAGACCGCCGACAAGGACAGGCTGCGCGTTGCCGACAATCTGGTTGTCGTTGGTGAGGTCGAGTTTGCTTGTAGGCTCCGTACCAATGACGTTGCCATTCTCGTCCTTGATGAGGTGTTCCCAGAGAGGAGCACCGGTTTCGGAGTCAACTCCCAGCCACTTAGGCATGTACCAGCTGTAGAGAGGCTCGCCCTCGCGATAGATCTGATTGCCCTGTGAACTTGAGGCCACGATGTCCTCGTGGTTCGGAAGATAGACGACGGTGTTCTTGTTGTGCCCGAGGTTGAGGGATGTTGTCCACTTGAAGTTCTTGCGGTTGAAGTTGTTCGAAGTGAGGGTGAGTTCAACTCCCATGTTACGTATCTTGCCGACATTCTCGGTCCTGCGGGAGAAACCCGAACTGAGGGCGAGAGGAACGTCAAGGAGAAGATCCTTATTGAGGTTGCCGTAAACATCGACGTTGACAGTGAGGAAGTTACGGAACGATATGTCGAGTCCGACGTTCCTCATCACGGCAGTCTCCCAATGGAGGTAAGGGTTCGCGACCGTCTCCGGATATGCTCCTTGGACGCCCTGATACTGAAGGCGTTCGTTGAATCCGTAGATATCGAGATATTTGTACGATCCGATGTTGGAGTTACCGGTGAGGCCATAGCTTGCGCGGAGTTTCAAGAACGAGACGACGTCCTGCCTCTGCATGAACTCCTCGTTGGAGGCGAGCCATGCGAAGGAACCGGCCGGGAAGTAACCGACCTTGTTCTTCGGTGCAAAGACAGAGGAAGCATCGGCACGGAAAGTGGCGTTGAAGAAGTAACGCTCCTTGTAGGAGTATTGCGCCTGGGCAAAGAGCGACCATGAGGCGGTCTCAGTCTTGGTGCCATAGACGTTCTCCGGTTTCGTGCCGTTGAGCACCTGCATTCCGTTTTTAAGGCCGGAAGTGACCACATTCATATACTCGTTGCTACTGTAGCCGTATTCGTGTCCGAGGAGGGCGTTGACGCTGTGGGTGCCGTTAAAGGTGTCGTAGTATTTGAGTATGTTCGTAGTCCCGAAAGAGTGGCCCCAAGTCAGCCCCTGGCTAAGCTGTCCGTCCGGCCAGGTCTTGCTCTTGGCCTCCGGAGTCGTCACGCTCTTGTAGAAGGAGTCGTCGGCGGAGTAGCGGTTGGTGGTGGAGATCTGGAGATAGTCAGTGATGTCCCAAGAGAGGCGGAGGTCGCCGAGGAAACTCTTCGAAGTGTTGTACGGGTTCGGGTTCTTCGAAGACGCGAAGAGAGGGTTGTTCGCCTCACGTCCATACCATGTCTTGCCGTTGTCCGGACGCACTGCGGAGTCGATGTAGATGTACTCGCCGGTGCGCTCGTCATAAGGGTTGTTCCACGGAAGCTGATAGTAGCAGCCGAGGCCGTGACCGGAGACAGACTTTGACTGGGTGTAGTTCACGCGGGCAGTGAGGTTCACGCCCTTGATGAGTTCTGCCCCGACCTCGATTTTGCCGGAGAGCCTGTTGTACTTGGACTCCCGCTGGGTTCCGTTCTCGTCGTACCAGTCGAGGCTGGTGAGGAAGCTGACTTTCTTGATGTTAGCCGAAGCGGAAGCATAGTAGTTCTGAGTGACGCCGAGACGCTCCGCATCCTTGAGCCAGTCGAAGTTCTGCTCGCGAAGCTCCGCAGGGTAGGTCTTCATTGAAGCCTTGGAAAGGATTGAGGAGTAGAAGTCGTAGAGCTCGTTGGCGTCAAGCACGCGGAAGCGTCCCGTGAGGAGCTGCTTGAGACCCACCTGAGCCTTGAAGTTCACGACAGGTTCCTGTCCGGCCTTGGCGTGCTTTGTGGTGACAACGATGACTCCGCCGGAGCCTGACGCTCCGTAGATACCAGTCGAGCCGGCATCCTTAAGGACGGTGATGCTCTCCACGTCGTTAGGATTGAATGTGCCGCCGACAACTCCGTCCACAACATAGAGTGGGTCGGAGCCGGCCGCGATACTGCCCGTTCCGCGGATTCGGATAGTGGCGGTTGAGCCAGGTGCTCCTGAGGAATTGGTCACCTGCACGCCGGCCACTTTGCCCTGAAGCATGGAGCCGAGGTCAGGAGTGGTGACGTCGCGGAGCTTGTCTCCCTGAACGGTGGTGACTGCACTGGAAAGCTCGGTCTTCTTCACTGAAGAGTAGCCGACCATCACGACCTCGTCAAGTTTGTTGATGTCGGATTCCATCGTGACGTTGATGACAGCGCGTCCTTCAACACCGACAGTAACGTCCTTATAGCCGAGATAGCCGAAGACGAGAGTGGCATCAGGAGCGACATCAGCGGAGTACTTTCCGTCAACGTCTGAGATGACGCCCTTAGTGGTCCCCTTGACGGCGACGCTCACGCCAACGAGAGGCTCACCTGTCGCCTTGTCCGTGACTGTTCCGGACACACGCTGCTGAGCCAAGGCCTCGGATGCGAAACCGAGCAGGCACAAGACCAGCATCGTGCTGATTTTTCCAAATGAATTCAGTTTCATGTTATGTTGTATGTGTATTATTTCATTGAACCGTCAGCAAAGGCATACTTGAAGCCATCCACCTTGTCCCATGCGCCGCGTGTGAAGTCAGGAACTTCGACAGGAGCGCAGCCGTTGGCGATTGAAATGGCACCAAGTTCGCCAATGCAGCACCACTCGGCGAGGTCATAAACGTCCATATCGAGCGGGAGTCCGTAGTGGAGGCAGTAGTTGAGACGGTAGTCCATGAGGAAGTCCATTCCACCATGTCCGCCGACCCTCTTCGCAAGCTCCTCGAGGTCCTTGTCGAGGATTGGGGTAGGATACTTTGCCTGAAGCTTCTTCACAACATCCTCAGGAAGTGCTCCGTGGAAGTCGATGCGGTCGCGTTCGTTCATCAGGCCGTCGCCCTTTTCGTTCTGCTCGTTGAGGAAGAGGCCGAGCGAGTCTGCCTGGCCTTTGCTGATGCTCCACTGCTCGACAGGATACTTTGCAGCGTAGCCTTCGGTGCCGACGAGCTGATACATCCTGTTGTATGGACGCGGAGTCATCACATCGTGCTCGATGAGGATTGACTTGCCTTTTTCAGTAAGAATCATAGTGGCGGTGAGGTCACCGTTCTTGAAGTCCGGCATATCCTCGTTCTGGAATCTCTTTACGGACTTGATGCCGTTTGCAGAAGGAGTGTCCATTGCCACAAGGGTCTTCATGCGGTCGCCCCTATGAATGTTGAGAGCCTGGCAGACAGGACCGAGACCGTGGGTCGGATAGACATCGCCCTTGTGCTTGCTGTTGAACTCAAGACGCCAGTTTCTCCAGTAGCCGTCCCAATAGTCAGTAAGGTTGTGGCAGTAAGCACCTTCAGCATGGATGATGTCGCCGAATACGCCCTGACGCGCCATCTCGAGTGCCGAAAGCTCAAAGAAGTCGTAGCAGCAGTTCTCAAGCATCATGCAATGACGCCTGTTCTTCTCGGCAGCGTTCACGAGCGCCCAGCACTCGGCAAGTGAAGTTGCAGAAGGGACCTCACAGGCAACGTTCTTACCGTTGTTCAGAGCCTCCAGCGCAACAGGAGCGTGGTTCACCCAGTCGGTGCAGATGTAGACGAGGTCGATGTCGTCCCTCTTGCAGAGTTCTTTGTAGCCTTCGTTGCCGGTGTAGGTGCCGGAGACCTCTATGCCGTGCTCTTTGAGGAAGTTCACGTTCTTCTCCACTCTGTCAGGTTCGATGTCGCAGAGGGCAACGATCTTCGTCCATGGAACGGAAAGATATCTGTAAAGCGCATATGAACCACGTCCACCGAGTCCGACAAATCCGATTTTCACGGTGTCGATAGGGTCGAGGCGAAGTCCGAGCACATCTTCCTGTCCAGCAGGGCGGGCAGGGATTTCAGTCTTTATGGCCTGTGGCTTTCCGCTGTTGCAGGAAACAGCGAGCATGGCAGCGGCTGCAAGTACAGCAAGCGCTGACATGATTGATTTAAAATGACGCATATTTGTAGTGTTAATTTGGTTTGACCTTTAATTCCTTGAGTCGAGATACTTCTGGAGTTCCTCCGGAGTCCTTGCCGGCTGCGCGTTCTCAGGCAGGCCGACGATGCCCCACGCATACTTGCAGTAGGTCAGCCCCATCTCGTCATAGATGGCGGCAGAATGATCGAGAGCCTTGCGGAAACGCTCCCAATCCTTGTGTCCTTCCTGCACCCACTGCACTTCGCTGAGTGCTGCAAGACGCGGAAGAAGCATATATTCAAGATATTCCGGAGTGTTCACATACTCCGTCCAAAGATTTGCCTGCACTCCGAGAATCCGTTTCTTTCCATATTCCGGCACGCCGTCGTAAGGCTCGTAGCCATAGACATTCTCGACAGGGAGATAAGCGCCGATGGAGAACGGCTCGCGGTCCTGCTCGTGGGACTGGTAGCGGTCGATGTACATGTAGCCACGCGGGCTCATGATGCAGTCGTAATTCCAAAGGCGAGAGTCGACGTTTTCGCCCGTGCCTTTCCATGTCATCACGGTAGCCCCCTCGGCGAGGTCTCCCTCAAGGATTTCCTCCCATCCGATGATGCGGCGTCCGTGGTCGTTGAGGAATTTCTGTATGCGCGCAGTGACATAGTTCTGGAGATACTGAGCCGCCGTGTGGCCGTCGTGATCGTAGAGTCCGAGTTCCTTCATCTTCGCACGGCAACGCGGGCAGGCGTTCCACCTGTCCTTCGGAACCTCATCGCCGCCGATGTTTATATACTTTGAAGGGAAGATGTCCATCATCTCTGTGAGCACATCCTCAAGGAAGGTGAAGGTCTCTTCCTTGCCGACGCAGAGCACGTCCTTCTTTACGCCCCAAGTGTTCGCCACCTCATAAGGTCCGCCGGTGCAGCCAAGTTCCGGATAGGCAGCAAGGGCACTGAGCATGTGCCCGGGAAGGTCAAGCTCCGGGATGACGGTGATACCGCGCTTCGCCGCGTATGCCACAACGTCTCGCATTTCGTCCTGGGTGTAGAACCCTCCGTGATCTTCCGGACGGAGGTGTGTCCTGTCAAAGTCAATCTGAGTACCATGACGGAGAGAGCCAAGCTCAGTGAGGAGGGGATATTTCTTGATTTCCATTCTCCAGCCCTGGTCTTCTGTCAAATGCCAGTGGAAGACGTTTTCCTTGTAGACGGACATTATGTCCAGACATCTCTTGATTTCTTCGACGCTGTAGAAATGACGTCCGACGTCGATGAGAACACCGCGGTAGGAGAAGCGCGGGGCGTCCTTGATGGTTCCGCACGGGATAACGAAGTCAACTCCACATGCCCGCTCCCTGCCATAGAACTCAGCCGGGAGCATCTGCCCGATGGTCTGAAGGGCATAGATGAAGCCGTTGTAGGAGTTGGCGGCTACGATGGCCTTGTTTTTAGTAATGTCAAGCCTATAGGCCTCGTTGCCAAGAGCCGGATCCACGAGGAATACGACTCCCCTGCCGTCCTCGCCGGAAACAACACGATTTCTGCCACCGGCAACGGTCTGGAGATGTTCGGCAAATTCAGCAATCGCGGACTTGACTTTTTCGTCCAGATTATCGGAAAGAATTAAGTCAGAAGACTTTAGATCATAGCCCCCCCCCAACGAGGGTAACTTCAGACGGCTGCGGAATCACGCTGAAAGGAAGAGACCGGGCGTCTCTGCTACATGATGCGACAGCCATTCCGACAAGAAATGCAAGAACAACAAATCTGCGTCTCATACGTTTACAATGGTTACTATGTGGTGAAAAACGAAGTTGCAAATATATAAATCAAGCATAAAATATGCAAGAACGGGAAATCTTTTTTTTGCATCGTTTCTTCGCTTGAACGACACAGAAACATGCCAAACTATACGGCGCAGCGACAAAAAAAAGTCGGCTAATTTCTTAGCCAACTTTAACTATTAGATTATAGATGAAGTATTACTTACGTTCGCGACGTTCGCGACGATCACGACGATCACCACCGCGGCCTCCGCGACGCTCGCCGCCACGGCTTGAGTTTCCGCTCTGAGCCTGCTGTGCAGCGATGCCTGCGTTAGGAGAAAGATCCTTCTTTCCATAAACCTCGCCGTTGCAGATCCACACCTTCACTCCGAGTACACCGACTTTGGTGTGAGCCTCAGCCAGTGCATAGTCAATGTCCGCACGGAAAGTGTGAAGCGGTGTACGACCTTCCTTGATCATTTCGGTTCTTGCCATCTCGGCACCACCTACACGACCGCTGATCTGAATCTTGATACCCTCCGCTCCGACACGCATAGTTGAAGCGATGGCCATCTTGATGGCACGACGGTAGGAAACACGGCCCTCGATCTGGCGTGCGATTGAATCAGCCACGATGTGAGCGTCAACCTCAGGCTTCTTCACTTCATAGATGTTGATCTGAACATCCTTTGAAGTCACCTTCTTGAGCTCTTCCTTGAGCTGGTCAACAGCTGTACCGCCCTTTCCGATGATGACACCCGGTCTTGCCGCGTGGATTGTCACGGTGATGAGCTTGAGGGTTCTCTCGATCACAATCTTTGAGAGGCTTGCCTTTGCAAGACGATTCTCAAGGTATTTGCGAATCTTGTAGTCCTCAGCGATTTTCTCCGCATAGTTACCACCACACCAGTTAGAGTCCCAACCACGGGTGATACCGATTCTGTTGCTGATAGGATTTGTTTTCTGTCCCATATTCTTATTCCTCCACTGTTGTTGATGGTTTCTTAACGTCAAGAATTACAGTAATGTGGTTGGAACGCTTGCGGATCCTGCCGGCCCTACCCTGCGGACAAGGACGGATTCTCTTGAGTGTACGACCTTCATCGACCATAATGGTCTTGATGTAAACGTTACCGTTGTCAAGTTCCTTCGTGTTCTCCGGATTTTTAGCCTCCCAGTTAGCGATTGCGCTACGTACGAGAGTCTGGAGAGTGATAGAAGCGTGCTTTTTGCTGAACTTGAGGATATCGAGGGCACGGTTCACTTCAACGCCGCGGATTATGTCTGTAACGAGACGCATCTTGCGCGGAGATGTAGGAACATCATTTGCCTTCGCGGTGGCTGTCTGCCTCTTTATTTCTTTCTGCCTCTCGGCCATTTGTCTTTTACGAGCTCCCATAATTACTTTCTCATTTAAAATTATTTACGATTGCCCGAATGGCCTCTGAATGTTCTGGTAGGCGCGAACTCCCCAAGTTTGTGTCCGACCATGTTTTCAGTGACATAAACAGGAATAAACTTATTTCCGTTATGAACTGCGATGGTGTGACCGACGAAATCAGGAGAGATCATACTTGCACGTGACCAAGTCTTGACAACCTCTTTCTTCATGCTACCCTCATTCATAGCAAGAATTCTCTTTTCAAGGGCTTCCTGAATATAAGGACCTTTTCTTAATGAACGACTCATAATCTCTTAAGTTTTATTCCGTTATTTTTTCCTTCTTTCAATAATGAACTTATTTGAAGTAGCCTTAGGATTACGTGTCTTGTAGCCCTTAGCCGGCATACCCTTGCGTGAACGTGGAAGTCCACCGGATGCACGACCTTCACCACCACCCATCGGGTGATCTACAGGGTTCATTACTACACCACGGTTGCGTGGACGACGGCCGAGCCATCTTCTGCGTCCCGCCTTTCCGTGCGACTCCAAACTGTGATCCGGATTTGACACTGTTCCGACAGTTGCGCGGCAAGTGCAAAGCACCATACGGGTCTCACCTGAAGGGAGACGAAGGATGGCGTAGTTGCCCTCGCGGGCTGCAAGCTGAGCGTAAGTTCCGGCAGAACGTGCCATTGCGGCGCCCTGTCCAGGACGAAGCTCGATGTTGTGAACAAGTGTACCGAGCGGAATTTCCCCAAGAGGAAGAGTGTTACCAAGCTCAGGAGCAATTCCTGAACCGGAAGCGATGACCTGACCGACCTTGAGTCCGTTAGGAGCGATGATGTACTTCTTCACTCCGTCCTCGTACTGCACGAGCGCGATACGCGCACTGCGGTTCGGGTCATATTCGATTGTCATGACTGTAGCCTTGCAGTCGTCCTTCGAGCGAAGGAAGTCGATTACACGGTACATTTTCTTGTGACCGCCGCCAATGTAGCGCATGGTCATCTTACCCTGATTGTTACGTCCGCCGGAGCTCTTGAGAGGTTCGAGGAGTGATTTCTCAGGTTTCTTGCAGGTAATATCGTCAAATGCGCTGATTACCTTGTTTCTCTGTCCCGGAGTTACCGGTTTGAATTTTCTTACTGCCATAACCGTTCCCTCCTGTTAGATGTTGCTGTAGAAATCAATCTTGTCCTCGCCGGCAAGGGTTACGATAGCCTTCTTGTAGTGGTTCATGCGACCACGAAGCATACCGGCCTTGGTGTAGCGGGATTTCTTCTTGCCGTGATAGTTGATGGTGTTGACATCAGCAACCGACACGTTGTAGGTCTGCTCTACGGCAGCCTTAATCTGAAGTTTGTTGGCCTCACGATCAACGATGAAGCCGTAGCGGTTCAACTTTTCGCCCAGAACCGTCATCTTTTCAGTTACTATTGGCTTAATTAAAATTCCCATCTCTTTTTAGCGTTTGATCCTTGCAGCAAGAATGTCCTGTACGCCATCAACGAGCACGAGTGAATTTGAGTTCATAATCGCGTAAGTGTTGATTTCGTCAACGGTAGTGACATTTACTTCAGGAAGGTTACGTGATGAAAGGTAAATGTTGTCGGAGTTTGAAGGAAGAACGAAGAGAACTTTCCTGTCACCGGCCTTGATGTTGTTAAGGATACCGATAAACTCCTTTGTCTTTGGCGCGTCCATTGTGAACGGCTCGACAACAACGATTGCATTCTCCTGAGCCTTGTAGGAAAGGGCAGAGAAGCGTGCGAGCTGCTTGAGCTTCTTGTTGAGCTTGAAGCCGTAGAAGTGAGGCTTAGGACCGAATACACGACCACCACCCACATAGATATTGGCCTTCAAGCTGCCGTGACGTGCACCGCCTGAACCTTTCTGACGGATGAGCTTTTTGGTACTGTAGGCAACCTCGCTGCGATCCTTTGTCTTGGCGTTGCCGTGGCGCTGGTTCGCAAGGAACTGCTTCACGTCAAGGTAAATCGCGTGATCGTTCGGAGTGATGCCGAAGATTTCGTCGTTGAGGACTACCTTCTTTCCGGATTCTGTTCCGTCAATCTTTAATACTGATAATTCCATAGCTTAGTCCTCCAAAATTACATAAGAACCCTTTGCTCCAGGCACTGAACCCTTGACAACGATGAGGTTGTTTTCAGGGATGAGTTTGATTACCTGAAGGTTGAATACCTTAACTCTCTCATCGCCCATGTGACCGGCCATACGCATTCCAGGGAATACGCGGGAAGGCCATGAGCAGGCACCGAGAGAACCCGGGTGACGGAGACGGTTGTGCTGACCGTGAGTGGTGCCGCCGACTCCTGCGAAGCCGTGGCGTTTCACGACGCCCTGAAATCCCTTACCCTTGGACGTTCCGACAACATCAACGAAGGTGGTGTTCGCGAAAACATCAGCCAGCGTGAGAGTGTCGCCGAGTTTGAGATCCTGAGCGAAGTCGGCCTTAAACTCGACCAGCTTGCGCCTAGGGGTGGTTCCTGCCTTTTCAAAGTGCCCCTTGAGAGGCTTGCTGGCATGTTTCTCTGAGATTTCGTCATAGGCAAGCTGTACAGCGGCATAACCATCTTTCTCGACTGTACGAATTTGCGTGACAACACATGGACCAGCCTCAATAACGGTGCATGGAAGATTTTTTCCATCAGCACCGAAAACGGAAGTCATTCCGATTTTCTTTCCAATTAATCCAGGCATTGGTTGATTAATTAATTGATTATAAATACATTAACCTCCGCAAAGCATTTTTGCGGGCTGCAAATATACGATTAATATTTTATTTTTCAATGGATTACGAGAATTTTTATAAAAATTCCCTCCGCCTCAGCAAATTTATGCACGCCCCTCGCTCTCAAAGATACGGATATGGCGTTTCACTTCTTCGCATGTCGCATCTTCGATTACTGATTTCATCCCTATGTAGCCGGCGTCCGGTCTTCCCACGTATTTCGAAACCGCCGAGGTGACGGCAATCTGGAGGGCAGTCGCGACATTTATCTTACAGATGCCCCCGTGCACACAAGCCTTGAAGTCCTCCAGCGTCGTGCCGCTTCCCCCGTGGAGCACGAGAGGAAGGTTCGTGAGCGATGCGATTTCCTTGAGTCGCCCGATGTTCAGGTGCGGTGTCGCCACATATTTCCCGTGCTGGTTCCCTATCGCTATGGCCAGAGCCTCAATTCCGGTCATTTCGATGAAACGCGCCGCCTCGGCCGGATCGGTGAAGACATCGGCATCGGCTTCTGAGAGCGCCGCACCTGCGTCGCCAACCTTGCCAAGTTCGGCCTCAACGTCGGCCCCGACCGCATGGGCGAGTCTGGAAACCTCCCGGGTCGCGGCGACATTGTCATCGAAAGACAGCGCCGCCCCGTCGAACATGACGGAGTTGAATCCGAGGTTGAGGGCTCTGGCACAGGTCTCGAAACTCTGCCCGTGGTCGAGATGCACGCAGACCGGGACAGACGCCCTGCGGGCAGCCTCGAGGTAGACCGGAGCCATAAACTCCATGGGAGCACACGGGAACTGGACTTCCGCAAGCTGTATGATGAGAGGGGAACGCAGTTCCTCGGCAGCCCTTACCGCGCCCCTGACGTGTTCGATGCTGAGCAGGTTAAATGCTCCTACGGCATAATGCCCTTCCCGGGCATCATGCATCAGTGATTTCAATGAAACTAACATATTATCTTGTTTAAAAAATATATTCGAGACACTCGGAGGAAATGAGGTCGGAATGCCTTACGAAAGGCTTCTCCAGAGTCTTTCCGTCCAGACGTATTTCCTTCAGCGGGGCATCGCAGCTTCCGCGTCCGACAGTCCGTATCCTCAACTGACCGCCGCCTTCAAGACTGATGTGCACGTCGTCAAAAAGAGGCGGGAACAGCACGTATTCGTCCGTACCGACCTTGACTGGATAGAACCCGAGCTGCGCGAACATGTACCAGGCGCTCATCGTGCCGTCATCCTCATCCATTTCCGGAGCATAGCCGTCCGGTGTGTCGCGGAAGGCCCGACCGACATAAGGTTCCGGATATTCTGCGCTTCCACCGTAGATGTGCTTCATGCCATCGTCGGTCAAATAGCGTCCCACCCATTTGTACGTCAGTTCCGGAGAGCCGAAGCAGTTGAACATGAATGGAGCATGTATGTCCGGTTCATTACCCTGGTTGAACATGCCGAGGGAGAAAAAGCTGTCGAGTTCGGAAGAAAGCCGTTCCGCCCCGCACCATTCCATCATCTTGTCCGCATACTGGGGACATGCCCAGCGGTACTGCCACAGAGTGCCCTGATATAGTCCGTTGCTGCGCATCTTCGGAAAATCGGGAGAAATGTCCATAAAATAGCGCTTCCATACATCTTCGAACATTTTTTCCGACTCCGCTGCAAATTTCATTGAGTCACCCCGGCTGCCGAGTATGGATGCTATATCAGCAAGCGCCCACAGGTCATTGGCAAGCTCCAGCCTGTTGTCCGGGGATTTTCTCGGAAGCACAGTCATGACTTCGCGGACCATTCCGTCATAGCCCGGAAGGAAATCGACAGGGACACCCTTGCGGTAAGCATCCAGAAGCATTATGCCCATGTGTTCTGTCCTAACCGTAGGGGCGCATTCGTTCTCCGTAGCCCAATTTTTCTTGCCTGTACGGTAGAGGTTCACGCAGGAGCGGGCAATGTCTTCCATGGCCTCCGGCTCCAACAGCGCAAGCATGGGGAATTTAGCCCGGTAGGTGTCCCACATGCTCCATGAACTGTATGCCCTGTGTCCGTCTGCGGAATAGATGTTCCCGTCAGAACCTTTGTACTTCCCGTCATGGGACGTCACATCCATAGGACTCAGATAAATTCGGTACAATGAGGTATAAAAAAGCCGCTTCTGTTCTTCCGTGCTTCCGCTGACGGATATGCGGTCAAGCTTTTCGCGCCAGGATGATGCCGCCGCGCGTTCCACCTTGCCGAATTTGACACCGGACCATGAAGCAAGTTCTGCCGCTGCATCGCCGCAACCGATCGGAGACAGGGACACGCGTATCTCCACGGATTTACGGGAGAAACGCAGTTCGGCGACCGTCTCTCCGGCAGAAATGATCTCGAAAGGGGAGTCGCTGGCAAGTCTGAAATATAAGGTATATTT
>ERZ1026882.253-NODE-253-length-36003-cov-68.740681_pt1 | contig 36003 bp, 28 predicted proteins | sample MGYA00380171_ERZ1026882 | MGnify/ENA primary metagenome ERZ1026882 (study PRJEB33269, sample SAMEA4719807) | human gut metagenome | biome: human-associated habitat; feature: organic feature; material: feces | place: Cameroon | collected 2013-10 ...
TGAAATCGGCAGAGCGCATATAGTTCAGTACACTCTGATAGAAAGCCTTGCCTTCTGGATATTTCGAAGCCTTCTCCAAATCGCTCATGCAAACGAGCAACTTGCCCTTGCCTACTTTCCACTCCATTACAAGCCCCAACTTATGGTTGCGCTCGATGTTGTCGATGACTTGAACGATAGGCTTGTAATCCTTCGGGAAGTTGTCGAGCACCAAAGGATGCGACTCCTTGATGACCGGGAACCACTGCCAGTTAGTGTGCATCTCCGTAGGGAAATCTCGGAAGAGCGGATGCTCAGGACGAGTCAAGATACCCAATGTACCAGGAGAAACCTTTTTCTTGTTGTTCTCACAAATGGTCTTGAACATACGATAGTTCCAATAGTCGGTTTGGAAGAGACCGCCAACCGTATAAGGAGTGGCATTGCTGGCTTGCGAAAGAGTATCATCCGAAGCCACGAAATGATTCGATGTCGTAGGAAACCAAAGTATCTTTGCTCCCTTTTCTAGTTTCTTGACGACATCGGAAGTCAAATCCTTGGCAATAACGACCTGCTTTTTCAGATAGTCGATATTCTTTGGGGTCGTATAAACCCAAAGGTCGTAAGTATTGGAATATCTTGTCGCATCAAGTTCACCTTCATATATATACAAGGAGAGGGTCAGTTTGCGAGAACCCACATACACGTCCAAGCACTTACCATCCCCATCGTCAATTCCGTTGGCTTTCACTTTCATCTTATGAACGATCTCGCCAACATCTATCCATCCCTCCTCGTCGGTATGGATAGTTATCTCGCCTTGTGCCAAAGGAGAAGGCTGATTCAAATGAGTAAGAGTTTCGGCTACACTGGACACGTTTGGATAACGTTCGTCCTTGGCATAATCCAACTTCCATTCCACTTTCTTGCCCTTCAAAGACTCTCCCCCATAATTGGCGATTTGAATCTTCGCCTTCATCATGTCATTCTCCTCATAGCAGAATCTGTCTGTCACCAACAAAGGCACCACTGGCGAACACCACTGAGACCATTCATCAGCCCGGACAAGTCCCTTGCTATCCATAAAAGCATCGAGGATGCCTACGAAAGCACTTCCCTGACCGGGATAATCCTGAATATCGAGCAATTGGAAGCCCGCCATATTCCGGGTTCTCAAATCCATCTCTATATCGGCTTTATAGAGTTTCACGCTCCATAAGCCCGAAGCCTTGTGGAAATCATCAGCCTGCGAGAGCATTCCGGCAGCAGCCAGCCTGCGACGGAACACTTCAAAGTTATAAGGATGAAGCACACCGGTGTATTTCTTCATTTCCCGATAATCAGGATAGGTCTGAAACTGTCCTGTTTCGTGAGAGATGATTGGGATTCTTGCCTTATCGCAAGCTTCATCAAAGTTCATCGTAGAGTTCGGACGAAAATGATTGATCATTCCTCCATCGTAGGCGTCAGCAAAGGAGAAGGAACCACGGGTATGAGTATTGTACTTGCCCCATCCCTCACCTCCGATTCGACAGGTGGTGAAGTAATCCATTCCCTCTTTTATTCCCTGATAACCGAGATAGTAATTGCTTCCGAAGGTATAGTATTTATCGGGCGCAATCTTGCGGAAATCATCCACAAACTCCTTCATCTTGTCGATGTCGCCCCAGAGTTCATTACCCAGCGCCATCATTCTGAAAGAAGGATGATGACCGTATTCTCTGAGGATGTTCTCGCCTTCCTGATGCAGGAACGCCATCAGCCTTTCATCCTTCTTATCAAAAGACCCCCAGAAAGGAAGTTCCGGCTGGAGATAGATTCCCAGACTGTCCGCTGCCACGAAAGCCGCCTCCGGTGGGCACCAGGAATGAAAGCGCACATGATTGATTCCATACTCCTTGCAGGTTCCGAGATACTTCATCCAGCCTTCCACGCTCATCTCCACATGTCCCGTCAGCGGCCATACAGCCGCATCGTGCTTGCCACGGAGGAATATCCTATGACCATTGGCGTAAAAGTGAGCGCCCTCAATATGGAAATCCTTGGCGAAATCAGGCATCTGAAGGGCGGAAGGAGAAGCTACAGAACGGCTAGGGATTGCTCCAGTTAGAGTTTCTGCCGATTTGCTATCAGCAGAACCGACAAGCAGGAGTTCAATCCTTCCGATAATTCCATTCCAGTTGGTCTGCGTATCTTCCGTATAAGCATGACTGGAGCCGTAAACCTGATCAGGCACACCTCTTCCATTATCCACCACGATTTCCAGGAGATGCTTGCCCGGCTTCACCTTCTTTGGCAGAAGATAGCGCTGGGGAGTAGAGATGAAGTTGCAGGAATCCACCAGTTCTCCATCCACATACACCCATGTCGGTCGGGTACGCTCCAGGAAGAGTTCTACCGGCTTCTTCTTCCAGTCCTTCGGGATATTGATTGTTCTGGAATATCTTGCAGCTCCTTTATAGGCATAGAGTCTCGTAAGATGCGTTGTTTCCATCGTATCTTTCGGAGCGAATCCCAGATGGTTCGTATCGATGGTACCGGGAAGAATGGCACGCTTCACCTCACCCTGGAAGGCACGCTTACTCTTGGCAAAAGCACTACCGCTCTTTCCCAACTCTACATTCCATTCACCAGCGAGCGAAATGCTCTGTGCTTGCAAGCCCAGACTTACCAGTCCCAGACAAGCGATAAGAATAGATTTCTTCATTTACTTATTACAGAATATTTTTAGGGGTTAAAACTGCGTACAAAAAACATACAAATATTTTAGGCTTGATAAGACTGTCAGAAAGTTGCTTCAATAATTCCATATTTCTTGCCTTATTTGATATTTACGGCTGCAAATATACAAAAATTGCGGTAAAAACACCGCAATTTGCTAAAGAAATTGCTGTATTTTTACCGCAAATATGGATATTGCATCAAAACATCCCTTTGATGCAGACTTTCATCTTATTATAAATCGCTGCCTAAATTACTTCTTTTTAGGACGGCGGCGAGCCCAACCTTCTTCCTCGAAGTTTGGCTCCTCGCCCTTGAATTTCACATTATCATTGTTCTGGAAGAACTGACGCCAGTCGCCTGTTTCCTCTTCACGACGCGCTTTCTTTCCGCCACGGCTTCCACGACCTCCACGCTCAGAACGAGCATCATCAGAACCTCTGCGTCCACGGGAGCCCTTCTCTACAGAACGACCGCCACGACCACTTCTGCCCTCAGCATCACGGCCGCCACGGGCTGCTCTGCCATGACCTTCCTCATCAGCATCATTACATCTTACGGTTCTGCCCTTATACTCAGTTCCGTTCAAAGCCTTCATCACGCGCTTCGCATCCTCCTCAGGCACCTCGATGTAGGCAAACTTACTCAGCAGGTCGATGTGACCAACCTCCTGGCGACCCTTCACGTGCTTGTTCAGATACTGCATGATTTCGCCCGGATAGAAACCATCCGCCTTACCCAGATTGATGAAGAGGCGCTTGAAACCAGCCTCAGTCTCATGCTTTCGGCGACCATTGGAAACCTTACCACGCTCGCCACGGCTTCCACGACCTTCGCCGCCGCGGGAACCCTTGCCACTCTCTGGCTTCACAATCTCTGGAGCATTCTTGTAGTAATCCAGAAACTTACCGAAGGTGATGGTCACCATTTTCTTGATGATGTCCTCCTTGTCGATGTACTCAAACTGGCGGTTGATTTCTGCCATGTATGGTTCAATCTGATCCTCATCCACATCGGTCTTCATGATGTCGTCCATGGTCTTGAAGAGCTGCTTCTTGCAGATTTCCTCTGGGGTTGGCAAAACGCCGTCCACGAAATCCTTGCCAATCTGCTTCTCAATCTGGCGAACCTTGAACTTCTCTCTGGTATGGATGATGGAGATGGATGTTCCCTTCTTTCCGGCACGACCGGTACGGCCGCTTCGGTGGGTGTAACTTGCCACATCATCAGGCAAACCATAGTTGATAACGTGAGTCAGATCATCTACGTCCAGACCACGGGCAGCCACATCGGTAGCCACCAGGAACTGAACGGTATGGTTGCGGAACTTCTGCATGGTGAGGTCTCGCTGCTGCTGGCTCAAGTCGCCGTGCAGGGCTTCTGCATTATAACCATCCTTAATCAACTTATCTGCAATATCCTGAGTCTCCAGCTTGGTACGGCAGAAGATAATCGCAAAGATGCGTGGATAGAAGTCCACCACACGCTTCAGGGCAAGATACTTATCCTTGGCGTTTACGAGATAGTAGATGTGGTTTACGTGCTCAGCACCCTCATTGCGTGAACCCACTACGATTTCCTTGTGGTCGTGCAGATAGTTGAGGGCAATCTTCTCGATGTCCTTGCTCATGGTAGCCGAGAAGAGCAGAGTGTTTCTATCTTCAGGCACGTTCTCAAAGATGGCATTGATGCTCTCTGAGAAGCCCATGTTCAGCATCTCGTCAGCCTCATCAAGCACCACGTTGTTTACGTTCTCCAACTGAGCCACGCCACGATTAATCAAATCGAGCAGACGTCCAGGGGTAGCCACGATAATCTGCACACCATGCTTCAGGGTGCGAATCTGGCTTCCTATATCGGTACCACCATAAACTGCGGCAATATGCAAACCGTCGATGTACTTGGCAAAACTGTTCAAATCGTCAGCTATCTGGAGGCAGAGCTCACGAGTAGGACTGAGGATGATAGCCTGTGTCTGCTTGCTATCAGCATCGGTTTTCTGGATGACAGGAATACCATAGGATGCGGTTTTACCCGTACCCGTCTGCGCCAACGCAATCACGTCGTTCTTATTACCAAGCAAATATGGGATTACTTCTTCCTGAACTGGCATTGGATTCTCAAATCCAAGCTCTTCGATGGCACGGCGAATCTCTTCGCTCACGCCCAATTCTTCAAATGTCTTCAAATCTTTTTAACCTTAATTCATGTATAATCAAATAGAAGGCCGAATTCACCCTCCCAGCCATGAATTAGGGTGCAAAATCCTTCTAAAACGCTTGCGGCAACCATATAGTTTTATTAAGATTGCCTAAATTCGGGTGCAAAGTTACGAAAAAACTTTGAATTTCTTGCAGATTTCTCCATTATTTCATTACCTTTGCACGAAATAACAAACAATCGAATGATATGAAAAAAATAATTTTCACTCAAGAATGGATGGCAATGCATCCATACGAGAAACCTAATGAAGTGGATCAATATTATACGGAGTTATCCAATAAAATATACCACGCCCTCGATGATGCCTGCTTCACGCATCAGTTCAAAGACGTGGAAGATGCCAAGCAGCTCGCCCTCTGCATCGCCGGATATTTTGAGGACGTGCTCTCCGGTACTTGTATCTGGAAGACTTTCACCGCTGAATGCAAGAAGCGATATGGTTCATACATCCCTTTCTATGAGAACGAAAAGGAGTTTGTCAAGAACTCTCTCAATGTAGATGATGCGCCATACGATCCGGACGAGATCAACATCTCCGACATCAAGTTCCTGTGCTGGCACCATTACCAGCAGAGTGCCTACATCCAGGAGGCCGTACCTTTCCTCTTCAGTACGATAGAACTGGCAGCCAAACTGGTGTATAATCTTCTCGACAAGGAGTATGAAACTGCACCGGAAAACGAGCGCCTGCGTGAATTTCTCTGCGAGTTGCCTACAGCAGAAGACAAGTTCCTGGAATACAGAGACGTGCTGGCATGGTTTCACTATAACTGCTTCTTCAACATCAACAATCTCAAGCGCCTGCAGTTCGACCTCGAAAAGCTCGCCCGCTCTCCACAGGGCTTCAATGAAATCATCGCCTACTCCATCCAGATAGAGCACACGATGAACAGTCGCAACAATCTTCTGGCTCTCACCTCTGCCGAGTGGCTTGCCAAAATCAGCGAGCATCATCCTGCCCACAAACTCTGGACGGACATCGATTACAAGGGAACCAGAGCCTTCAGAATGATGAAAGAGGATGAGAAATTCTTCTATCTGAAGGATTTGTATGAGGAGGAAGATGATCCGGAGAAGACCTCAAAGGAGAATCAGGAGAAGGCAGAAGAAGGGAGCCTCATCAGAGTGCTCAAGGAATCTACCAATATTGGGGATGCTTCTTCCTTCCTCAGCGGCGAGAATGTGCTCGTATGCAATCTCTTCCGATTTGGTGGAGACTGGTGGCAAACCGGTGCTCTCCTCGATCCTACTTATGAAGACAACAAGGCTCAGATAGAGGCTGAAAGAAATGTCCAGAAACACAAGAAGAGCATCCACGACTACAATCTGCTCAAGCAGAATGGCTATGGAGACAAGTTTGTGTTCATCGAGGATGTCAAGACGATGAAGGAATTCCTGAAGAATATCGGTTTCGAACTGCCTTCCAACATCAGTTTCCCTCAGAAATACGAAAAGGGAATCATCGTGTACGGAAGTCCTTATACGGGCATCAACATCAGCTTCGGAACCGCCCATTGCATCGCTTCGCCTGAAAACCCATACTACAATGCCGAGCGTGCAGCAGAGGACAGTTTCAATATCATCTCCGGCAACGGTCTTCCTTTCCCTTACGAGATTGTTTGCAAGCTGATAGAAAAGGGAATGCTTCCTGATGCCAACATCTTCACCAGCCGATATGTGAAGGAAGAGGGACTGAAGATTACTCAGGCCAATATCCAGTTCCTTGCCGATTACTATCTGATGGGCAGAAAGGACAAGGACTTGTCGCCTGAAGAATTGTGGTAAAGATTGATTTCGTATATTCAAAAAGTTCACTACGCTAACGGCATTTTTTAAGGGGTTAGCGTAGTGGACTTTTGATCTTTAAGAGAAGAAAGAGCGGAAAAACAACTGTTAACTGTTGACACTGTTAACTTCAGTTGTTCTTCCGCTCCTTTTTTATTTAGTAATTTCTCGGTTAGTTATTCCAAAATCACTAATTTAAATTTTGCTTGCACTAAGGAAATACAATAGTCATAAAGCCCATGTTATTCTACTTTGAATAAATCATCCAGTACCACCTCGTTCTGAATGTTTTGCCAACCAGCATTATGCTCCACTCCATACGAAGTTATCATCGAAAGATGGAGAGTCTTCTTCGTACCTGTCGCTTGCTTAAACAATTCCCTGCGCTTGATCAACCAAGCCGCATAATCGGGAGTGATGGAATAAGGATGATTCACGAACTTCATCTCACAGAGATTGATGGTCTTGTCTCCCCTATCTATTATCAAATCTATCTGTGCTCCTGGTTGCTTATTGCCCTCTGCATCCGTAAAAGCACGGCACGACCACGTGCAGATATTCGACAGAATGCCACCAATTCCCAACTTCCTCTTGATTTGAGGAATATGATGCAGACAAACCTGCTCGAAAGCATAGCCCTCCCAACAGGAAATATCCATCTGCCGATGGCTCCAATAATGCTCGTCTTCACCATGATAGTTCTTCACATACTTCAGATAGAAGAGCGAATACAGGTCGGTCAATTGATACATAAAATCCCTATCCGTCTTTCCAAAAGCCGAATACTTGCGGATGAAATCGCAGTTGCATAAGTCGGAGAGCACGGTAGAAACATATCCAGAATCCTCCACCTTCAGCTCCTCTATCAACTCTGGGCGAGTCATTCCCTTCAGTTTCTTAGCCAAAGTCTCCACCACCCTTCTATAGAGCGTGGACTCCTTGAAGAGCGATTTAAAGAGGAAGCCATATTCGCTTCTCAAAGGGGCACTGGATGAGAAGAAGAGTTCATCGATATTCTGAGCCACGCTCAGCAAACGATTCAGCATATTGAGATAAAAAGGTGTTCCACCTATCGCCATATACAACTCGGCTATCTGGAAGCGCTCCATTGAGAATCCTCTTGAAACCAGGAACTCCTCCGTCTCTGCCAGATTGAAGGGACGGAGATAGATGGAGCGAGTCACACGATTGTGCAAACCGCCCTTATTGCCCAGCAAGGTATTCGTCATCCAGGTGGTTGCCGAACCACAAACTATCAGTTTCAGATTGTCCTGCTTCGAAGCCCACTCGTTCCAAAACAGTTCGAAAGCCTTGAGAAAGCGAGAATAGCGGGTGTCCAGCCAAGGCATTTCATCAAAGAACAAGAGCACTGACTTTTTCTCTTTTAATGTCTCCAGATACTTGCGAAGCATAAACAGAGCCTCCATCCAGTCTTTCGGAGTTTTCTGTTCCTTATGAGAATAAAATTCCAGCTGATGGGCAAAGTTTGCCAACTGCTCCTTACGGGTACCCTCATAGATACCCGTCATATAAAAGTCGTACTTATCGCCAAAGAACTTATCGATAAGATAGGTCTTACCGATACGTCTTCTGCCATAAACAGCCACGAACTCCGCCCTAGGAGATTCGTAAATCTCCTGCAACAGAGCCATCTCACGCTGTCTTCCTATAATTCCATTAATAGTAGCCATACTTGCAAACTTTATATTTTGTTGGGTGCAAATATACAACTTTTTCTCGTGGAACACAAGCAAAAACGCAAAAGTTTACTACGCTAACGGCATTTTTTAAGGGGTTAGCGTAGTGGACTTTTGATATTTTCCCTATTTCAGATTCTTATCCAGAAACTCCAGCATTTTCTCCTGCGCCTTCAGTCCGCAGGAATGAGGAATGTTCCAAAGCTCCGTATCCAGCAGATTATCAGCCCCCTGACTCTTCCAAACCTTGTGCATTTCGGCGAAAGCATCCTTTACGCCGGGCACTGGGAAAAGCTTGTCTTTTGTGCCGTTGATGAAGAGCATCGGTTTCGGACAGGCGAGGGAAGCAATGTGGGGATAGTCGAGATACTGGCGCAATCCAGGAAAACAATTCGCAAAACCACCATTCTCCTTTCTGCCAAAACGCCTGGTAAGCTGAGCATCGGTGGTAATCATCCAGCAGATGGAAGCACCCACCCTGATTCTATCCGATAAGGCAGAGAGCATCCACGAGCGATAGGCTCCCATCGAACAGCCCACGCATCCGATACGCTTCGCATCCACCATCGGCAGGGAAGCCAAGAAATCGGTACTGGCCATATCGTCGTAAGTCATGAAGGCAGAGAGGTCACGCCCCAGCATCATCATATTGCCGGCGATGAGATCGTATTTATTTCTATCCACGCCCTCCTTTCGGCCTCGTTCTCCCCACATCGGCGCATCAATCGAGAGCACCACATAACCGTGCTTCGCCAGGTAATCGCCCACATACTGACCATCATAAAGCTGATTGACCCAAGCATCTGCATCATCCAAAATCTCCTGACAGAGCGCCTGCTTCTTCCGTCTCTCGTTCTCTCCCTTTATATTTGCAGTTGATTCTTCCTTGTTTTCTCCCCATTCTTCCTTTGTAAAGAAAGGGCGAATCATCTTCTCCTTTCCGATAAAGAGATGGGCACCATGGTCGTGGAGCGCCACTACGGCAGGAAATTTCCCCGCTTTCTTATTCTGGGCAGAAAGCTGCAATCCAACTTCTGCATTCGAGTTCTTCCCTGCTTCTGCATTCAAAATCTTCTCTGCTTCTCCATCCGGAATCAGGAGATAAGCCGTAATGCGGGAATAGGCGTTGATATTGAAGGCGATTTTCTGCGCCTTATATCCGTCTCTCTGTTCCTCACCGAGCACTTCCATATCCCAAGCCGCAGCCGCCTTCGGAGGCGTCATCATACATTCAAGAACCTTCGCCCTTGCCGCCTTCTTCCACTTTTTGAAGTTTCTGACAGGACTGTTGCCCCAAGCCATCGGATAGGTCAGTTCCTTCTTCAGTTGCTCCACGTAGGTAGGAATTTCTCCCTCCCATTCATACTTCTCCCGCTTCTGAAGTTTTGGCTTCTGAGAGACCTGTGCAAACGCTACAGACGCCTGCAGTAATGCAATGATGCTATATGTGATAATCCTTTTCATTCTGTTATATCGTTTATAAGAAATCTTTTGTCCTGTTTTATAAGAAATCTATTTTTGTTTATCAGATTAGTTATTGTTTGCAAAATTAAGAAATTATCCGCAAAACAGATGAATAATCTCGATATTTTTGCGTATCTTTGCCTAAACATCAATAAATAATGGATAAGACATCAATAAATAACAGATAAAACATCATAATCATAGAAGATAAAGACATGAAAATAGCAGTTTTTTGTTCAGCGAATAAGAATATCGACCCGGATTTCTTCACGATGACGGAAGAGTTGGGCAAGTGGATGGCAGAGAACGGCCACGACCTGGTTTTCGGCGGATGTAACTCTGGACTGATGGATTGCATAGGCAAGGCGGTGAAGGCGCATGGCGGCAGAACCATCGGCGTGGTTCCTACGCTTGTAGAAAGAGGCGGCAGAACCTTTCCTGACCTCGACATTGAGATTCCGTGTGATAATCTCAGCGACCGCAAGGACCTGATGCTTGCCCAGAGCGACCTCTTCGTAGCCCTTCCTGGCGGCGTCGGCACCCTGGATGAAATCTTCACCATCGCCGCCGCCCACACCATCGGCTACCACCACAAGATGGTGATTCTCTACAACATGAAAGGCTTCTGGAACTCCACCATCGCCCTGCTGGACGATTTGGCAGAGAAAAGCATGATTCGCGGCGATTGGCGAGATGTGATAGAAGTAGCGGATAACCTGGAAGAATTGACAAAGCTCTGCGAGGGATAAAAATCCTATATAAAATAGATGAAGAAAGAGCGGAAAAACAACTGTTAACTGTTAACTCTGTTAACCCCAGTTGTTCTTCCGCCCTTGACATTTTCTTCAAGACAATCTAGCTCTTCCCCAAGAGGAAAACGGCGAATACCGGTGATAATCTTTATCATTCCATTGCCTTCTGCCGAGATGAGCTTTTTCAAGTATGCTTTACGTTCAAAATACATAGTTTATGACGTTTTTTTGTGTCAAGACACGATTTTCGGTCGCAAATATACGCTTTTTACTCGATAACGCCAAACTCTTTCATCGATTTAACTCTTTAGAAACATAAAAAAGGGCACGATTGCTCGTGCCCAATAGATGAAATCTTTCATTCTGAATTTATTCTGCCAGCAGCTTCTCGGCCATTGCCTTACCCAGCGCCTCGCACTGCGCCTTGACCTCTGGAGTAATCGCCTGCTTCATATCCACTGGCTCGCCTACTGGCTCATAGTGAAGCTTGGTTTCGTTCCACTCCTGAATCTTAGCCACTGCCTTGCTTGCCCAGCAATGAGAACCGTACCAGCCAAGGAGGTGGTTCTTGACGTCCTTATTGGCAAGCTCGGAGAGGAGAACCTCCATCTCGTGATAAAGACCGGCATTGTAGGTTGGAGCACCCACGATGAGACCCTTGTAGCGGAAGATGTCGCGCAGGATGTAGCTGTGGTGAGTCTTCGAGATATTATACATCACGATGTTCTTCACGCCAGCCTTGCTTGCCGCACGAGCGATGATTTCAGCCATACGCTCGGTGTTGCCGTACATGGTGCCGTAGCAGATAACGAAGCCCGGCTCCGTCTCGTACTTCGACATCTTATCATACATGCCGATAACCTTCTCAATATGCTCGTGCCAAACAGGACCATGGGTTGAGCAGATGTAATCCAGCTCCACGCCAGCCAACTTCTTCAAGGCATTCTGAACAGGGATTCCATACTTACCCACAATGTTTGAGTAGTAGCGAACCATCTCCAGCCAGAAAGTCTCGCAGTTGATTTCCGTATCGATGATTCCGCCGTTCAGCGCACCGAAGCAGCCGAAAGCATCGCCCGAGAAGAGCACCTTGTTCTTCGCATCCAAAGTAACCATAGTCTCTGGCCAGTGAACCATCGGGATGAGAACGAAGCTCAGTTCGTGGTTGCCCAGAGAGAGGGTTTCGCCATTCTTCACCTCCACCACATCGTCGGTAACGCCATAGAAGCCTTCGAGCATTCCCAAGGTCTTCTTGTTGCCCACGATCTTGATGTTAGGGTAATATTTCTTGATGAGGGCGATGGAGCCGCTGTGGTCAGGTTCCATGTGGTTGATGATGAGGTAATCGATTTCGCGGTCGCCAATCACCTCGTGGATATTCTCGAGGAACTGGGTGAAGAAATCCACCTCTACAGTATCTACCAGTGCCACCTTCTCATCGTCGATGATATAAGAGTTGTAGCTCACTCCGTTAGGCAGAGGCCAGAGGCCCTCAAAACGATGCTTGTTGCGGTCGTTTACGCCTACATAATAAATTTTGTTTGTAATCTCAGTCATAATATTTGTTTTTTTACTTTTTTACCTTTTTACTTTTTTACCTTTTTACACCGCTCTCCGAATTCCTTGGAAACATAGTTGTAGATGTCCTTGCAGCATTCGGCAGAGAACTCCTGGGCACTCTTCAGCAAACTGTCCCATTGCGCCTCAGTCAAACCGTGGTCAATGTCCTCGCGAGTGATTCCATCCTTGATCAATCCGAATACGAAACCGGCATTGAAGTTGTCGCCAGCACCGATGGTGCTCACCGTCTTCATCTTCTCCGAAGGATAACTCTTGGCAAATCCGTTCTCCGCTCTCACCTCCACCGGGTCGGCACCCTGGGTACAGATGAACTTCTTGCAGTAGAAGCTGATTTCGGCATTATACACCTTGTCTGCCTCCGGTTTTTTATAGAGGATTTCGAAGTCTTCATGACTGCCGCGCACGAAATCCGCCATCTCTAAATTCTCTATCAGATTAGGCGTAATCTTCATGATTTCGTTCTGATGAGAAGCACGGAAATTCACGTCGTAATAGAGGATGGCTCCACGACTCTTGGCGTATTCCAGGAAGCCAGCCACCTGAGGACGAACCACAGGATTCAGGGCGAAGAACGAACCGAAGAGTACGATGTCGCCTGCATTGATTTCGGGAGTAGCAAACTCCAACTGGTCGTGCGGATGATCCTTGTAGAAGATGTAGTCAGCATTGTTGTTCTCATCGAGGAAAGCTAATGAGAGAGGCGATTTCGAATCAGGGAAGATGCTCACATTGTCGGCATTCACCCCATTTTCCCTCAAAAACTCGATGACATACTCGCCGATACGGTCGTTGCCTGCCTCGCTGATAAACGAAGTATTCACACCCGCACGCCCCAAAGAAATGACGGCATTAAACGATGAGCCGCCCGGCACTGCTTCTATCGGCTTGCCATTCTTGAAGATAATGTCCAGAACGGTCTCTCCTATTCCTATAACCTTGCGCATTGTATATTTCAGTATCTTGTTAAAAACTATATTCTTGTCCAACCGGAAACGATTCTTTCCTGACCGGGAAACTGTTTCCTATCTGAAGAAGAATTGGAATCATTCCCCGTCCGGATTTCCCCGGCAGAATTAATTGCAGGCAAAGATAAATGTTTTTGGCGATAATGCAAAATAAATAGCCGATATTTTTGGATAAATTACATTTTAGATGTAACTTTGCACATTAGAAATTTACACAATGAATTTTGCACATTGATTTTTGTACATTGATTTTGCATAGAAATGAAATACAATACATATACACTCGACAACGGACTCCGCATCATCCATCTGCCTTCCGACAGCAAGGTAGTATATTGCGGTTATCAGATAAACGCCGGCACCCGCGATGAGGAACCTGGCGAAGAAGGACTCGCCCATTTCTGCGAGCACGTCACCTTCAAGGGCACTGAGCGGCGCAAGGCGTGGCACATTCTCAACTGCCTGGAGAGCGTGGGCGGCGACCTCAATGCCTACACCAACAAGGAGGGCACCGTATATTATTCTGCCATCCTGAAGGAGCACATCGCCAGGGCAGTAGATCTGCTTTCCGACATCGTGTTCCACTCCGTCTATCCGCAAGCGGAAATCGACAAGGAGGTGGAGGTGATCTGCGATGAGATTGAGAGTTACAACGATTCGCCTGCCGAACTGATCTATGATGAGTTTGAGAATATCCTCTTCAAGGATTCGTCCTTAGGACATAATATCCTGGGCACTGCCGAGCAGGTTCGCTCCTTCACTACTGAGGATGCGCTGCGATTCACCCGCAAGCTCTATCGCCCCGACAATGCGATATTCTTCGCCTACGGGGATATTGATTTCAAGAAGCTGGTGAAGCTTGTCGGGAGGGCGCTCGCAGATGATGATTCGGGCAAGCTTGCTAAAGAGGATTGTCACGCAGATTTCTCGGGAGACACGGGATTCGCGGGGGTACGGGAGTCTGAGATTACGCAAATGTCGCAGGCTCCGCAGATGACACAGATTTCAGGGGATGAGAATTCTATTACTACAGAAAAATCTGTGTCATCTGTGAAATCTGTGGGACCTAAAAATTATCCATCTGTGGGGGAAGAGATTGCCGGGCAGACGATTGTGATGCAGAAGAATACCCATCAGGCGCATGTGATGATAGGAACAAGAGCCTACGATGTGAACGACGACCGACGAATGCCACTCTATCTGCTCAACAATATCCTCGGCGGACCGGGCATGAACGCTAAACTCAATCTCGCCTTGAGAGAGCACAACGGACTGGTCTATACCGTGGAAAGCACGATGGTGGTCTACGGAGATACGGGAACCTGGAGCATCTACTTCGGTTGCGATGAACACGACATCAAACGCTGCCTGCGACTGGTGCGCAAAGAACTGGACCGGATGATGGAGAAACCGCTCTCCGACTCCCAACTGAAAGCTGCCAAAAAGCAGATTAAGGGTCAGATTGGCGTTGCCTGCGACAACCGTGAGAACTTCGCCCTCGATTTCGGTAAGAGTTTCCTCCACTATGGTTGGGAGAAAAACGTTGATTGCCTCTACGAACAGGTGGAAGCCATCACCAGCCAACAGATTCAAGACGTGGCAAGGGAACTTTTCGACAAAGACAGACTCATCACCCTGATTTTCAAATAATGTGTGTGTCATAAATCACATTCTGTGATATCTGTAGGACTATGTTTTTAGGTTTCCTGCCCTTTCTTGTCAGCCATAAACAGAGCTTATTACAGATTTTCAAACGGGAAACAGATGTGCTACGACAAAATTATAAAAAGCGCATCTGTTTTCCTGCGACAAAATGATAAGGGAAATGAGTGGCTGTGACAAAATGATAAAGTGTAAAAAGCCATTTGAGACAAAATTATAAAGGAAACTGCTGCACTATAAATGAACTGCTACGACATAGTTATAAAGCTGCTACGACAAAATGATAAGGGAAAAAAGAACTGTTAACTGTTGACTGTTGACAAATAAAGGCAACTGCGAAGGGAAACCTACAAAACCCCTGCAATTGCCTTTTATATTACCTATTGAATTAATAACTGCCTTTTTAAACTTTCAAAAACTGATTTTCATCCGGTTCGGTCAACAAACAGAACTATATGATGCATACAGACCATTCCTGAAGCTTTATAGACCTTTTCTGATGCATTACAAGCCTTTCTGATGCATTACAAGCCTTTCTGAAGTTTATCTTTTCAGAAACCCAACCGCAATAAAACAAAAAAAGGAGCATCCCGCCCCCAATTGCGGAAGCCCATTTGGCTTCCTCTTCGTTCAAAAACTACTTTCAAACGCGGAGACTTTCATCTCCAATTCTAACTTAAACGCAGGGATTCTCATCCCAAACTCTAATGAACGCTGGGATTCTCACCCCAATCTAACTAAACTTTTTTTTCGAAGCCCATGACTACGGCTCCGTTCGCATGATTCCCTCTTAGGAAACCTTCTTGGCTAAGCCTAAGCGAGGTCGTTCTTGATTGCACCAACCTCAGCTGCAACAGCTACCAATACTGCGAAAACCATACCTAAAACTAACATAATTTTTACCTTTCTTTTTTTAAGAGATTGCTTCCCGAAGAAAGACAACCTCAAGTTATCCTAATAATCTTTACCTATCTCTATATTGAAGACTCCGAAGAGCCTGTCAACTTTCATTTGTTATCCTATCTGCAATCTTTTGCCTTTATCTTAACTTTTCCAGCAATCTCTTCATGCCTTCCAAGCTCGTTCTATGCTTATCCTAACAATCTTTTTTCCCTTATCCTAACAATCTTTTATCCTTATTTCTTATTTCTGGTGCAAAGGTATAACTTTTTGTGTGCGCACACAAACAATTTAAGAGAAAAGTTTCCATACACCCCGATTTTTTGATTTAAGTCAAGAAACCGGGGTAAATAGTACCTGCATGGAAGCCAGCCAGTCTTGCCATGGGCCTGATAAACCACCAGAATATCCTGCAGAGTGATAATTCAAGTTTCGCAAGTTCAGTCTATTTATATTATAATAAGGTGATATCGTATCTATTTTATACCCAACAAATGCCCCTTTTCGCACTAAAAACAATCATCTGATAACCATTTTTTAGCGATATTGGGGCTTTTTCCTGCATTTTTGCCACAGCAAATGTAAAAGGATAAAAACATAAAAAGGACGAATACCAGCGCCTGAAACAAGCTGATATTCGCCCTTCGATATACACACAAATACTGGAGAGTCATTATGACGGTTCAAAATCGCTATTCTCTAACACATTATGTATCAAACAGTTATATAAGTATCTTACCATTTAAATTTCTATATCAAGTCTTAGATTGTATAGGGATTTCCCCACTAAGCATTTGTAAGAAACAAAAGTTTGAAAAAATAGGGAAACCACCAAATTTAATTACTTTATTTAACGGAAAAGTTATTTTTAAGGCTATTTTTGCGATTTGAGAACCCCGAAATAGCGAAAAATGAAGCAGAAAAATCCCTCCAATAAGTGCCCAAATTGCAGTTTTAGAGCGAATTTAGTAAAGGTATTTAACAAAACAGCGGACAAGAAACAGATAAAGGACATGATTTTTTCCAAGAATTTGGAGGAACGGAGAGAAGTGTTTTAGGAGGGATTTGAATTGTGTGCAATGGTGTTGATTTCAGCGCAAGTACTTGATTATCAATACTTTTTAGCAAACACATCTGGCATAGATTTGCTTTTCTAAGAAATGGCAAATCCGGTCATTTGGTCATGGTCATCATCGGTCATTTAGAAAAGAAATATTGGTCATTTCTTCTATAGTATAATATAAATATTTATATTATACTATAGGCTATTTGACCTATTCCCCGAAATGATTTTGACCGAAGATGACCATGACCAAATGACCGCTTCATCAAAATCCAGGGCCGCTAACCTTCATTTTTCTTCCAAATCAATCAAAATGCACAAAACGATTACAAAAATGTCGCGATAAAACGTTATCAATCAAGCACTTACGAAAATGCCCCCGAAATCTGTAGCGAAATAATTTGTTTTCAATTCCCAAAAGTTGTACCTTTGCACCAGCAATCGAAAGAAAGCTTCTCTTGTACCGGAAGTCAGGCTTAATAGACGAACTAACCTTGGTCTTCATTGATGACAGGCGCCAGTCATCAATGATGACCCAAATAAGGGCAAGAAACGGGGGCAGGCAAAGTCACGTATCAACCAGGCAAGGAAAGAGGGTAAGAATCCAGACGAGGCCGACCTCAACCTGGTGAAGACCGAAAAGAAAAATGCCTTCGCCGTATCATTTTTGTCTTACAAATAGAATATCGCCTCGTTGCCTTCATTGAAAAGCAGGTCGAGAATGCTCATGTTGGGCAGGAAACCATGCTTCTGCTCATACACCTGATAATAGCGCTGAGGAATGAAATCTGCATCAGGAAGAGGCTTTTTCGGACGAATCGCATCACGGAAATCCCTTATTTGAGCGTTGAATGTTGAGTGTTGAGTGTTGAATTGGGCTTGCGCCTCTGGGCTATTGAATTCTTCACTCTTCACTCTTCCTTCTTCACTTAAAAAGCTCTTCATTCTTCGTTCTTCACTTAAAACGTATCGGTCTGTAACCGAGACTTTCGGACGGATGTCGAGCAACTCTATCATCTTCTCCATGATTTCCATATTGAAATCAAAGAGGAATTCGTATTTCTTCTCGTAAAAAGGGCGGATGTCGTCCTGATAATACTCGAAGAAAGGACTCTCACCATAAGCCGAGAGAAGCGCATTCCAATGCACGTGGCGCCAGTTGGCATGGTCGGAAATGCGAATATCCTTCATCGCCAGCGAAGTGTCGTGATTGGTAGGAATGGTGAGGGAAAGAGGACCATTGGTGGTAGGAATGATCATACGGTTGCGGTAAGTCTGCTTGATAAAGCTCTCATGGCGCTCTATCAGGCACTCCTCATAGCGGTTCAGCTTCTGATACCACTGCACAGGACCGAAATACGTGGAAGATAATATTGCTTTCAAAATCTTTTTATTTTTATTTCTGGGTTCTTGAAATTTCTTTCTCTTATCTATTCTATAAAATGAAATAGAACAACTTGATTGGAATAAACCAACTGATAAGAACTGGTTCAAAATAAAAATAAACTGTCAACAGTCAACAGTTAACAGTTTATTTTTCTATACTTTTCCTTTCCAAGAGGAGTCGATTTTAGTTTCTCTAAAAGAGCCGAACTCTAAAGAACTAACTCTAAAGAGCTGAGCCGTCCCCTCTAAAAGAGTTTATAAGCTTTTCCGATAATCTGATGCTTATGAACAATGGTTTTCCCCTTCGCCGTGCGCACGAGATAGAAGCGGCAATCCTTACAACCGCAGCGCTTGCAGCAGATGGTAGGAATGACGTATCGCTCCCTGCCCATACGAATCGTATCGCCAGGCATCTGCTCGATGACTCCGATGAAATTGGCTTCCATCCAGCCCCGCACATAAGAGCCTTCCTTCTCCCTGCCCGTATATTTCGACTTCGGAGTAATGAGGCACTCCACAGAATCGGTGAAAACTATCGTCTCGCCACGGCTGAAAATATCGCAGTCAATCCTGTTCACTATCACTCTGTTGCCCTCCTTCAGCTGGGGAGGAAGCCCACCTTCGGGCACAGAATAGACAGTGAATACATAGGTGCGGATGCCCCATGCTAAGAGCAATGCCAGCACCAATGAGAGGAGGAACTTGAATGCTATTTTCAAACCGTCTGAGTCTTACTTTTGTTATCGACCTTACTTGATGTTATCGACAAACTTGAAGAGTCGGTTCCAGCGAATGCCCGAGAAGCCCGGATGGTCTGGACTGTGGCTCCACCAGATGAAGATAGGTTTGCCCACTACATGATCCTCAGGCACAAAGCCCCAATAGCGGGAGTCGGCTGAATTGTGGCGGTTATCGCCCATCATCCAGTAATAGTCGAGCTTGAAGGTGTAACTCTTCGCCTGCTTGCCGTTGATGAAGATGCGGCCCTGGCGGTCCACCTTCAGGTCGTTGCCCTCATACACCTTGATGCAACGCTCATATACAGGCAGATTCTTCAGCGTAAGGGCGATAGACTGACCCTTCTTAGGAATCCATACCGGACCGTAATTATCGCGCGTCCAACCCGTATAGGCATTCAGCGGATAGAGGTCGCCATAAGTAGCATCGGTATTGATGGAGATGCTCTCCACCAGATTCTTATTGGCCTTCAGAGCGAGATAAGCCTTGCGGGTAAGCGGAATAGCACCCGACTGGTTGTAGGTCAGCAAGTCTTCATTGGTAATGCCCAACTCGTCTGCCAAATCCATCGGGAACTCGCCCTTGAGCTTCATCTTGTAGGTATATTGCACATTGTCTGGCTCCTTGTTGGCCTTGCCGTCCAGATATACGATGCGATTCTTGATCTGCAGGGTCTGTCCTGGCAAACCAACGCAGCGCTTCACGTAGTTCTCGCGGCGGTCGGTAGGTCGGCTGATAATGTCGCCATATTCGCCCGGCATACTCTCGATGTAGTGGCGTCCTGTGGCGTACACCTGCTCGAAGTAGCGATAACGCTGCAGAGGAGTGAGGTGAGCCACGTCCTTAGCCAGGCCGTTCTGCTCCAGAATCTGTTCTCCGAAAGGATAGACGAGATCGTGATAGTAGTCGCAAGCCTGATAGCGCTCTTCATTCACCAAGGTATCGCCCGCAGGAAAATTGAACACCACGATGTCGTTGAGCTTCACATCGCCCAATCCCTTCACGCGGCGATAATCCCAATGAGGCCATTCGCAGTAGCTCTTCACGTTGACCAGCGGCATGGTGTGCTGGGTGAGAGGCATGGTGAGTGGAGTCTGAGGAATACGTGGACCGTAGCTCACCTTGCTCACGAAAAGATAGTCGCCCGTGAGAAGGCTCTTCTCGAGAGATGAAGACGGAATCACATAGTTCTGGAAGAAGAACAGATTGATGAAATATACTGCCACGAGGGCGAATACCAGGGCATCTACCCAGCTCATGATGAAGCGTACAGGCCCCTCTGAGTCCTTCCACCACTGCCAGCGTATCTTCTTGGTAATATACACATCAAAGATGAATGGCACTACGATCAGTCCCAGCCAACTCTTCAACCAGATGAGGAATGCAAGGTACAGTACTATCACAATGGCAAACTTCGTCCACTGCACCTTCATATTCAGTTTTTGTTTCTCTTTATCTATCATTTTTTTCTCTTTTTTCTGCTTATCAGATCAGAACTTTATAGAAGAACTGCTAGAAGGCTCCATCAGAACATAATCCTGAGAAGCCAAACTGCACTTAATCTTTAGAACCAATCTGAACTTGTATTATCATTTAGAACTTAAAGAGATCTGAAGTAGTAAGCAGACCGGAATGGTTGGCTGTGAACTCAGCTGCAAGCACAGCTCCGAGCGCGAAGCCCTTGCGTGAATGAGCACTGTGCTCGATGGTAATCATATCTGCATCAGAATCGTACATCACGGCATGGATTCCAGGAACCTCGCCATCGCGCACGCAGTTGATCACCAAATCCTCATCAGTGATGTTCTGATCGCCCTCGTCGTGATGACCGTCCTCAGTCCAGTAAGTCACGCCGCGCTTCCAGTCTTTCTTGCGGTCGATATTGTCGATGATTTCCTCTGCCAGGGTGATGGCAGTTCCAGAAGGAGCATCGAGCTTATGTACGTGATGGGTTTCCTGCATACATACAGAGTACTGTGGGAACCCGTTCATGATCTTAGCCAGATAGCGGTTGACGGCAGAGAAGATAGCCACACCGATACTGAAATTAGAGGCCCAAAAGAGGGTCTGCTTACCATCGGCGCAGAGTTTCTCCACGTCTTCCTTATGGTCTTTCATCCATCCGGTAGAACCCGAAACCACCTTTACATTGTGGGAGAAAGCCTTGAGATAGTTGCCGTAAGCGGCAGTAGGGTTGGTAAACTCGATAGCCACATCCGCAGAGCAGAACTCCGGGCTGTCGATATCTTCTGGGTTATTTACGTCAATCTTACATACGATTTCATGGCCACGCTGCAAGGCGATCTCTTCGATCATGTGTCCCATCTTGCCGTAGCCTATCAAAGCTATTTTCATTGTTATCTTGTTTTTTTGTTTATTCCTTTCGGCAAAAATAATCAAAAATCTTGGAAAAACCGATTTATTTGTAGAAAAAAGCGCATTATTATAGTAATAAATAGAAAATTTTGCTTATTTTTGCAGTGATTTGGGGCAAAATCGTATGATTCTAAACATTTTAGCCTACTTCTGAGAAGAATTTGAAAGACGTTCTGAAAGGAATAGATTCAAGTTTCGCAAGTGGTTTAAGTACGAGCTGAAGGCCCAAAAGTTCCTAATCCTGGGCATCGCCCTGGGTATAATAGCAATCAACAAGGCGCCCTGTAAGGACGTGTGGAGCTTACATGCGAAACTTCAGAATAGAAAGGACTTCCTAAAGAAGAAAGGGTTTCCCTAAAGATAAAGACAAAAAGAAAATAGAAAATATGCTGAAATAATAAAAAAATAAGAGATTATGAGCAAATATATATTTGAAACAAAGATGGAGGTGCGCGACTATGAGTGCGACATAGAGGGAATCGTAAACAATGCCAACTATCTGCACTACATGGAACATACGCGCCATCTCTTCCTGAAGGAATGCGGACTCAGCTTTGCAGAAATGCACAATAAGGGCGTGGACGCAGTAGTGGCTCGCATGAACCTGCAATACAAGGTGCCGCTGCAGTGCGACGATGAATTCCTCTCCCGCCTGTGGCTGGAAAAGCAGGGCGTAAGATATATCTTCCATCAGGACATTTTCCGTGCTAACGATGAGAAACTCTGCCTCAAGGCTACCGTAGAACTGGTGTGCCTCATCAATGGCAGATTGGGTAATAGCGAAGACTACGACAAGGCTTTCGAGCGCTGGCTTTAAAAACCAAATCTTTTGAAACCAAATCTTTTGAAACCAAATAAAGAAAACTATCATGGAGCAATTACTTCACTATGTATGGAAACACAAGCTGTTTCCACTTTCTCCTCTCCATACTACCGACCATCGGCAGGTGGAAGTCATCGACCCAGGACTGCACAACCGCAATGCAGGGCCCGATTTCTTCAATGCGAAAATCAAGATAGACGGAATGCTCTGGGTGGGCAATATCGAAATACACGACAAGGCGAGCGACTGGTATCTGCACGGACACGAGAAGGACGAGCGATACGACAACGTGGTGCTCCACGTATGCGGAATCATCGACCTGGAAGCCCGCAACTCCAAGGGAGAACCCCTCACGCAGATGCAGCTCAGCATACCCGAAAACGTGCTCCGACACTATCAGGAACTGCTCTCCATCGACCAGTATCCACCCTGCTATCAGATTATCCCTGCCCTCACCCGACTCTCCGTACACTCCTGGATGAGCGCCCTGCAAACCGAGCGACTCTCACTGAAAACAGAAGCTATTGCCGAGAGAGTGAAGAAATGCAACGGAGACTGGGAAAACGCATACTTCGTGACCCTGGCCCGCAACTACGGATTCGGCATCAACGGGGAAGCCTTCGAGCAATGGGCTCTCTCCATTCCCCTGCACTCGGTAGATCATCACCGCGACGACCTCTTCCAGATAGAAGCCATCTTCTTGGGACAGGCTGGACTGCTCGAACTGTCAACCATCCCCGAACGCTATCAGAAAGACGCACTGAACGACGGATATTTCTCCAAACTCAGGAATGAATACCTCTATCTGCAACATAAATTCTCGCTCGCGCCCATAGACTACAAGCTCTGGCGCTTTCTGAGACTGCGCCCGCAGAACTTCCCACACATCCGCATCTCCCAACTGGCCAACCTCTATTTCCGACGCCAGGCAAGTCTCAGCCATCTGCTCGAAGCCACCACCGTGAAGGAGGTCATCGGAGTGTTGAAAACATCGGTTACGCCCTACTGGGAGACGCATTACACCTTCGGAAGCGAGAGCATACGCAACGAGAAGCACATATCCCCTTTCTCGCTCAACCTGCTCATCATCAACACCGTCATTCCCATCCTCTTTGCCTACGGACGGCACAGAGGTGAGGAAAAGTACTGCGACCGGGCTTTCGAATTCCTGGAGGAGCTGAAGGCTGAAAACAACCATATCGTGAGAATGTGGCAGCAATGCGGACTGGAAGTGGAAAACGCCGGAGACTCGCAAGCCCTCATCCAACTGAAAAAGGAATATTGCGACAAGAAGGAATGTCTGAGATGCAGGATAGGATATGAGTACCTGAAGAGAAAATAACTGAACTTTCGCATATCGGGAAGTTAAAGGAGTTAAGGAAGTTAAGGAGTTAAGACGTATGTCTTGCTGCTTAAAAAGCTACGCCAAAAAGGCTATTGTCTTAACTCCTCAGCGACCGTAGGGAGCGATAACTCCTTTAACTTCATTAACTTCTGAACTTGCGAAACTTGAGCACAAAAACAATAATCAATATGAATCAACAAGAAATTTTAAATACGATTCTCCTCACAAGGCTCAACTACTTCAGTCTTGCGGGAATGCTGGAACTATATAGAAAGGTGGGCTCCGCCACGCTCATCATGGAGCATAAAAACAATCTCCGTGACATCCTGCCCGATGCCTCAGATAAACTCGTGAACGCCATCCAGAATAGCGATGAGGCAAGAAAAAGGGCTGAAGTGGAACTGGAATACGACCTGCGCTACGGCATAGAACCCCTCACGATGAACGACGAACGCTACCCCAGCCGACTCAAGGAATGCGACGATGCGCCGCTCATGCTCTTCTACAAGGGCAACGCCAACCTGAACCAGCAGCGCGTCATCAATATCGTGGGAACCCGCCATTGCACTCCTTACGGCGAGGATCTCATCCGCCGATTCGTCACCGAACTGAAGCAGCTCTGTCCACAGGTTCTCATCGTGAGCGGACTCGCCTACGGAGTGGACATCAATGCCCACCGGCAGGCGCTCGACAAGGGGTATGAGACGGTAGGCGTACTGGCTCACGGACTGGACGACCTCTACCCCAACCGCCACAAGGAAACGGCGCTGAGGATGATAGAACACGGCGGACTGCTCACGGAATTTCTGACCCAGACGAACGCCGACAAGATTAACTTCGTGCGCCGCAACCGCATCGTGGCAGGAATGTCGGATGCCTGTATCCTCATCGAAAGCATGGCCCACGGAGGCGGCCTCATCACCTGCCAGATTTCCCAGTCCTACAACCGCGACGTATTCGCCTTTCCGGGGCGCATAGGCGATGCAACCAGCGAGGGCTGCAACAATCTGATACGCGACAATGGAGCCACGCTCCTTACCTCTGCCGCCGACTTCGTGAAGGATATGGGTTGGCAGGATGACGCCAAGCTGATGCGCGCCAAGCAGCAGGGCATTGAGCGCAGTCTCTTCCCCGACCTTTCTGCAGAAGAACAAGCCATCGTGGATGTTCTGTCAAGAAACAACGACCTGCAGATCAACATGATTTCCGTGCAGAGCGGCATCGACATCAGCCGCCTCGCTGCCCTCCTCTTCACATTGGAAATGAAAGGGCTCATCAGGACATTGGCAGGAGGAATGTATCATCTGCTGAAGTGAATTTTGGTAATATCAGAAAAAAGATGTAACTTTGCAGCCGCAAAAAAGAATAAGATGAAAATAGGAAATATAGAATTTGGCTCGCAGCCCCTCTTCCTCGCTCCGATGGAAGACGTTACGGATATTGGTTTTCGCATGCTCTGCAAGCGATTCGGAGCTGCCATGGTTTATACTGAGTTCGTATCGGCAGAAGCTTTGGTGAGAAGCATCAAGAGCACCGTCAGCAAGCTTACAATAAGCGATGAGGAGCGCCCTGTGGGCATTCAGATTTACGGCCGCACCACCGAGGATATGGTGGAAGCTGCAAAGATTGTAGAACAGGCTCATCCGGACGTGATTGACATCAACTTCGGTTGCCCTGTCAAGAAAGTGGCAGGAAAGGGCGCTGGAGCTGGTATGCTCCGCAATATTCCTCTGATGCTGGATATTACAAGAGAAGTGGTGAAAGCAGTCAATGTGCCTGTAACCGTAAAAACCCGACTGGGTTGGGATAATGACAACCTCATCATTACCGACCTGGCTGAGCAGCTGCAGGACTGCGGAATCCAGGCACTCACCATCCACGGCAGAACCCGTAGCCAGATGTACACGGGAGAAGCCGACTGGAGCCTCATCGGAGAGGTGAAGAACAACCCCCGCATTCATATCCCAATCATCGGCAACGGCGATATTACGACCCCGGAAGAAGCCAAACTTGCCTTCGACCGCTATGGTGTAGATGCTGTGATGATTGGTCGCGCCACCTTCGGAAGGCCTTGGATTTTCAAGGAAATCCGTGATTATCTCGACAATACCGGTGCAGCCCCACTGACCGTAGATGAGAAAATCGACCTTCTGGAAGAGCAGCTCCGCATCAATATCGAGCGCATCGACGAGTACCGAGGCATTCTCCACACCCGTCGCCATCTCGCCGCCTCCCCTATCTTCAAGGGAATCCCTGACTTCAAACAGACCCGTATCGCCATGCTTAGGGCCAACAAGGAGGATGAACTGAAGGAAATCCTGAAAGAATGCCGGGAGAGAATCAAGGCAATACAATAAGAAACAAAAAGGAGAATCCAACAGACACCTGTTGGTTTCTCCCTTTTACTTTTAAAAGATTGACTTTATATAATCCATCAAATTTTCATTCTTATAGCTTGGAGTTTGAAGTGATCTACCACCCTTAAAACCATGCTTAATCAATACACTTTCATTCAATTGGTCTCCAGAATATTCTGCAACCAACTTTAATCTAAAAGTAATATCCGTAGGAGCTTGCTCAAGCCAATATTCAGAATCCTCACGCTTACAATTATCGGCAACAACTTGAGTTTTAAATCTAACGTTTCTAGTATTTGACATAAACAAATATACTATATCTCCTACTTCAAAATTAGCTGTATTTACCCAACTAATAAATCCACTCTTTATCAAGCTCTTTGCGTGATTACATTTTTTCTCATTTGCAAAAGCAATCCACTCTTTATTCCCCATTGTTAAAAAATATTTGATTATATCATCTATAGTTGCCTTAAACAACCTACCATAATCAGAACTTCTTACTTCTTCAAAATCGAAGCACCTTCGAGCAGGGCAAGCGCCTTGTTCTCGTTCTCCTCCATGATTTCACGCTCTCCCGGACCCTTGTCGTTGATGCCGCAGAGGTGCAGAATGCCATGGATGATGACACGGTGAAGCTCATCATCATAGGTTTTGCCAAACTGCTCGGCATTGGTACGCACGGTATCGAGCGAAATCACGATGTCGCCGTTAATCACATCATCCTCATCGTAATCGAAGGTAATGACATCGGTATAGTAATCATGCCCCAGATACTCATTATTCACTTCGAGAATTTTCTCGTCATCTACAAACATATAGCCTATCTCTCCCACCTTGCGGCCATGAGATGCAGCTACCTTGCGAATCCAGGCACTGGTGTCGCGCTTCTTGATCTTTGGCATTTTCACGCCATCTACATTGTATGTAATCATACTTTTTCCTCCTATTTTTATCTGTTATTTCTTAATTGTTTTGTTATTCCTTCATTCTTTATTTCTCCAAGGATTGCACGTCACTTCTCGATTCATACGATGAAGTTAGTAGGTGCTTCATTCCTGTCACACTTTCGCCTTAGGCAGGAATTCATCCACTTCTCTTCCGAAGAATCTCAACTCCCTGACGAGCGTGGAACTGATGCTGCTGTAGCGGGGATCAGAGAATAGCAGGATGGTCTCTACACCGCCCAACTGCTTGTTGATGTCAGCCTGCTCACGCTCATACTCGAAATCCTTGGCGCTTCTTACGCCTCTCACCAGGAACTTGGCTCCCAGACGATGCGCCAGGTCGATGGTAAGGTCATCGTAGGAAACCACCTCCAGGCGGAATCCCTTAGAAGCATCTCCTGCATCCACCAGTTCTGCACACTCCTTCGGGAAAACAGTCTTGATGTCCTCCACACGCTTCTCTATCTCCTCGTTAGCATGCTTCAGCTTGCTCATTGCCACGGCAATCACAAGCTTGTCAAACATCGGCAGAGCACGCTCCGCAATGTTCTGATGTCCTATCGTAAATGGGTCGAATGTACCCGTAAATATTCCTATCTTCATATTACTCAAATAAGTCTCCCTGCATCACATTCCCTGCATAAGGGTTTCTGCCCAGATGGTCGTAGGCAAGTTTCGTAGCCATTCTACCACGGGAAGTGCGCTTGATAAAGCCCTCCATGATGAGGAAAGGCTCATACACTTCCTCTACCGTGCCCGCATCCTCGCCGATGGCTGTGGCTATGGTGCCCACGCCCACTGGTCCGCCACGGAACTTGTCGATGATGGTGGTGAGAATCTTGTTGTCTATCTCGTCCAGACCGTACTGGTCGATGTTCAGCGCCTTGAGCGCCATCTGCGCAATATCATAAGTGATGGTTCCGTTACCCTTCACCTGGGCGAAATCTCTCACGCGGCGCAAGAGCGAATTGGCAATACGAGGCGTTCCGCGCGAACGGCGGGAGATTTCCACCGCAGCCGCATCCTCGATAGGCACTTTCAGGAGCATTGCACTTCTCCGGATAATCTTCTGCAGCGTCTCCGGATCATAATACTCCAGATGGAGATTGATGCCGAAACGGGCACGGAGAGGGGCTGTGAGCAGTCCGCTTCTGGTTGTAGCGCCCACCAGCGTGAAAGGGTTCAGATCTATCTGGATGCTTCTTGCCGAAGGTCCCTTGTCTATCATGATGTCGATGCGGTAATCCTCCATAGCCGAATAGAGATACTCCTCTACAACTGGCGAGAGACGGTGGATTTCATCGATGAAAAGCACATCATTCGGCTCCAGGGAAGTCAGGATGCCGGCCAAATCGCCCGGCTTGTCGAGCACAGGACCTGAGGTAATCTTGAATCCCACACCCAGTTCATTGGCGATGATGTTGCTCAAAGTAGTCTTACCCAGTCCTGGAGGACCGTGCAGGAGCGTATGATCGAGCGGTTCGCCACGGTATTTGGCAGCCTCAACAAAGATTTCGAGATTGTCCACCACACCGCTCTGTCCGCTGAAGTCAGAGAACTTCAGTGGTCGCAGTGCCTTCTCGAATTCCTTCTCGGCGGGCGTAACCGACTCATTTCTTATGTCAAAATCTTCGTTCATTCTTTATAATTATCGATAATTATGGTGCAAAGATACAAGTATTTAGGGGAAAGACAAAATAAATAAACCAAAAAGTGAGAATAGGAGGAATACTTTTTTCATTGCTCACTTGCAAGCCTTTTGTGCGAAAACGAAAGGATAGACACATTAAATGCTTATAAATTGCAATTATTTCCAATAATATTTTGTCATATTAGAAGAAATCTGTAATTTTGCACCCGAATTTGAAAGAGAGGAAGCAATGAGAGATCATAAACGAGAGAGAAATATAGGATTTTAAAAGAAATAGAATTATGCTTAAGTTATTTCAAGGACTCAGCCGCTGGCTGGCCAATTATACATCTATTTTTGTAATAGGTGTAGCTGTGTTTACATTCTTCTTCCCACATACCTTCGACTGGGTGCGCGGAACAACCCAAACCGTCATTCTCGGCATTATTATGCTTACGATGGGTCTCACCCTGACCACCAATGATTTCAAGATTCTGGCTCAGCGTCCGCTCGATGTTTTCATCGGTGCCTGTGCCCAGTTTATCATCATGCCTGGTGTGGCCTACACGCTGGTTCATGTATGGCATCTTGACCCTGCGCTGGCGCTCGGCATTCTGCTGGTAGGTTGTTGTCCGGGTGGCGTATCGAGCAACATCATGAGTTATCTCTGTCATGGCGACGTGGCCTTCTCCGTAGGAATGACCTGCGCCTCTACCATTCTGGCTCCAGTAATGACTCCGCTGCTGATGAAGATTACGGCTGGCGAGATTATCCATGTAGATGCAGTGGGAATGTTCATCAACATCCTCATCGTCACGATTATTCCTGTAGCCATCGGCTGCGCCCTCAATTACGTATATGGCAAGAAAGAATACTTCCCTACCATCCAGAGCCTCATGCCGGGTATCAGTGTAACCTGTCTGGCCATTATCGTAGGCGGTGTGATTTCTACGGTTCACGATGATCTCGTAGCCCGTGGCTTGATGCTTTTCCTCTGGACTTTTGCGGTGGTTTTCTGCCACAATACCTTGGGTTATCTTCTGGGTTGGCTGGCAGGCAAATGTGCCGGATTCAATACAGCCAAGAAGCGCACCATCAGTATTGAGGTGGGAATGCAGAACGCTGGTCTTGCCACGGTGCTTGCCGGCAATTTCTTTGCCGCCCAGCCTTTGGCCGTATTGCCTTGCGCCATCAGTTGTGCCTGGCACAGTATTTCCGGCACGATTCTCGCAGGAATCTATCTGAAATGGGATCACATGCATGGGAAGGACTAATTCCTTTCCCACTCCATTCTCATAGAGATTCATTATCCTCTGCTGGAGCTTTCTTCCAAAGATTCCTTACTGGAGGCTTCCATAAAGATTAATTCATCCTTTACTGGAGGCTTCTCCTGAATCTTTACTGGAGTTTTCCATAAAGATCAGATCATTCTTTGCTGGAGGCTTCTTCAGAGATTAAATCATTCCAGAAAACTAAATAAACAAAAAAGAAAAATATGCTCTCAGAGCTTCTGAATTTAGGGACTCTTTCTCTGCTTTCCTAAGTAACATGTCAGCATGTTCAAACTGTCCTTTATTCAAAAGTTCGTCCACTTTTGACAATTGAGACATTTCCTGCTGATGACAAGAAATCATAAGCAAGAAATATAAAAACATTCTTTATAACGCTCATAATACTTCTTTCTTGAGTTTAAACAAGAACAGCTCATGTGAAACTAAAACAATTTCACATGAGCTGATTTGATTTATTTTCCGGTTTGCAGCAGCTGAACTGCACGCAAAACGATCTCGTTCGTCTCATTCCATACCTGGAAATATTGACTCATATCCCAAATATCGCGCGCTACAAGGGCTTTCAACTGAATAGCTAAGTATTTCTTCGTCTGAGCCAATTCGGCCTCGTCCTTCGCCTCTATTTTCTCTTTCTTGCCATCCTCGATGATCTCATCCACAAGCGACTGAGGAACCTGATAGGTCTTCATGAACTTACTAAAGTCCTTGAACTGGGCTTTCAACTCCTTGCGATGAGCATCGATGAACTTCAGACTGTGATTGATGACAATGCTTTTAGCCGACAACTGACGATGCAATTTGGTGTATTTGGTCGTGTCGAGCGGCACGAAATAATCAGGCATAATGCCACCGCCGCCATAAACCACACGATGCTTGCGCAGGGTGTAATACTTCAGAGAGTCGGACAGGTGAATGCTGTCCTGATTGGTAAACTCACCATGCTTGTATCGCTTGTCAAGATCCATCGCATAATCCTCGCGGTCGCCCTTCTTATAAGGCTTCTGGATGCATCTGCCGCTTGGCGTATAGTAATGGGCAATGGTGAGACGGATTTCACTGCCATCTTCGAAGGTAAGCGGACGCTGCACCAGTCCCTTGCCAAAGGTTCGGCGACCCACCACTACACCTCGGTCCTGATCCTGTATAGCACCGGAAACGATTTCTGCTGCAGAAGCCGTAAACTCATTAGTGAGGACAACGATCTTGCCCTTGCGCCAGCGACCATTGGCCTCAGCACGGAACTCCTGACGGGGAGCCCTGCGACCATTGGTATAGACAATCAGATCACCCTTCTCCAGGAACTCATTAGCTATCTTTGCCGCAGTCTGCAGATAACCTCCACCATTATCCTCCAGGTCGAAGATAAGGTCTTTCATGCCCTTCTTCTTCAGGGAATCCATCGCCTCGGAAACCTCCTTGTGACTTGTCATTCCGAAACTTCCCAGACGAATATAACCGATGCCCGGACGAATCATATAGGCTGCATCCATCGTGGTAACAGGAATCTTATCACGTTTCACCTTGAAGGTAAGCTTATCCTTGATGCCGCGACGCACAATGGTAAGGTTTACAATCGTACCCTTAGGACCACGGAGCCGTTTCATGATTTCCTCCTTGCTCATCTTGACGCCCGCAATGGCAGTATCATTTACCGCCACAATACGGTCGCCGGCGATAATGCCCACCTTCTCGGAAGGACCATTGGTAACCGGCTGGATGACCAGGAGCGTATCATCTACCATATTAAACTGCACGCCGATGCCATCAAAAGAGCCATTCAGAGACTCGTGCATCGACTGGGTTTCCTTGGCAGTGGTATAGGAAGAATGAGGGTCCAGCTTTTCGAGCATTCCCCGGATGGCGTCCTCTACCAGTTTATTCTCATCCACACTATCCACATAGAGATTGGCAATGGCAATTTCTGCCCTTCCCAACTTCTCTATCGGGCTATTCTTGCCCATTTTCACGCGCAACTGGGCACTGACAGAAGTTACTGCCAAGAATGCCGCTAATGCAATAAATAGATATTTCTTCATTTCTAAATCTTAAGCTTTATGAAAGAGAGAAATCCTTCAAGAGTCAACAGTCAACAGTTAACAGTTCTATTTTCTATGGTTTCCCGTTTCAATGGTTCCCGTTTTCAATAGTTCCCCATTTCAATGGTTTCCTATTTCAATAGTTTCCCCACGAAAGCACTTGAATTCTTCACTCTTCGTTCTTCACTCTTCACTTAACTCAATCCATCGGTTCTGAATCTTCCTCTGGAATATCCTCTTCAATCACCAGATTGTCGATGATGAAGTTCTGGCGCTCCATGGTATTCTTTCCCATATAGTATTCCAGAAGCTTCTGAACCTGGTCGTTCTTATGCAGCGTAACCTGCTCCAAACGCATATCAGGACCTATGAAATGAGCAAACTCCTCTGGAGAAATCTCGCCGAGACCCTTGAATCGAGTGATTTCCGGGTCTGGTCCGAGTTCACGGATAGCCTGCTGGCGCTCTTCGTCACTATAACAATAGTGGGTAATGAAATCGCCCTTCTTCTCCTTGGGTCCCAACTTGGCATCGGCATCAGCCACAGCCTGCTTATTCTTGATCTTGGTACGCTTGTTGCGCACACGGAACAATGGGGTCTGCAATACATAAACATGGCCCTTCTTGATGAGGTCTGGGAAAAACTGTAGGAAAAACGTGATGATGAGCAGGCGGATGTGCATTCCATCGACATCGGCATCCGTGGCCACAATCACCTTGTTATAGCGCAATGAATCCAAACCATCCTCTATATCAAGCGCAGCCTGCAGGAGGTTGAATTCCTCATTCTCATACACCACCTTCTTGGTCAGTCCGAAGCAATTCAGCGGCTTACCACGCAGAGAGAAAACCGCCTGGGTATTTACATCGCGACTCTTGGTGATGCTTCCGCTCGCAGAATCTCCCTCAGTAATGAAGATGGAACTCTCCTCCTTACGGTCGTTCTTCGCATCGCTGAAGTGGATGCGGCAGTCACGGAGCTTGCGGTTGTGAAGGTTGGCCTTCTTGGCGCGCTCACGTGCCAACTTGGTCACACCAGCCATCGCCTTGCGCTCACGCTCGCTCTCCTTGATCTTGTTTTCCAGGATTTCAGCCACATCCTTATGGATATGAAGATAGTTGTCCACTTCCTTCTTCAGGAAATCGCCCACATATTTATTGATGGTTTCCCCACCATTCGGAGTCATCGTCGTACTACCGAGCTTGATTTTCGTCTGACTTTCAAAGACAGGTTCTTCTACATTGATGGCAATAGCCGCCACCAGTCCGTTGCGGATGTCTCCATACTCATACTTGCCGTAGAACTCCTTGATGGTCTTGGCAATATGCTCCTTGAAAGCACTCTGATGAGTACCTCCCTGGGTAGTATGCTGACCATTGACGAAGGAATAGTATTCCTCGCCATACTGATTGGTATGAGTAAAGGCTATCTCAATATCCTCACCCTTCATGTGGACAATATCATAGAGACCCTCATTGGTCATATTGTCGCTCAAAAGGTCCTGCAGACCATGACGGCTGAGGATACGGCGACCATTGTGCATGATGGTGAGACCTGTATTCAGATAAGTATAGTTGCGGAGCATTGTCTCCACGATGTCATCATGGAAACTGTAGTTCTTGAAGAGCGTATTGTCTGGTTCAAAAAAGATGAAAGTACCATTCTCATCCTCCGTCTTGGAAGTATTGTCTTTCAGGAGATTACCACGTTCGAAAATAAGATGGCGCACCTTGCCGTCGCGGAATGACTTCACCTCGAAATGGGAACTGAGGGCATTGACCGCTTTCACACCGACACCATTCAGACCGACACTCTTCTTGAACGCCTTGCTATCGTACTTACCACCGGTATTCAGCACGCTGACAGCCTCAACGAGCTTGCCCTGCGGAATACCACGGCCATAGTCGCGGACGCTGACACGCAGATTGTCCTCTATATCGATTTCCAGACGTGCTCCAGCCCCCATCTTAAACTCATCAATGGAGTTATCAACCACCTCCTTCAAGAGCACATAAATACCATCCTCAGGCAAGTTACCATCGCCCAGACGACCGATGTACATACCCGGACGGGTACGCACATGCTCCATATCGCTCAAATGGCGGATATTGTCATCTGTATATTCTACAGGTTGCTCCTGAGGGGTATTTGCCAGTTCTTCAGCAGCACCCTTTTCATTCAAGTTTTTATCTTCAGGCATAAATTCCTCCGTGTAATTCTGATTTTATTTTATACGAACAGTTGCTATTTACTTGATTTCCTTAATATAGCAGTTGCGGCGCTTGTGAAGGATTGGGTCTAAGACGCCCCATTGTCCCTGCACAGCAGCATTGTCTTCCATTTCCACCTGTGTTTCTCCCCACTCGATTCCATACTTCTGATAGATAGGAATCAGGTCGGCAAAAAGCAGCGCATTGGCACCCTTGGCACGGTATTCCGGCTGGATACCGATGAGCAGGAGGTCAACGATCTTGGTCTTATGGAACTTGATGGCACGCAGCAGATGCCACCAACCGAAAGGAAACAGTCTGCCCCTATGGCATTTCTGCAAGGCTTTGGTAAGAGAAGGCATCGTTATACCGATTCCTATCATCTTATGATCCTCTGTAGTCCAATCCTCGATGGCAGTCACAAAGTTCAGATCGAGCAAAGCTAAATACATCTTGATGTACTGGTCTATCTGCTTCTGCGAGAGTTCAGAATAGCCATAGAGATGCTTGTAAGTATCATTGATGAGGTCGAAAATCTTCTGTCCGTATCCGCCCTGATAAATATCCTTTCGGGTAATCTTACGGGCATGGAGATTGTATCTTTTCTCTATCATCGCCGCTATCTTGGAATATTTCTCCGGGATGGTATCTGGCACTATCAGCTTATACTCTACGTACTTATTATCTACGGTAAAACCCTCCAAAGCCTCTACGTGCTCCGGATAATATGAATAATTGTAGATGGTAGGCATGGTGCCGAGCTGGTCAAAGCCCCAGGTAAGCATACCTTCTGGATCCATATCCGTAAAACCAAGCGGACCTACAATATCTTCCATTCCCTTCTCCTTGCCATATTTCTCTACAGCATCGAAGAGAGCCTTGGAAACCTCACGGTCGTCGATGAAATCAATCCACCCGAAGCGCACGGACTTACGGTCCCAACGCTTATTGGCCTTATGGTTGATAATAGCAGCGACACGTCCCACTACCTTGCCCTCTTTATAAGCAAGGAAATACTCTGCCTCGCAAAACTCGAAAGCGGCATTGCGATCTTTGCTAAGTGTGTTCATGTCGTCGCTGAAAAGATTGGGCGCATCATACGGATTGCCCTCGTATAGGTCGTAATGGAAGTCGATGAACGTCTTCAAGTCCTTCTTACTCTCGACCCTCTTAATTTCTATTAATGACATGATAATTCAAACTAGTTTGTTATTTTAAACATGCAAAAATAGCAATATTTCGCCAAACGACCAAATATTGCTATCTTTATTTTCAGTTTTTTAGATATTTAGCACATTGAAAGACAAAGGTGTACCTCCCAATTTTGTGTGAGAAGCTCCAAGATACACCTTTACAGTCATATAGATTTTTTTGCTTTCTTACTAGAAGAATACCACTCTTTTCGTAATCTTTTTCATATTTTGTTAAATTGAAAATTTTATATTATGCAATATTAAAATGCAAATAACTATAAGTGTTATTATTACAAATGGGAGGGCAAAAAGTAAAGCGGGGATAAAATCCCATGCCACGATGTACCAATATGAGTACATTGGAGCCATAATGGAAATGCCTCCAAAACAAAAGCATGTATATGTGTTTACAGGCTCTTTTTCCGGATGAATCCTTTGCCCACAATGAGTACAGCTTACATAATAAGATGTACCATGCCAAAAGTATTTGCTTACAATACTAAATGGTATTTGGCCTCCACATGTAGGACATTTCGCTTGACAAATCTTTCTGTGCCAATTCTTAAAATCCATATTCTTCATTTTTTTAGTTTTTGATTCTGGGTGCAAAATTATTGCTTTTTTTCAATAGAAATGTTAGGCAATTGTTAGATTTTCATTAATATAGCTAAAAATGTGGTATTTTAAGATAAATTGCTGCTAGTTGCAATATCTTCCAAGAACATCAAAAAGGTTACTTCACCAGATGCTTCTTAATCCACTCCATCTGGTTGCGATTGGTATCGGTGGTTGTCCAATGCTCGTTGATAGGAGTAAGCAGCGATTCCTTCTCGCATTTCAGGGTATTCCACACGGCGTAGCTGGTGGTTGGCGGACAG